>Ga0208618_1000168_pt1 | contig 30792 bp, 31 predicted proteins | sample CryBogCBE18Jul08_FD_184585 | JGI IMG/M metagenome (GOLD analysis project Ga0208618, IMG submission 184585) | Freshwater microbial communities from Crystal Bog, Wisconsin, USA - CBE18Jul08 (SPAdes) | ecosystem: Environmental > Aquatic > Freshwater > Lake | place: Crystal Bog, Wisconsin, USA...
CTATATGCGACAATACTGCCGCCATTACCACCCGCTCCGGCATATCCACCAGCACCACCACCGCCACCAGCAACTGATGTAGAACCATAGCCACTTCCGCTCGTTCCTGAGATGCCACCACCTGCATATATATATCCAGAGGTATTAAACCAACTTGCAGCTCCGGCTTGATTAGTATTAGCTACACCACCTTGACCTGCTCTAACCGTATACTGTGTACCAGGTGATACTGGAACGTTATTTGCATAAGTAAGAGCACCACCACCACCACCACCTCCAGTAAATGCACCACCAACGCCTCCGCCACCAACACACACAACAGAGATGCTGAAAACACCAGGCGGGCAAGTCCATGTAAATGTATAATAACCTGGAGTAGTACCTGAGTTTGGTGTAAGTGTTCCAGCAGACATACCTGTTCCGGAAGTAGCTCCTGTTCCGTTGCCTAATGCTTGACCTTGAGCATTAGATGTGACACCACTTGTTACTGCGGTTCCTGGATTTCCTCCGCCAGCAAAAATATATCCACTTGTATTAAACCAAGTTGTTCCGCCGGCAGTATCAATAGCACCACCGGCACCTACTTGTATATTATATGCTGTACCGGGCACAACTGTTATATTATTTGCATAGGTAAGAGCACCCCCACCACCACCACCACCATATTGGAAAGATCCATATCCGCTACCCCCACCACCACCCATGGCCAAAACTGAAATATTTGTTACACCGGTTGGTGCAGTCCAAGTAAAAGTTCCAGTTCCGGTATTTGCCATACCTGTTCCGGAAACAGTTGTGGGATAGATAGCAGTTGCTTGACCTTGTCCATTATATGATGGAAGAGTACCAGTGAGAGATCCTGTTGTTATACTTTGTATAAGATTATTTGATAATGATGTACTATTAAGAAGTAGATTCTTAAAGGTAGTTGATCCACCGATAGGAGCTATATCGAAGCCACTAAACGTTGTTAACCACTTATTTCCGCCACTCGATCCTGGAGCGGGAAAGATATTACCTGCCATGAATATATTTACCTAAAAAAATAGCTGCTTTTAAAAGCAGCTATTTTTGTTTTCGTATTTAGATCACATTAAGCAGGGATTGCCCAGCGGTAGTTATTGCTTACTGTAGTAGTAGTATTATTAGTCTGTGATGTAGTATATTCTAATGGTCTCCATGCTTGGGTTATTGAAGTAGCACCGAGAGCAAAGATATATGTCTGTATAGAACCAACTGTAGCACCTGCTGTACCACCAGTTAATACCCAGTGATCAGTTGCTGTACCTGATGTGCTATAGAAGTAGTTACTATCTACCAACACACTTACAGTATCCATTAATGTACCGAGGTTGCTTGGGATAACCTTTAGGCTATATAGTCTTCCACGGATATCTGGATCATATGCAGTACCAAGTACAACTACTGGACTAAACATGAAACGCTTGCTGTTATATACGTTAGTATAAACAGGAACTAGCTGACCCATGCTTGGTTGTGGAATAGTATTAGCTGTTGCTGTTACCTGGTTAGTACCAATTGTACCAACTGATTGATAAGAACCGCCGCCACCAAACTCAAACAAGTGACCCCAACGTCCTGTTGTTATAGTAAATGCTGAGTAAATGTGTGCGTTAGTTCCAGTAAGATCACCAGTTGATTCCCTTACACGTGGTACAGCAATAACACAACCGTGTGTTGGTGTAGTATTAACGTTTGGAGCAGTTGCGATTGGGCTTGCACCTGTAGCAAATCTCAAGCTATTTACATAACCATAAGTTGGCCATGGGCTGACACCAGGAGTACCAGTAACTGGGTTACCACCACTTAGTGTAGTATATGTAATACCAGTTGTACTACCTAGACCTGTACCAACGTCTTCTGGCTGCGCACGTTCAAACTCAACACATCCAATCCAGTTTGTCTGGATGTTAGAAGCACTCTTACCTTGTATTATCATATAACTTGGTTGTGCAAACAAGTAGAGGAAACCACCAGTTTGTTGATACATACCAACGATATCTGTATTGAAGTTAGCTGTAGATGCTACCTGTGTTGGTAATGGAATACCAGTACCAAATGTTGCAGTAACGTTAGTAAGAGTCTGTGACTGTGTACTTGTGAATGGGGTTGTAGTACCAGCACTAGTATAACTATTAGCTGTTACAGAACCGGTAGTAGTACCGTTTATGTAGAACTGTCCAGTTGTTACTGTACCAAAGAATGTACTGTTAACAGTTAGTGAAGTAGTAGTTTGTGAAACGTTGGCTATTGTACCACCGCTTTGATCTGCTAGATTAATACCTGCACCGTTTGATTGTGCGTAAGAAGCAAACCAACGCTCATAAACTGGCATTGAATATGCTGAACCTGCTGTAGTAATAGTATTACCACCGCTGGTGCTTACGTTACCGTTACCCTGTTGTAGGGGGAAGAATCTCCAACCAAGATACTTACGATCTAAGCTAGTATTGAATAGCAAGTTAGTAGTACTATTAGCTGATGAGTTTGGAGTTGAATAAACATATTCTAGATAGTCAGTAGCAGCGGTTGCTGTATAAACTGATGGTGGGTTAGAACCATTACTATAAACAGTATTCTTTATAGGAGTACCTAGTGTAAATGTTGGAGTTGAGTTAACAGCAATATATGTATAAAGTGGAGTAGTCCTGTATATTGGTAATGGACCAACCATTGCTATAATAGTCTGTGCTACAGTTAATGAAGTATCTGAAGCTATTGCTGTAACAGTTAGATACTGTTGACCAACAACGATTTCAGCACCAACGTGTAACTGCTGTGTGAATAATGTGTTAGTACCAGTTAGTGTTGTACCACCTGTTATTAAGAATGAGCTAGTTGCACTGACGCCAGCATAACCAGTTAATGCAACTGCTGGGCCACCAGCACCCTGTATCTTAATAAATCCGTACTGTATAAAGCTTGTACCTGAAGCTAGTGTTATTGTAGTACTTCCTGCTGCATAAACTGAACCAGCTGCTACTAGTGATGTTGTAGTTGTTGAGAACTTACCACCAGCAGCAGTACCTTCACGTGTACCTTCTAATATATAACCGTGTATCTTCTGTTTCTTATATACATAAGCACCTGTACTAGTTATATTAGTAATAGAACCAGCAGTTGGCTGGTTAACTGAAATAATATTAACAGTGAATACACCGTTACCACCACCGCTTGCACCAGTTCCGTTTGGTAATGATGAAATAGCAGTAACAACAGTAGATTCAGTTACAAGTACGTTAGCAATACTACCTGCAATTGGAGTACTACCGCCTGTTACAGTATAAGTTAAGCTTGAACTGCTTAGGATGCTAGTTACAACAACCTGTGTTGGTGAACCACCATATAGTGATCCAACATTACTAGTAGCAGTTAATACAGCACCTAGTGTTACACCGGAAGTAGTAGTTAACCCAGTAAGTGTTGCAGTCCATGGACCAGTACCGGTGATGCTACCTACAGTAGCAGTTGAACCTATATTATTTGTACCAAAGTTTCCAGTACCGGCTGTAGCTGTAATGCTTGCACCAACTACTAGACCTGCTACGCTGCTTAGGCCAGTGATTGTTGCTGTATATGGACCAGATCCTACAACACTACCTATAGTACCAGTTGTACTGATAATACCGTTTGTAATACTTGATGGATAATCAAATACTAACTTAGCACTTGTATCACTTACAATCTGTTGTACTACGCACTCTGTACCATTTATCATGATTTCGTCGTTAACACGTAGTTCCTGTGTAAACAATGTACCGCTACCAGTGATATAAGAATCTTCTCTATGGAATGGGCAAAGTGTATATGCTGCACCAGTATATGGTGTAGGTGGATGGTATGTTACTGCTACGACGCTAGTATAAAGTGTAGAATCAGTTGTCATTGCAGTAGTGTTGCTATAGCATTGTATTGCAGCAGAACCAGCTAAGTTATTAGTTAATGTACCAGTTAGTGTAAAAGTAGTTGGACTTGTTACGATACCTATTGTAGAACCAGAACTTAATGTGGAACTATTAGTACCACCGTTAGTAATAACAACAGTCATACCAGCATATAAACCAGCAGTGTTTGAAACTGTTATAACTGGGTTAACACCAGCTGTACCAGTAACACTAGTTAGATTCTTATTGAAGTTATATGCCCTATTCTCGTCACCTGTCCATATATTATCGCCGTCAACAATATCCCATATAAACCCACCAGTGCTTGTAGTAACAGTTGGGGGGAATGAGTAAACAGTAGCAGCTGAAAGTGCAACTGTTGGAGCAATGTTTACTGTAAATGTAGTTACTGAACCAGCAGCAACAGCAGTTACATATGTGCCGTTTGTAAGCTGACCAGTACCAGCTGTAACAATAACTGTGGAACCTACTGGGAAGTTAGTTGAAGCCTGAGAAGAAACAGTAAATGTAGTACTGCTTGATGATACGTTTGTTGTACCTACTAGTACTCCTGAAGCACTAGTTATAACACCACGTGGATACACTTTATACTTTAGATTGCTATCTGTGAAATCTAAGGCACTGATTAATGTCATTGATGTATTGCTTGCAATACTGCTAATAGTACGTACACGACCGTTGATTACAACCTGTCTACCTGCTACACCATTTGTAGCTTTCTGTATTGTAGCACCTGCACTAATAGCTATTGGAGGAGCAGTAACGCATGTAGCAGCAGTATCACTAGTAACTGTAGCAACTACTAGATAATAAATGTTAGTACCACTAGTAGTACCAGTGCTACCACCTGTTACTGCGATACAATCACCTGGTTGTAGTGAGTTAGTAACTGGAATACCAGTTCCTGCTGGAGTAGCACTTTGGAAAGTTGTACCACTACCTGTTATATTTCCGCTAGCATCAACAGCAACAGTACCGCTTAATGAAACTAAAGTGTTAGAGTTAGTAGCATCTGAGTAAAAATATGTACCAGTACCTACTACTACAGCATTACCGTTAGTTACAGAAATAGTACCTGAGGTATTACCACGTACGATACTTGAAACTGTACCGTTTAGATTAGTTTGGAATGTTGTATTAATCCTCTTTATTGCTGATGGCGCTGTTACCGAAAAGTTAAATGGTGTAGTAACGGTAAAGCTACTATCTGAAGAAACAGCTAAAACAGTACGAACTTGACCTGCTATACTATAGCTATCACCTGCCCTAACCTGTGTAGTAAAAATACTACCGCTACCTGTTACAGTACTACCTGATGCAGTTGCAGTTCCTTGTAGTGTGTCGTTTCTAAGCCATTGATCTGTTAGTGAAAATGTTGGCCACATATCAGCGCCAGAAGCATTTGTATAAGTTATTGATGAACTGTTTCTTCCTAGTTCGTTCAGCGTTGCCATGAAATAATCTCCTTCGGTACTGTATTTACCTTTTATATATTTAGTTCTTTGGGTATAATTAATCTAGATTTGCTATGATATAAACAATCCCATAGAAAAGTTATAAATTGTTCCACTCAAAATCCCGACAGTAATATAGCTTGTTGATCTAACGAATATATTTAGTCCGGTAACTGTTGTGGAATATGATCCAACATTTAGGGTAAAAATCTGCACTATCTGTTCATCAACATAAAATCCAACTACTATATTAGTTGTAGCCATCTGCGAATTAGTTAACTGTACTCTTTTTATAGTGACATCATCTGCTGGTTGAAATCTTGCTGTCCCGGGTATCGGTGCAGGATATGTTCCTAGAATATTAAATGTTCGTATAGGTGTTGATCCACCTGAAACATTATCAACATATTCTTTAGTAACAGCATCCTTCCTATTAGTGGGTGCAGCAAGATCAGTAATCGTATTCCCACCCATTGATATAGGTCCACTCATAGTACCGCCTGAGAGGCTTAACTTTCCACTAAGACCAGTATCTACATATTTTTTAGTAACAGCATCCTGTGGATTAACAGGATCGGCTAAGTTGATTATCCTACTATTGCTTACATCTATAGATCCGATACCATTGGGTGTAATAATAATATTACTATTAGACACAGATGATGTTATTGTATTACCTGATATAGTAATATCACCTACATTAATACTAGTAAATGATGGCGATGAACTTACACTAATAATACCATCTAGAGTTACATTGATATTTGAACCGATTGTAACTAACCCTGGAGAAACAGTTGTAGCATAAGATAGATTGTTAAAAGGTAAGTTGGTAGTAACGACTTTATTGTATTTCCATATTAGGTTATCGCTAGCATCAGTTGATAATGACGATCCATAGTCACCAATGAAGATACTATCACCACCTACATATATGTTACGCCAACGTCTTTCTGGACTGCCTAGATCGTGAACTTTATCATGAGCGGGGATAATACTAGCGCTCATGATCAGATCACTGTTTATTTTAACGATTTGATTTATTGTTATAGCACTACTATCGGTTGTGTTAATAGTGCTTCCGTTAATATGTATAGCGCCTAGATTAGCACTACTAACATCTAGATTTTTTCCATAAATGTTAGCCCATCGATAGTTAGGACTACCTATGTCATTTAGATTATTATTAGCTGAAATAATATTAGCGATCATGATCAGATCGCTATTCATATTAACGATTTGATTTATTGTTATAGCACTACTATCGGTTGTCTTAATAGTACTACCTTCGATATATATTGCACCAAGTGTTGCTCCAGCAAATGTTGGTTTCGCTGTTATTTGTATATCTTGTATCGTATCGAAACGTATGGCTTTTGGATTAGATAGTGCATTTGTTGTTATAGATATGCTAGGACCATGATTAAACTTCATAGTATCTAGTCCAAATGCTATCAGTGTATCTTGACCATCTACTTCCCAATATTTAAAGGTAGAATTCATGGCAACTTTAACTTCACCGCCACCTAAATCTAAAACTTCAAAACCAGAATCTGTATCAAATCGTATAGCAGTCACATTATCAACATTACCACTGATAGTATTATCGAGTGCTATCATACTAACAGAAATACTATTACCTGTTATAGGTTTACCATTTTGATCTTTTAGCGTGCCATGTAATGTTAGATTACCATCAATAGTTACATCGCTATTAAATGTGGTATCTCTATCTACAAAGATATTAGTACTATCGCTAGTTGATATTGTGCTATTAGCAAATGTAAATGCACCAATATTAGCTGAACCGCCAGTAGTCGATAATGCACCATCGACATCAATACTTAATCCTGGGCCGACTTTAACACCACCAAGTCGGAATGGTGATGCTATAGGTAAATGATAGTTACTACCACTACCGCCGAGATTAAATGGTGTACCACCAGGTTGACCATTATAGATTCGCATCTCAGCAGTAGTTTCATCATACCAGATTGTACCAGTTTCACCGATAAAATCATCGATGTTTACATCTGGTTTTCTACCTGCTTTGATTCTGTAAATGGTCATACTAATATTTATCGGTAGTATTTTTTTATTGATTAGCGAGGAATAGCTAGTCTAACGATATTAGCTTGTTCTTCGTCTTCTTCTTTATCCTCATCACCGATATCTTCAGGTGATGTAAGTTTATCTATTATTGCGCTTTGTTTACCGACTTCGGCTTTTTTAAGTTCAATTTCTTGTTGTAGAGGAGAAACAAACACCGGATTCTGATCTAGTTCTTCAGGATCACCCTCTTTAGAATTACCCATATCAATCTCAGGTTCTCCATCACCGTTGATCTTGATGTTGATTGGAATGTTTATGGTAAATTCTCTCGCTCTCATAGTGTTATTTATCCTATGCCCAAGTTCCTGCGACAGTATTTGCACCGATAGCACCTAGTGGTAATAGTTTGACATAAGCACCAGCCAGCACACTCCAAGTAGGAGTATTTTGATCCTGGCTAATCATAAAGTTTATGCTACCTGCTGTGGTCACATCAATAATACCGTATATTACTGTATGTCCAAATACATTGATGTCCTGTATTGGATTTGCTGTGGTGATCGCTATGCCAGTTGCGTTGAAACTCATCATAGTAACACCAGCTGTGTATCCATCAACGGTAGCAGTCTTGTTACCTGTCACTTGATAGTTGTGTTGCGCCACTACTGCTCCCCCATTTAATGCTAGAGCATAGCTTAAGATTCCATTTTTGTTACAGGCCAAGTTAAACACTATCTCATATTGATAGCGTGTGTTTGATTGTAGAGCAACACCGCTGGTCAATCCAAACAGACTTATTAAAGTATTCTTAACACTTGATAATGATAGCGGAGCATTTAGTTCATAAACAAGTTGATTACCACCAACACCGTAGTTTGGAATAACAGCACTGATAACACCACTGCTGACAGTAATACTTGTTCCGTCAACTTTGACTCCGCCCAGTGTTCCACCTGAGCCTACACCTGCTGTTGGCAATGTATAACCAGCACCTGTAGGAACATTGATTGTTATAGCAGCACTACCGTTATAGGTAGTTCCGGTGCTGAATGTGACATTAGTACCAGCAGTTAGATTATATAGGTTACTCCCCAATGCTACTCCGCTGATCGTATAGTTAGCTAGTTGTGTGTTAGCGATATTGGCACTTGCACTTAGATTACTGGTAGTTAGGCCACTTATTGATCCACTTAGGCTTACAGTTCCTGAACTGGTTATTGGTCCACCACTAAGGGTGATGCCACTAACATTATTAGTTCCAGTAGATATACTTGTTACTGTTCCAACATTTATGTTTCCGCTGCCTAACAAACTATTACCGTTAATCGTAACGATATTGTTGCCGCTCACTAATGTAGCCTGTTTGTTATAGAATGTAGTCCAATCACTTGAACTTAGTGCTCCTCGATTGCTTGCACTTGCTGTAGGAACGTTTAAAGTGATAACAGGCGTTGTGGTTCCTGTTGCTACTGAGCTTGTGATATCTGTACCAGTAGTACCTATGGTTAGTGCTGCTACGCTAGTAACTGTTCCGACACTTATATTTCCACTACCTAATAGGCTATTACTATTAACGGTTTTAATATTTGTTCCACTGACTAATACTGCTTGTACAGCAACATCACCACTGCCTAATAGTGTGGTGCTATTAACAGTTTTAATGTTTGTTCCACTGACCAAAGGAGCTTGGGCACCAACAGTGTGATAGTCAACTACAACAGCACTACTACCGTCAAATACAGTATTAGCACTTGCTCCACCTGTAGTATTAAATGTTACGCTATGCCGAACATTATTAGCTGATCCGCTGATACTACCTGTGATCTGATTAGTAAAGATCGCTGTTCCACCAGCATCTATCAATAGTGCGTCAGTAGTACTACCGTTAGTAGCAAAATGTATCTTAATACCGCCTAATGCTAGGTCTGTTGATATTGAGTTTAGATATACGGCACTTGGTAAGTTCAAGCTCCCAGTTCCTGTAAATCCACTTGAGTTCATACCAAACTCACCGTAGTTTGTGTTCTTTGTACCTTGATCATTGCTTACGATATAGTTGGTGCTAGCTTGATCAGTCCCACTGGTATTCTGTATGATGATCTGATTGTATGTACCAGCTGAAGCACTACTAAAGTCTACCATAATACCTGTGTCGGTATAGTTTAGTCTACCATAGTTAAAGGCACCGTGATCTGTTAAGATTGAAATATCTTGTGTGGCAGTGAAGTTACCTGCATTGAGCCCACCAACATTATCACGTATAGCTATCGTATTAGCATCACTATTCGCTGAATATTGTTGTAGACTCACTGTAGGTATCTGCCCAGATGACACATTGATATATGTGCTACCATTTAGCCCTAATACACCAGAATTACTTAATGTAACACTTTGCCCAAGTGCCGCACTACCGCCACCAGTCAATCCTGCACCTGCCGTAACTGTTATTGAGCTATTGGCCAGTTTGATATTGTCTATGCTGCCCGAATCGAGTGTACTAATGATATCACTGCTGACGACGTGTACTACACCTTGTTGTATACCACCCCCGTCAAACTGTATGCTAGTCACACCAACTGTAGCTGTTGGCACTCGTTCCCATATAGTACCATTGTAGAACACGAAGTCACTTTGTAGGAATGTTTCTACTCCGTGCGCGAATGTCCAACTACCATTAGCTATAGCTACATACTCGTCACCTACTGTTCCGACACCATCTGTGAGTGTGGGAGTGTTTGTGTTGGGGTTCCAGACTCCACGATAAACGATAGCATTTGGAATGTCTGCCCAGCTTAGTGTACCACTGATAGTTTTTAAGTATTGACCACTGTGTCCTGTTTGGCTCGGTAGTTCTCTAACCGCGGATATGATACCGTCGGTGACTACGATAGTAGTACCGTCTGGTTGCACACCACCGATCTGGCTGACCGTAGCTGTACCTAGATAGGGAACAGTTTGTACACCGCTCACACCTGTGAAGCTCAATCCCTTGCCTGTGGCTAATACAGTATTTCTATTGATTTTTAAGGTACCAGTATCGCCGGTGATACCTAGAGATATATCGGCTGCGGTATTAAATGTTGAAACAGTATCGTAGCGTAGTATGAGCCCACCCACACCGAAACCAGCAGTGCCCTCGACTTGTAGGTTGCCGTTGATACCTCCTAGCCCGATATCTAGACCAGTCTGTGCATCCTGTATATAGATAGTAGCGGGACCAAAGTAAGCACCCTTCCAACGCTTAGTGGGTAATCCTAGATAGAAGCTGTTAGTAGTATAGGGCAGTATATTGCTGTGGCTGATAATACTTCCACTAACGCCTGCATTTAGTGTTATATCAACTCCTGTATCTGTCAAAAGGCTAAGCCCAGCATTGACTACAGGACGCACGAAAGAAAGATAAAGTGGATATGCTGGAGGTACTGCTGTAGTAATACCATAATAGCTGAGATTGGTTACGATAATATTTCGCCAGTCTCCCTGACCAGGACCAGACTGTACCAGTGTCCCTACCCAAGTGATACTACTACCTACAGGTACTCCAGTTCCCGCCACGACATCTCCAACTAGCAGAGGAGTAGCGGGATCAGTATCTAGCGTATAGACTGTATATGGATGGCTGATACCAACACTATTTCCATAGGTGTCGGCAGGTATGACATCGCCGGGGCTGCTCCAAGTAACCGGAGTTCCGTTGGCTAGCTGTTGATTTAAAATGATTAGCTCAACTACACTGTCACCAGTAACGATACTACCACTCAACCCGCCCGTTAGTGTTGGGATTTTGATGCGTGGAGTTTTTAAGAATCCAGTGCCATTTGGAGTTACACCAATGTCCCCATTTACAACACTACCTAGGATATTCTGTAGATTTGGATCGACTACTGATAGATTACCTAGATCATTGTAGTTTTCAAAAGCGTTAGTTACATAGTTGCTTACATAAGTTTCAGTAGCGTAGTGTGATAGATCTGCTGGAAGAAAGGTAAAAACACCATTTGTGTTGTTATATTGGAGTGTTCCGCCGCCTGTTGCAGTATCGGTAAAAACGCTTAATGCTGTTAAGTCCATCGTACCCCCACTACCTCCACCGTAGCCTATCACTCTCAACACAGGTTGCCCCAATGAGTTATAATCCATCGCTGCGTGTATGTTGTTTAGATTTGGATCAAAGTTGTCTCTTTGATAGGTCATTAGATACCTCGATCGTTGAGATAATCTATAAAGCTTTTATGTTGTATTTGTTTGTTATTAACCGGATTTTCAAAACCCTGACTTTTATATTCTGGATATGCACTAGGATCCTTTACACGTATATCATGCGGATTTTTAGGTCCGTTTATACCACCGCCTGCATCAACAGTTACGGCATTTACATCTGCATATCGTTCATCTGGGCTATTTGCAAACTCAACAGGATTATTATCAGATAATACATCCACTATCTGTTTAAAATGATTCATATCGTCTGCAGGAGTAGTAGCAACTATTTCTGCCGACGGTTCTACATGATTATCAATGCCATCGATAATATCTAGTATGTTGCGTATGATATCTGTAGCTTTCATGGCGTTGGTTTCCACGGTCTTGCTGTTAATAATCCACCGAGATTGGGATTATCAAATATATCATTTCCAACATATTGTGTTGGTAATTCTGTGATATCATAAACATTATTTGCTCTATAATAAGGTTTAGTAGTATCTAAAGATCCACTAATGGTACCATCAGCTGCTACAGTTTTACCTTGGCGCTTGGCTTGTGCTATATTAAGTTTGGCTTTTTGACGATCTTCTTTAGTTGATAAAGTGGAAATACCATTAGCTGACATTAGTTTTTCTTTCCATTGCGCATATTAAGCTGCCATCTAGCTAGCTGTCCTTTTCGACCTTTAGCATGACTTGCTTTTTCTAGTTCAGCCTTAGTGGCATGTTTAGGTATGCCATGTCTAGCACTATCTCCGGGACGGCCTGGACCTTTGCCGTCCGCGAAGTTCTCATCTACGTTCTTTTCTTTTTTTTTAGCGATAGCGATTGCTGCCTGCTGTGCGGCATTGGCTGCTTCTTCAACGCTTTCCTTGGCCTTTATATTTCTATGACGTTGAGGATGACGTTTTACTTCAGTACCACATTTTGTGCAATGTAATACACCGTCCATATCATCATGCATACCAGTTTCTTGATATGTACCTTTCTTACATTTTTCGCATTTCTTACCAGTCATATCTACTGTTGAATTGCTGGCTTCTTCAACGCTTTCGTTTGGCACACAGTTATTAACACGTATACCGCCCTTCATCTTAGTGCCTTCTTTATGCTTGCCTGTCCAGCACTTAGCATCTAATCTCTGCTTAGTCTTCTCAGCTAGATAACTTTCAGTAATCATTACTAGTTCTTGTAGTTCTTGTATACTTTCACAATGCCACTTACGTAAGCTCTTGTTAATACGACTATTTGGATCTCTCTTGGTCTTAGCACCTGTTCTATGTTTCTTCATGCCTTTCATACGGGCACAGAAACTCTTTCGACGTTTAGCTGCCTTAGAACCCTTTTTTAGTTTGTTAGGTTTAGTAGTAACAGCAGTCTGTAGTTTACTTCCGGGATGTTCGCGTCGATAGCTAGCGACTCCCTTTTTATTAAGACCACCGTTTTTGTTCTTACCAGATGATTTTTGCCAAGCGGCAGATTCGAATAGTTCTATGATTCTCATGATGTATTTATATTATCGTTTGTATGATTTGAGATACCATTTGGCTAATCTAGTTAATTGTGCGCCACGTGCTCGCTCAGTTTTTTCACTACTGCGACGTATTTTTCGTGTCTTTTTTGAAAGATCTCTTTCTGTATATCTATATTTTAAATATTCTGCGGCTTTTCTTTTTAATATACCATGTCTTTTAGCTTGTATTAGTTTTTGTGTAAAATCTTCCCATATGATATCGCTGTCAAACCAATCAACGTCTGCGTTGGTTTGACTTATGTTAGTTTCCACGTAGCCCATGGTCTACTCCTTTATTATGATTTTTCTACCTTAGATAGTTTAGTATAATAATCTAACCGCTCACCTAGATGGTCTAATGCTATTTCTTTGGCTACACTACGTTTTGAGGTATGTTCCATTTCAACTTTAATACCTTTCCTAAGCTCTATTTCTACGGCTAGGATGCTGGTATGATATTTCTCCGCAAGGTTATGGACTGTCGGAGTAGGTTTATCTAAAAGTTTTTGGGATCGTTCAAAGACGAGCTCACGAAGAAACATGAAAAGACTCCAGTAGGTGTTATGGTCTACCTTGTCCGCGATACTTCTTGAAGCTACGCTTCTTTGATTTGTTCATACTACTGAACTTAAGATTTCCGATACCTTGGCTAGTACCCTTATTGTTTATAATTCTTATTACTTTAGTTTCTTTTCCAATAGCCATGATCGTTATCCTTCTCTAGCAGCGTTTTTCCACATTGCGGCGGCTGCAATACGCTTACCTTTTTCACCACCACCGGCAGCTTTAGCTACCTTATCAAAACTCTTGCCTTTTTTTCCGATATCCTTGCCTGACTTTGCCTTCTTAACGATTGCTGATTTCTTTTCTTTACTCAACCCTGCACTGGGTTTTTTCTTAGCTTCAACTATCATTTGATGTAGTCTATTATTTAATGATTCCATATATTCTTCGCCAACTGGATCTGGATTTTGATATTGGCTCTCATATGCCATGTAGTCATGTACTGTGTTTAGATAATCTGCTGCTTTAGTAATCTTAGCAGCTACCCATCCTTCGAGATTATCACCAGGCTTTATCATCTTGAACAGCTCTGTGGCATTTTTTACAGCATTATAAAGATCACCACGTGCCATTGATCCTTCGTCGTCGTTCTCATCGTGTGTATGATCCATTGGTGACATATGTTCTCTCATAATAATGTTTCCTATCTTATTCTGCTAATGTACCGCTAATAGTGATACCAGGTTTTCCCATCCTAAACTTATCTTGAGGTCCTAAACTCCTAGAATCGTAAGTCATACTAAAAAGATTATTACCATCTTCGTCGTCATTTTCTTGGCTTAAAACATATCGACCATTTGGAACAAACCCTAAACTTTTTATAGTATTCCTACTTATCGGAAATCCATAAATTTGAGTAGCATTTCCTATCCTTGAAAGACGCCCGGTTGCCTTTCTAAAACCCAACTGTTCAATTTCTTTACCAAATGCTTTATAATATTCTTCGCTTGCTCTTACTAAGAATGGTTTTCCGTTATGTTTAACAAATCTAAAAAATGGAGTAGAATCGGGATCGTTATGTAGATCGTTTGTAAAGTCAACATTTAAGTCTGCTGTAAAACTCTTAAACTGATCTGGATCTGCTGTTCTACCACCATCGTCGGTGGTTTTTTCCATTCCGTTTTCTATAGCAGCTTCTCTGCTATCCCCTGTTCCGAACACAGTAATATTTCTTTTTGAATGATTTATAGCAGCAACATATTGTGCTTTATTACCTGTAATTTTAGGCATGACAATGGGTTTTTTGCTTACTCTAATATCCCAGTTTCCCTTGGATGGTACTTCGTCATATACTGATGCTTCAAATAGCTCTGCTATCTCTGATTCAGATAATCTCTTAATAGCACCGCCGAATATATTAGTACCCTTCATATCCAGGGCATTTTTTGCAGTACCATCGGCATTTTTAGGTTGTGTAGCTGTTGGGGACTTTGGAGCTTTAGTTCCACTCTTACCCGGCGAACCAATAAAACTTTTATTTCCTCGGGCTTTTCCGATAGCAACATGGGGACTAACAACAGTGCCTACGCTAGCACTTGATGCTGCCCCCATTGAAGCTGCTTCTAATATTTCACGTATTCTCATGAATATATTTATTAATCATCGGTTCCTGGAGCACCCTTACAAGTGGCCTTCTTGGCATCTGCTGTCTTTTTTAGATCAACTGGCCATACTGCTGTAGCAGGCTTTGTCTTGTCAGTACCAGGAGGAACTGTAAAACTAATGCCTGTTGCTGCTTCGATGCTAGCGATGCTAACCAAATGTGCTGGTAGATCGATTGGTTGTGAAGCTACTTGTGGGAAAGTAAATGCTAATACCTGCTTGGTAGTATTGTTGATTACGATCTTATAGAGAAAGTCTGGAACAACTACTCCATTGCCAATAGTCTTGCTCTTACCTACTGTATAGATGTTACCAGCATACACTGTATAGTTTTGGTTGTTGCCGTATGCCCAAGCACGTACATCGCTCTCTAGTGCCTTCCAGATACCGCGATTTAGATTTGGTAGTTGTGGACTCATGTTGCTCATTAAAAATGATTCGTATTCTACCTGTGTATCCCAGCTCATATCTCCATCTGGTGCAAGATGTCCTTGATCATAACCTGAACCTGCGTAATCTGCTGGCTTAGATCCGTTAGTACCCAAGATAGCATCTGCTACGAAAGCGTTAGTACGTGGAACACAGCCTATAGCATGTGCAGGTGTTAGCGTATAAGCGACCCAAGCTGGAATCTTAGCAGCGTTATCGTGTTGTAGTGCATAACCTGTATGACACTCTACAACTGTGTTTGCCTTATTTAATGCTGGTGCACCATATGGAACTTGTGCTGCACAAGCAGCGATTGGTTGATTTGGCTTCTGATCCCAGGCTAGTGCTGCGGTAGCGAAGCCTAAAGATAGTAGCAATGGTAAAAATAGCGTTTTCATGTATACTCCTTTTGTATAAGTATATTTATGAAAGAAATACTAGCATATATTTATTTTAGAGTTTCTGAGGCATGGGCCATGGTAGATAAAACAGATATCTGTTTTATTTCTTTTTTACATTGGCCTGTGGATTTGAATCCGAAGTGGTTTGATCTTGAATCATAGCAGTTTTTAATTTTTTTATAGCTTTATCGACATTTTTATTTTCATAATGTATGCCGATACCCCCGGCAGCTTCCCATGCTTTAATGTTTTTACCGAAGTCATCTATTAATATATTCGGAGTACCATCAGCTTGTCTAGCAAACTGTGGTTTATTATGTGTTACATATACTTCTTTAGGTGAAAATGTTGAAAGATGTTTCTTAACCCATGCTCTTTTTTGTGGTTCACAGTTGGGATCTTTGCCTAATGGACTAGTACATATATAATAACTACCTGCAAACTTCTTTACAGCACCTAATAACCGAGGAGCATTTGATAAAACATCTAAATCTATCCAAAAAGTAGGATGATTTCTTATTAAATCAAGAGCAGCTTCTGGATTTTCTATATCTTTCCAGTGGTTTACTCCTACCATTTTATTCCAATCTTTGAAGAAATCGGCTAAAACTCCATCCATATCTACATAAACCTTAGGAGTTCCGTGTTCTAATACTTCACTTATCCTGAGACCTTTATGTATTTTACCTTTGTCCTTGGAATTTATTTTTTCTTTAAGTTCAGGAATGTCCTTTTCACCATATATTTTGCCTACTTCAACAACATGTTCCATTAACGGATTAAGCTCAAATGCTTCTGGGTGCATTTTATCAAACTTACGCATAATAACGCCAGCGATAGCATGTGCTTCGTTTTCTATTTCGCTACCAGTTTCGCCGCTATCGGGTTTGATTCTACCGTCTAGCATTTGTCTATAATGCACTAGTTCGTGTGCTAATGTACGCATAATATCTATAGGATGTCTTCCAATAAGTGTGACATTTACTACATCTTCATTTGGTACAAAACTTCCAAAACTATGATATTTTTTATTAAAATCTCTATCTATCAACCAATTGATTTTGGGAAGCTGTTTTAGTTTAAGTTCAGCCTTACAGATTTTTAGTAGATCTCCAAAAAGATCAACTGTTTGTTTTCCGTTTATTTTATTAGGAGCAACTTCATCCATTCTCATGTAGATATTTATTTCCTTTTTATATTATGCTTATTAACTTTTTATTAGTATGTAGATATTATACTATAAACGCTGATAAAACGCACGGAGAATATCATGTTGCCTACAGTGTATAGTGATCCGCGTATAACACATTACCGTAATCAACAGCGTAATGGTCCAGAATATGCCGAGTTTAAGGTATTAGACGTTGAGATGATCAAAGCAGATATAGTAGATTGTCTCGGTGCGGTATTAGCACGTTGTTGGTTAGATAAATCACTCATGGAAGAACTGCGTAGCGATCCGCATTATTGCTTGTTACAACATGGGATGGTATTGCCTAAGAGCCTAGACATACAGGTTGAACAGCATCGTGGGACTAATCGAACACAAATAGTAGTCTATGAAATTAAGAATGATATAGTAGAGAAGGTGTGTTCGTTACGCATGAGTATGTTAGCATCCTGCTAACTACTTCTTGCGTCCTCTAAACCCAGGAACACGCTCGCCTGTTAAGTAGGGCTTCGAGAACCATAACTGAAACCAGTCATCTGTTCCAGGCTGTATCTTACGGGCCTTCATTATCTCGCCCTTTTCATTCCCTGTGACTGAGATATTGCTACCTTGGTAAGGAGTATAACCCTTGCTAGGTGTTATACCCGCTAGCCTACGGAGTTCATCTAGATCCATCATACTTCCTTAACATTCTTGGGATCAACTACCCTAACAGGGATTGATTTCGCACCTGCCATCCTATAGGCCATGAAGCGATGATGTCCATCGACTACTTGGAATCTATCTATGCCGTGTCTGCGCACTAGTATTGGTGGTAACTTCTTACCTGCTTTAATAGCCTTAACTATGTTAGCGAGATTCTTAGCGTGATGGGGATCGTCGAATTTAGAATCAGGTTCGAATACGTGTATCTTTCTAGTTGGGATTACTACTGTCTTCTCAGGAGTTCCACCGTCTCGGACCCATGCTCCGAAGTTATCTGGATCACTGCTTAGGCTAACTTTAGAAACTTCTTCAACATCATGGGTTATTCTCTGTAACATATAACCCTTCTCATCAGTAGCGCCGGGCATAGTGTGGCTTGACTGTTCGTAATCTTTTAGATATCTTCCGATATTCTTTGCGATCATATCGTATAGTTTAATACGGCCTGGATCCTGTGTCTTACCATTAAAACTTAAGAAATCTGGCTTTACTGAGTTTACATATTCTTTAACGATAGCACCTACTGTAGAGAACACACGGAACGCATCACCTTTACCTGTCACACCGATAGTGGGATTATCTTTATCAGTCTGATCAGCGAATCCAACATCTGCTATTTTTTCAGTGCCTGAATCTAATAGGCTAAAGAATACTTGGAACTTAGTGCCACTATCTGTCTGGAAGACATATTGTCGAGCATCGGGTAACTTTTTAGTTAACATATAGCGATAGGGTTGATCAGCGACTTCATCTATTACGCCTTCTTTAACTTTTTTTTTAGCAGGTGCTGCTGGTGCCGTTGCGTTTGGATCTACAGGTGCTAGGACTATCTTATATCCTCGGGGGAAATCTAATCCCCAACTCCTCATTTCCTTTATCTCAGCCTTTACACCTTCTATATCTTTTGCTGATATTTCATACTCAATGTTACCTCTATCCATTATATAATAGATCTGTTCACCTGGCTTGGGTTTTTCAGTAGGAAATCGTAAACTTGGTTTAGTAAATTTCTCTTTACGTTCTACACCTTCGGGAGGAGTTAGCGGAACTGGCTTGGCACGGCCCACTATCTTGACATTCTCGGGACGGAAACTGATATAACTTAACTCGCCCTTGTGTTCGACTGCGTTCTTATAAACGAATCCATCAATACCCATCTTCTCTAGTAGATTAATAAACTCACCTATGAACGCTTCAGGACGCATCCACTCACGCCAGTAGCCTCTTGTAGCGTTGTTCGCAAACCAAGCGAGGGTTCTCTCATCTTTCTGATATTTGTATGATTTTACTCTTGGATCGTTCTTTAGATCATTTATCCAAGATGCTATCTTTATCATATTACCTGTGCTAGGATCCTGTTGATCTACATGGTCTTTAACTGTTGCTGGATTGTTGATGCCTAGATCTAACTTATAAAGATAGCCTGTAGTTATGCCCTTGAAGCGTGGATCTTCTGCTGTTAGATAATCTAGCCTCTCCTTCGCTGCTTGTTCTGATCCAAAGTGGCTAAAGAACTTAAACTTACCAATGCGTGGACGGAAACTACCATGGAATGCTGCTACTTCATCTAGCATACCTTCTTCCATGGTGCCTGTTGCTTGGCGCATGGCATCTATATCATAGCCGCCATGTGCTGGACCTGTGCCCTTCTTACCACCTACTGGACTAACAGTATCGCCGCTTTCTTTTACAACTTTTTGTTTTTTAGCTGCTTCTTTTTCAGATTTAAGTCTTGCTTTTTCAGCAGCACTGCGTTCTTTTTCTTCTTCTGCTTGCATATAAGGTAGAATATAGTGTCTTACTAGATCAAAATATGGATGTCCTGCAACTATAGTGTTAGGAGATACACCTGAATATTTTTCAAAATCTTTAGGATTATTATCTTTAACGGCTTTTCTAACTAGCGATGCTTCGCTCTGTCGCATTGCTTTGGCCCATACTATATCCTTGAACTTATAATATCCATGCGGACCTTCTATCCCGTTTTGTTTTTGTAACATAGGAAGATATACATTTACATCTTTATCATCTGTTACTATGTGTAATGTCACAGAACCGTATTTTTTGTAAACCATTACAGCAAGTGTGAACCATGATTGTTCAGGAACTAAATGACCATTTAGTTTTGGGTATAACTTTTTCATCGCTTCAATCTTAATATCGTATGGAAGCGGATCTTTTGGACCTTGTGTACTTTGATTAGTACCTACATACCAATCAGGAAACCCAGCCGCAACTTGCCATGCATCTACATGACCAAAATGTGGTGGATTGAATCTTCCAAATATGATGGCTACATCACTTACTGTTGATTCAAAAAGTTCACGTAAAATCATTTTGGTGTCCAAGTTGTTGGTACAAACTTAACATTTCCAAATTTATGTTTTGACGGATCAGCATAGCGTACATATCCTTCACCGTTTGAATCCCATATATCAGGCTTGGGTTGCTTATCTAATGAGCCATGTTGTGCATCTTTTAGATGTCTTAGTTTTTTTATTAACTCCCAAATAGCAGATAGTCCTGTTCCATTTTGTTTAGCAGTAGCCTGTATATGTGCTGCTTTTTTGGGACTAATCTTATTGGCAGGATCTTGCATCCAATCAAAAAATACATTATTATCTACACGATCAAATACAGCTGATCCTTTCCTACTCATACCATTAGCAAACTTATAAAATATTCCTTCCTTATCGGCATCTGGAATACTACCTAAGAAACTATCAATCTGTGAACCATAACTTTTTATTAGAGATTGTATCTCAGTTACTGGTTTCGGCATATCATACTTGGGTGGTTCAACATTTGTTATAGGTGGTTGTACGATTAAATCTGGAGTATGATTAAACTGACTAAAATCTTTTATAGGCTGTTGTTCTCTATCGGGCATACCAAACTCTGGAAAATAAGCATGTCCTACGATCATTACTTTAGCGTGTTGTATACGTTTTCCTAGATCACTGGTAGGTTTTACATGATAACAAGTTTTACTATGTGGATTTGGACAGAAAGTAAAAATACCGTTATCGTCTAATGGTGGTTGTGATAAAAACAATCCATCGGCGTATACAAATCCAACAAAATCTTTTGGAGTAGCTTTATCAAATATAGGATACAAGTTGGCAAACTCTTGTGCAAACCTATTTCTTTCAGCTTGTTCTTCGGGAGTCTTTGGCGACCCACTTTTGTTAGCTATAAAATCTTTAACTTCTTCAGGACTTGTTGTCTTAGCGCCTCTGCTCCAACCATTATGACCTGCTAAGATTAGCGGACCATTCTTTTCTTCTCTTCCCCAATAGATTTGGGGATTTCCGTCCCATTTCATTCTTAAGGTAGTAGCACCTGCTTTTTCTGCGGCAACTTCTGTATAATGTTGTAAAGCTTCCACGGCACCTTCAGCTCCGTGGAAGAATACAAAATGTTCGGGATGATTAAAAGCGCGGCCCTTTTGTTTAGGAGCATCTGCTTCTTTAATAACACGGAAGAGTTCATTTAATAACAATTGACAAAATCCTTATTGGATATTTATCAATCTATATGTACTGTGAAGTATTGTCCGTTATGGGCACCGCGATAGGGGATCGTTTCATCACCACGCACCATGAAGATTTCGATCTTTGTTCCTTCGGGACGCACAGTCATCCTTGTTTTATCTTTGCTCAAGATTTCAGCAGGAACTTTTTGTCCTGTTTCCGGATGTACTAGAGTGCATCTAGTCTTGTTTATTCCCTTTGAAATCTTCATAATATTTCTCCAATATTTAATATATTATATTATCATATTAGAGACATGTCAACTGTATTAATGATTATAGAGAATAGTGTTTATTGTTCCTGCTGTATAGTTCGCTACTGCTCTTACCCAAACAAAGTTACCAATAAAGTTGATTATTTGTACTGTAGTAAGAGGAGTAGCATCATTGCCGATTGATGTACCATCAACATCAAACCAATCGCTATCTATAGGATCAGCAGCTAATGTAGCCTGTATACGAATATCGCCAACGAATGAAGTTAACTGATAACTTACAGTATGTAACCCGTCACCCCATCCGTAGTAACCGTCACCTTTAAACTTATCACCTGTTATGGTTACAAGATCGGCATTTGCCCCGGAATGAGTTGTACTACTAATGAGGATTTCGCTATTTGCTGGCATGTTTATCTTCCTATTGTGTATTTACCACAAAGGAATCACTTTTTCTTGGACTTTGTCTTTATGCGATATGCTTGGGCAAATCGAGGTATGTCCATTCCTTCGATAGTTAAAATCTCTTCAAACTTAGCGTGTCTCTTTTGTCCTTCAAATAATGCATTAATACCTTTATCATCGACTGAAGTAATAGTTCCTTCTTTTTCAAGTACTACTGGTGCATAACCAAAACCTGTTACATTGATTTTAGCACTAACAGTTACTCCAGGAGCTAACAACTTATGTTCTGCTAGTAGTTTAGTAAGATTGACAACATTATTCTGCATCTAGTTCTTCCTTTTTAAGTTCTTCAGGGGTTACTATTTTGATCACTTCTTTTATCGCAGGCTGTATAATCATCTGTACCATTAGAAGATATTTGCTATCTTTAACATAAAAAAATGATCCTTCACCATACCATCTTCTTTCTCCTGTAAAAAGATGCCTAGTTCTATCAGTCATATGGAACTGATCATTATGATCGTTTACTATACGCATAAAGTTTTCTTTATTTGATGATGATATTTTACTTAGGGTTTTTAGATTTACTTTATATCTACATCCGTGCGTTAGCTGATTTTTAACTTCTGTTCTTATATTCTCATTTAGATATTCTAATATTAGAGCATTTTCTGGTTCATAGAATGCTCTAATATGGTTTTTAAACTCTCCTAGAAGTTCGTTTAAAATATTCTTATCTTTAAAAAAGATAGAAAGTGTACTTCCTTCGCATCTAAAAGAAACTTCTTTTTTATTATGAGAATAGAGAAAATACACCATCTTTCTTAAGGTTTCGGACCATGTATCTACAGAATAATCTACTTTACTAGATATATGTAATCTTTTATTCAAAACAGATTCCATATTTTTCATAGTTATGTTTCGTATTCCATATACCCACGGGGCACTTATTACTACTTTATAAGGAAACTTTCCCCAAAATAGTTTAGATATCTTGTAGTTGTACATCTGTACCTCTTATATTAAGTATAACATCTTTGCCTGATGCGTCAACTAGCACCGTTCCACCTGTTTTGAGTTTACCAAACAGCATTTCACGACTTAGCGGCTTTTTAATATCTGTATCGATTATACGTGCTAACGGACGAGCACCCATTTTAGGATTAAATCCTCTTTTAACCAATAAGTTAAGTCCTTCAATAGTTACATTTACAGTAACATTCTTTTCCTTTACAAGTAAGTTAAGTTCAGCTAAGAACTTATTAACAATCAGTTCCATGCTGCTCTTACCTAACTTATTGAATTTGATAATACCGTCGAGTCTATTACGGAATTCTGGAGCAAAGAAACTATTAGTAGCTTCATCACTATCGTTGTACCTATCCTCGGTGCTAAATCCAATAGTAGCTCGTTCTGATTCTTTGGCTCCGAGATTGCTAGTTAAGATTAGCACAATATTACGGCAATCTGCTACTTTACCATTGGATCCTGTAACTAGACCATTATCCATTAGCTGTAGCAATAGATTACTAACATCTGGATGTGCCTTTTCAATCTCGTCAAGCAACAATACACAGTTAGGATTCTCTTGGATTTTAGTAATAAGCTGGCCAGCATTTTCATCAAACCCAACATATCCCGGAGGAGAGCCGATTAGTTTTGCTACTGAATGTTTTTCTTGATATTCGCTCATATCAAACCTTACCAAACTAACTGCCAAGTTATCGGCTAACTGTTTAGCAGTTTCTGTTTTACCACATCCAGTAGGCCCAACAAATAAGAAACTACCAATCGGCTTATTAGGACTTTTTAACCCTGCTCTAGCGATAAAGATCTTATCTAAGATATTATCAATAGCAGTATCTTGTCCAAACACCTTAGCTTTCATATTAGATTCGAGATTAGCTAACCCATCACTTTCGGTTTCTGCAACAGCTTCAACCGGCAACTTAACAAGTTTTCCTAGCTCAAATTCAATATTGCTCTTTGTTACTATTCTATCAACTCCGGTTTGTAGTTTAAATCGACTACAAGCAAGATCGATAAGATCGATTGCCTTATCAGGAAGCTTTTTATCATTCATATATTTGACACTTAGCTTCACAGAAGCAGCAATAGCTTCATTAGTAATAGTAGCTTCGTGGAACTTTTCATAGTACTTCTTAATACCGTGTAGTATATCAATAGTAATAGCTTCGCTAGGTTCGTCAACTGTTACACGCTGGAATCGACGCATCAATGCGCGATCCTTTTCAAAGTGCTTGCGATATTCTTCCCAAGTAGTGCTTGCGATAACCTTGATAGTTCCCTTAGCCAACGCAGGCTTTAGCATATTAGCCATGTCGTTGGGATTATTATTGCTGCTACCAGCTCCGTTCATCATATGAGCTTCGTCAATAAAAACGATAGCCTTGCCCTTCTTTTCAATCGCCTTGATCACTGCTTTGAGACGTTCTTCAAACTCACCTCGATATTTGCTACCTGCTAGCAGTGCGCCGATATCTAGATTATACAGAGTATGATCTAATAGAAACTTTGGAACTTCTCCATTAACGATCTTAAATGCTAGACCTTCAGCAATAGCTGTCTTACCAACACCCGGATCACCAACCAAGATCACATTAGCTTTATTGCGTCGACCTAGAGCAAGTACTATACTTTCTATTTCAGAATCTCGACCAATAACTGGATCAATCTTGTTCTTTTTTGCTTGATCATTAAGATCAGTAGCAAACTGTGTTAACAGTTTATCAAACTGACTACTAGAGATGTTTTCTTCATCAATCTGTATAACTTCGTTATCAACAAACTCCGAAAGCTTATCTTTTGTATATCCGCCCTTATTAAGATAATAAAAAGCATAGCTTTTCTTTTCACTCAAAATGCTAATCAGTATATCCATTATTTCGATCTTTTGACGACCGTGGAATAGTACCTGTGTAAATGCACGATTAAGTGTTCTTTCAACTGTTTGTGTTTTTTGTGGTTTAGTCTTTTTAATCGCAGTAATATCCTGCATTTTATTTTCAATATAATGCGAAATATTGGATTTCACATATTCTATTTGACCAGGGTAGTCCTTAATAAAATCTACGAATTTCTCTTCACTGAATATTGCTAGTGTTAAATGTTCTAATGTTAGATATTCGTGATTGAAAGATGAAGCTAGACTTATTGCTTTATCAAAAACATTCTGTAGGTCTTCACTTGGTTCTAACATCATTACTTTGTTCTCCGATTTCCTTTGATGAACTTTCTTAGGGCTATGTCTAGTTTTAGTTTGCTAACTCTATCTGTAAAACAGATTCCGTCAAGGTGATCGCATTCGTGTTGGAAGACTTTAGCTAGATATCCGTCTATTTTAGATTCAATAGTATTACCTTTGATATCTTGATAGACGGCTTCTATCCATATTGGTCTTTTTACATCTAAAAAGACTCTAGGAAAGCTAAGACATCCTTCTTTGTCGCTTTTTATTTCTTCACTATAGCCTGTTATATAAGGATTAATGATTATTTGAGGTTCACAAAACCCTTCAACTTTATCAGTACCCATAACAAAGACACGGGCATCTAATCCTATTTGATTTGCTGCTAGTCCTATGCCTCTATTTAGACGCATGATGTTGATCATATTTTTTTCTAGTTCTTCAACATCATGTTCTTCAAAAACAAAGTCTTTGACTTTTTTGTGTAGTAACTCATATGGTTCATATTTTAATTCAAGCATGATTTACTTTACTACAGATCACACAAAAGATCAAGCATCTATTATGATGAAGTCCGTATTTTATTGGCTAAATCATTTACCATAGATACTAATTTTGGATCTTTGATTACTGGTGTTTTAATATTAACAGTAACTATGAGATCTCCCTTGACATTGGGATGTTTGATATTTTTAAATCCTAATCCACGACAGCTATATCTTTGACCATGTTGTGTTCCGGGTCTGATGTTTATATCTACACTAGTTCCATCTATATTTTCGATAGTCTTTGTTGTTCCTAACATTGCATCAAAAATATCAATCGTAGTATCTGTGAATAGATTTATATCTTCTTTCCTAAATTTAGTATGTCGTTCAATATCGATGATAATGATAAGATCACCGCGTTGTACTCCTCTTATGCTATTATCGCCATATCCTGACAGCTTAATATTCTGTCCATGATCAATACCAGCAGGAATATCAACTTCTAGTGATTCATTCTGGCCGCTTGGAAGTTGGAAGTTTAAGCTAACTCTTTTACCTAGATATGCGTCCTTTAATGAGATAGTATATCTTATATTCAAATCTCTATTTCTAGGAACTCCTGATGATTGTGCGAATCCGAAACCAAACTGAGAAAATATATCATCAAACGGTGTACCAGTACCGCCACCAAAAGGATTGCCAGTATGGAAATGGAAGCCGTGTGGGAAGGGATTTCCATTGTTTGGAAAAGGATTGTCTCCTCCGCGATCATATGCAGCCTTCTTTTCTGCATCCCCTAGCGTTTCATATGCTTCACTTATTTTTTGAAACTGACTAACATCACCACCTCGATCAGGATGATGTTTCATAGCTAGTTTTTTAAAAGCGGATTTTATTTCGTCGGCAGTTGCGTTTTTATTAACGCCTAGTGCATCATAGTAGCTCATGATTTTACTTATTCCTGTAAAGTTGATAAATGATTATTTTATGAGTTTAAAGACAATCACATTATTATCATTTTCGAAAACAAAGTTTTCGTCATACTTAGTGATATTATAATCACCAAAATATTTTGTCAACCACATAGTTTCACTAGTACTAGTTTCATCAATACGTATAGTACCTGCAAGATTATTTAATATGTCTGTGCGGGTACCCTGTTCTACGATTTCCATCTTGATCGGATTATTATATGATCTTTTAAAAGTCAATATCTTGTCTGATCGTTCTATATAATCTAAAGGACTTTTACGGAAGAAAAAACGAAGATCATTTTCAAATACTGCTTCAACTTTTGAGTTGTAATCGGCTACTGATTTTGGAACTATAGAATCAAGTTCCTTTAAAGGTAAACTTTTAAAATCCTTATAGTATCTAAAACGCCAATCATTATTACCTGTTAGATTATCTAACCCATACATAATTTCATGTATTTGATGTGCTATTTTGTTACAGCGTTCTAGTTCAACAAATACACGGAATATACCTTCTTTGTCTTCGGTATCGCTTACATCGGCATCTAAAACATAATCATAGCCTGTTTCTATAAACTTCACTAGATCAGCTGCTGGCTCTTTTCCGGTGACTTCAAAACATATAACGACAGTATGTTCATCGTCGCCCATCTTGCTTTTATAAGAATCGATCTCAAAAGTTGATTTGATCAAATCTTTTAGATCATCCGATTTAAGACCTTCAAATAGTTGGCGCATTTTGAGGTATTTCCTGTGGTGTGGCACTTGCATTTGCATCTGCATTAACATTAGTCTGTGTACCTGATATTCCATCATTTGCAGACTGATAGATAGATTCTAGATCTACTGTTTCTTTATCAAACTCTTTTACATTGCCTTTGAATATATCAACTATAAGTTGTTTTGGCATTTTAATATTAACTATCCAAATAGGTTCTTTTTTTGGTTTACCTATTTTAGTTCCTGGTTTGATATCACTTGGTTTTTTAATTTTCTTAGGGGCTACTAATGTATCTTTTTTATACGATACTATACATCCATAATCTACTAAAACCTTGCCACCTTTTGGATCAGGCATGAGATCTTTATGCCAAAGAAAGCTACATTCTACCCAATGGCGACTGATCTTTGGCCCACTAACAAGTTCGCCATCTTCCCAGTTTTTAAAAACATAAAGATTCAACTCATCTAGCACTCTTTCAAAATCCTTTAGGATTCGGAGGTTACTATTGCTGTCGTATATCGTAGATATGTTTTTTATTATATCAATTTCGTCAAACATTATGCTCACCTGTGTAATGTATTTATCAGTGCAAATCTTATTATATCATGTTATGATCTTTAATATAATATTAAATACTTTGTAGGACGCCGGGTCCTCAGTATTGGACAAGCGTTCCTCGTTAAAAAAGAAGGAGAATTGCATTTGTCTAGACAACGAGCTGCTAAAAGAACTCAACGTTTTAATGATAATATAATAGATTTCCAGGAATATGTTCCAGAAAAAAAGAAACAAGTAAAGATAATACCTCGTAATAGAGCTCAAGAAACATATTTTTTAAAACTACAAGATCCTAATAAAACAATGTTATTTGCATTAGGACCAGCAGGTACTGGCAAGACATTATTAGCCACACAGACAGCCGTAAAACTTCTCAAAGAAAGACAAATAGAAAAAATTATAGTTACTCGTCCAGCAGTATCGGTAGATGAGCAACATGGATTTTTACCAGGTACATTAGAAAAAAAGATGGAACCATGGACACGACCTATTTTCGATGTCTTCGCAGAATATTATTATGCGAAAGAAATACAAAATATGCTTTTAGAAGGCATCATTGAAATAAGTCCTTTAGCTTTTATGAGAGGTAGAACTTTTAAAAATTCTTTTATTTTAGCAGATGAAATGCAAAATGCAACACCAAATCAAATGAAAATGTTACTCACCCGCATAGGTGAAAATAGTCGCATGGTTATTACAGGTGATCTCAAACAAGCAGATAGGATTGAAGACAATGGGCTGATCGAATTTATCCGCCTTTTAAAAAACTCTAAAGGGGATCTCAAACACGTTGACATAGTCAACTTTGGGCAGAAGGATATCGAGAGACATCCAGCAGTCAAAGAGATATTAGAGATATACGGAGACTAGGCTGCTAATGCTGCAATACGTATTAATGTTGCAGCAAGATTAATCTCAGGGTCGGCCACTAATGCGTGGTCGACCAATCCCTGCTTAATAACCAAGATAGCTTTTTCTTGTATAGATTCATCATCACTGATTAAATCTAAGTTGTCATAGAGCCAACGATAGATATCTTCCATTTCTTCAGGTCGAGCAGACTTACAAACTAACTTGCGAGCTTCGTTAATCTTTTTTAGTTTAAATAACTTTACCATATCTAAACGCCAATCAGCTTCGCTCTTGTCATTTTTATCAGGTGAAGTTAATACACCTGTTACGCTATTCATCTGTGCCATATTAATACATTTGCGTAGATCAGGATATGTAGCCTTTACAAAAGTATCAAGTGTGTCTAGATCTAACTCAATCGATTCTTTGATGAGAATAGTTGCTACACGGGCTGTAAATTCTTCCTTATCCACAGTTTCAATATGGAAACCTTGGCAACGACTATGTAGTGCTGGGATGATCTTCTGGGGATAGTTACAAGTTAAGATAAATCTTACAGTGCTGCTATAATCTTCCATTAGATTACGCAATGCGGGTTGCACAGTATGCAATCCAAGATAGTCAGCTTCGTCTACGATAACTATTTTAAACGGACCAAAAGGAATAGTTTGGCAAAAATTTGTTAGCTTGTCGACCCAATTGATCAATCTACCTTCTTTGGATCCATTAGCAACCATGATATCAAACTCGTTAATATCTAGTTCATTACAGAGTATCTTGGCAAGGGTCGTCTTACCAATACCAGCAGATCCGCTGAATAACAAATGCGGAATTTCCTTCAGCTTGATCCAACCTTCGATCTGTTGCTTCTGTCCTTCATCACGGAAGACATAATCGTCGATGGTTTTTGGACGATACTTTTCTACCCAAAGATAACTCATATTTTCTCCATTAGCTTCTTTATATCTTCTGGACTCTCAGCAACTTCCCAACTAACAGCCAACGGTCCCCCATATACTATAGTTTTTAATCCACCCGTATCGCTTGATATCTCAAAAACTGAAACAATCCAATAGGGATTAACATACAAATAATTTCCAAAGTGTCCGTTTGAAATATTAGTTAACTTGATCAACGTAGGATCTCCAAACTTACAATCTTGGCTAGTTCTTCACTGAAATTCTTTTCAGAGTTTATAACATACATTCTACAATCAGTGCGATCTTTATTTCTATCATATTTTCGGAATTCTACAATATGTCCACCGGTAGCTCCATATAGTCGGATCTGTAATCCCTCAATAGAGTTTATTCCAGGATCTTCCATATTAATAAGTCTAGATGGAGTAGCAGGTTCGTTGTGGACACGATCCCATGATTCACGGACCTTCTTATCAAACCAACGCTGTAAAAAATTCATCTTCTTGGTTTCCTTCTTATAAACATCAGGAGCCTCTGCTGTATTATAATAATGTGCAGCATTTTTAGCTACTGCATATTCTACTGCATATGGTCCGCTCATTTCCTATTCTCCTGTCCGATAGCACTGAGTATTAAAAATATATAAAGGATCGGCCAAGCCCACCCTGTTAGATGATCTGTAATATGTAGTAGCATGAGAGTAACACCGGTTAATCCCATGGTACCCACACCAGAACTAGCATTACTAAACTTCATAGATCACCATCTATACGATTTTCACTATACCAAGCATTAAACTTACCGCCTGGATAACGTGCCTCTAGTTTACGCACATTTTCAGCAACTACTTCATTGGGATCATATCCTAATGCACGACAAGCATTTGTCCAATAC
>Ga0208618_1000169_pt1 | contig 30779 bp, 28 predicted proteins | sample CryBogCBE18Jul08_FD_184585 | JGI IMG/M metagenome (GOLD analysis project Ga0208618, IMG submission 184585) | Freshwater microbial communities from Crystal Bog, Wisconsin, USA - CBE18Jul08 (SPAdes) | ecosystem: Environmental > Aquatic > Freshwater > Lake | place: Crystal Bog, Wisconsin, USA...
ACACTCGATGTCATTGTGATCGGTCTCATCGGCATTTCGTGCTTTGATGTGCTGTTGCAGTTTTTGCGCAGCTATGCGTTAACTCACACCACAAACCGTATTGATGTGGAATTAGGCCAACGACTGTTTGCGCATCTACTGCGCTTACCCATTTCCTATTTCGAGACACGCCCTGCCGGACAAACGGTCGCGCGTGTGCGTGAATTAGAATCCATTCGCTCTTTCATCACCGGACAAGGCCTGTTTGCGGCGCTTGATCTTGTGTTCACTGTTGTGATGGTAGCGGTGTTGTTTATCTATTCGGTCAAGCTCGCTTTGATCGTCATGGCCACCGTGCCGCTTTATATTTTGATCGCCGCGATCATTGCACCCGCATTGCGCGAACGGGTGAAGGAAAAGTTTAATCGCGGAGCGCATAGTCAGCAATTCCTTGTCGAGACCATTATCGGCGCACAAACCATCAAAGCAAGTGCTGTTGAGCCGGTCATGCGTGTGGAATGGGAAGAGCGGTTGGCGGCCTATATTCGCACGGGCTTTGAAGCCGCCCTCATGGCCTTTGGCGGCCAAGACGCCATTCAGCTGGTCAACAAACTCTCCACCGCGCTTTTATTATTTTTTGGCGCAGTCGCGGTAATGGATGGCGAGCTGACGGTCGGCTCGATCGTTGCTTTCAACATGATCTCCGGCCAGGTGGCGCAGCCGATTTTGCGGCTCTCGCAGCTCTGGCAAGACTTCCAACAGGTGGCGATCTCCGTCGCGCGATTGGGCGATATTTTAGCGGTCGCCGAACTTGCCGGCGCTCATGAATTTATCGCCAAATTACCAATGGGCTATGACACGCCGATTGAAGAGCGCGGTGCCAATCTCTCTGGCGGGCAACGGCAGCGTCTCGCTATTGCACGCGCGCTTGCCACTAATCCCCGAATTCTCATCCTTGATGAAGCCACTAGCGCGCTTGATTACGAGAGCGAAGTGATCATACAGCAAAATATGGCGAGGATTGTGCGCGGTCGCACCGTCGTCATCGTCGCGCATCGGCTCTCGACCGTTAGAAACGCCGACCGCATTGTAGGCATGGTCGATGGCCGCATTGTTGAGATGGGCAGCCATGATGAATTGATCAACCGTGAAAAGGGCCTCTATAAACGCCTCTGGTCGATCCAAAGCTCCGGTATCGCGGCATGACTGACGAAGCCCTTCCAACGACCGCCAAGGCTCTTCCTGGGGCTCCAAAGAAGTCTTTAACGCTGCCCTTCATGACGCGGAGCGATCGAGAGTTTTTGCTCGGATTCGTGCACGAGGGGCAAAAGGCTTCGATCAAAATCGAGGCTTTTCCCTTTACACGCTACGGCACAATTGAAGCTTTGGTCACACGGGTAGCCAGCGACGCCATTCCTTTGCCGGAAGCGATGGCAGCAGAAGGCAATACGCAACCCCAGCAACAAGATGCGAAAGGATCGGCAGGCGCCCAACGCGTGCAAAACCTGTATTTTCCTGTGACCCTGAAACTAAGCCAATCTACCATCTTCACCGAGGGAAAATCGGTACCCTTAGCACCTGGCATGGCAATTACAGCAGAAATCAAAACCGGACAAAGGCGGTTGCTCGATTACCTCCTCTCGCCGTTAAAAGAAGTAGGTTCAACGGCGGTGAAAGAGCGATAAAAGTTTAGATATTAATGCGACACACTTCATCATCAAGGTGTAAGGTCGGCTTTGCAGGAATGTCGCATTTAAAAGCCATGATTTTATTTACCCTTATGCTTGATCACATAAGAACCGCTTGCATCGAGCTTAGCAGTCCAGTCCGGCTCAATAACAATCGTTGTGGTTACCTCTTCGATAATCGCTGGGCCAGTAATAACGGCACCCGCACCTAGCTTCGATCCGTCATAGACCGGTGTCTTTTTTGCCTTACCATCGGCTGAGAAGATGGCCATTCGAGTGCCCTTTTGAGCCTTCGCAACAGGCGCGCCGCGACCAAGCTTTTGTGCGACAGGCTTATCGACCTTGCCATAAAGCGTGGACTCGATGTTCACGATCTCAACCGTGCTCTGTCGCTCTGAATAGGTGTAGAGTTCTTCGTGCCGTTTATGGAATGCCTCAATGATCTTATCAATGGATTTGGCATTCACTTCGAAATTATCAATCTCAACCGTGCATTCATGGACTTGGCCAACATATCGCATATCCATCGAGCGCTTAACGGCAATTTGAGACTTCTTAAACCCATCGGATTCAAGATGTTCAACGCCCTGCTTTTCAATTTTTTTAAAGAGCTTGTCGATACGGGCGTATGCGTCTTTATTATCAAGCCGCTCTGGGCTTGTAGCCATGTAATTATATTTCACGTCGGAAATAATCTGTCCGAACGCACAGAGACCGGACGCGAGCTTAGGCAAAATAACAGTCTTGATGCCCATGTCCCGCGCAAGCGCGGTAATGTGCGCCGCTGTTGCACCGCCTGCACCCACAAGCACGAAATCACGCGGATCATAGCCACGCTCGACAGAAACACGACGGATACCATTAACCATGTTGTTATTAACGATCGTGTACATGCCATAGGCCGCACGCTCTACTGAAAGCCCTAGCGGGTCAGCAATTTTCTTCAACGCACCCTGTGCCTTCTTCCTGTCGAGCGGCAAACGCCCTCCAAGGAGCCCCTCCGGATTAAGATATCCGAGGACCAGATTCACGTCTGATGTTGTTGGCTCTGTACCGCCCTGCCCGTAGCAAGCTGGTCCCGGATCAGACCCCGCACTTTGCGGGCCGACCTGTAAAAGACCCAGTGAATCAATCCATCCGATTGAACCACCTCCGGCGCCAAGCGTTTCGACTTGGATCATCGGCACGCCAATGCGGTAACGAAGGAAATCAATATTCTTGTTGACGTTGGTCACACCATCTTTCGTCAGCGTGATATCGAACGACGTGCCGCCCATATCCACCGTAATCACATTTTTGTGACCAAAAGGCGCACACACATAAAGACCTGCCTGTGGCGCCGAGGCGGGTCCGGAATTGATCGCGTAGACGGAACGATCCGTCATCGCCTTACCAATGGCAAGACCGCCATTGGATTGGAAATAGCGCACCGGATATTTGGCGCCGAGTTGTTTAAAATAAGCATCAACCGCTGCCACATAACGCTTCAAAATAGGCGCAAGATAGGCGTTCGTAACCGCGGTAGACGTACGTGTATATTCACGAACTTGCGGGTATAGTTCACATCCGACAGTTAGAATAGCGTTCGGCATCATCTCGCGAACAATTTCAGCTGCGCGGTGTTCGTGCTTCATGTTGAGCACCGACCAGACAAACGAGATTGCTACCGTCTCAACGCCCTCCGCGAGGAATGCGCGACAGGCATCGCGCACATCTTCCTCGACCATCGGCGTTTTGATGGAACCGTCCGAGATAACGCGCTCTCTCACGCCTTTGCGAAGATAACGCGGAACAAGCATATCGGCAGCCGGATACTCGGCATCATACCGATAGCCATCTTCTTTGTGGCCTAGGCGGATTTCAATCGAGTCCTCATGGCCCGCCGTACAAATCAAACCGGTTTTGCCACCCTTGTGCTGGATGAGCGCATTAAGACCAACGGTCGTTCCGTTAATGCAGAGATCGCAGCTTGAAATAATCGACTCTGGACTTTCGCCTATTTCATCGGAGATCAGCTTCAAACCATTTTTGATTGCTAACGTCGGATCAGCGGGTGTCGAGAGTGCTTTAAACAAGCGGATCTGGCCGCTTTTATCGGCGAGCACAAAATCAGTGAAGGTGCCACCAGCGTCAATGCCAAGACGATATTTGCTGCGCATGGAATTGTTCTTTCTTAATCGGGATAGGGATCAGTGAGCGCCGGCGCGAAGTTTTTCGGTTGCGGCAGCATCGACGGAGAGGCTCTTTGCGTCCTTAATAACGACGCCATAATCCTCTTTGGCTCCTTTGATTGAGACGAGACCATTTTTCACGTCCCATACAACCTTATCAACGGAGCGTTTAAAAGGATTACCGAAGCCGCCACCGCCGGGATTCTTGTTTGTAACCGTCTCACCCGGCTTAATTTTTCCGATTATATTGTCTTTGATGACTTCAATTTTGCCATCAATCTTTCGCTCAAGTCGACCAACTTTTGATTCAATCATAGTCGATTTAGCGCCTGCCGCTCCAACTGCTGGAATACGCCGACCCTCGCCAAACATAATGAAGGTCATTTCGCTATCGAGCGGCTCAACTTCCCAAGCTGTTCCTGATCCACCCCGGAATTCACCTGCGCCGCCAGAGTCTTCCATCAATCCATATTTATGAATGATAATTGGGTAGGAATATTCGAGCAATTCGATATCACCAGACGTAAGCGCACCGAAGCAGCATTCCGGACCAACCGCATGCCAACCATCCTGCTTGGGCGTAGCTCCCGCCCCGGAAATAATGGTGGCCAGCACCATGGTGACATATTCTTCGTCGTGCCTCTTATCCCAACCGGCAATATTGAGACCGTTTGCATGCCCCCATGAGGCCGAAACTTTAGAAGGTACCGCTTTCTCAAAAGCCAGACGCACCGCATCGGTCAGCGTCTCCATCGGAGTCGTTGTGCAGTTCATATGAGGCGCCGGTTCTTTGGCATTACAGATCGTCCCTTTCGGACCGAAATCCAGAGAAACGCAGCGATAAAGTCCTTCATTATAAGGCGGTGGCAATTGCGCAAACATCATCAAGCCGAGATAGACACCGGAGTGAGAATTGCCCTCGTAAGAATTGATAAAGTATGGAATTTGCGGAGGACTTGAGATGGCAATATGGCAGCCATCGCCCTTAATGGTAACGGTCGCTTTGATCTCGAAATCGCCAAAGCCATGTCCGGCATCTTCAAGAATAGCGATACCTTCATACGTACCGTTTGGAACCTGTTTGATGAGCGAGCGCATATGGCGTTCGGCCATATCAAGCAACTCGCCAACGCAAGCGTCCACTTCAGTCTTGCCATACTTATCAAGCATCGCCAATAAATTGCGCTCGCCAACCTGACACGCGCCAATCAATGCGTTGAAATCACCTTCTTGATCGCGGCGCGCGCGCATATTTGTGAAGATCATATTCAGAACATCGTTGCGCGGCTTACCCTTGTCCCAAATCTTAATGGGTGGAATACGCAAGCACTCCGCATAGATTTCCTTCGCATCGGGATTATAGCCTGCTGGAACAGGTCCACCAATATCGGTGAGATGCCCTTTGCAAACCGTCCAATAAACAAGCTTGCCCTTATAAAAAACAGGCTTGTACATGCATGTATCAATCGCGTGACTTCCGCCAAAGGCAGGGTCGTTATGAAGGATAAGATCACCTTCATGAATATCATCACCGAAATACCCTGCCACAGCTTTCATGGCAGGCATCAAGGAACCAAGGTGGATCGGAATATCTTGGCCCTGAAGGATCATTTCAGGTTTTGCATCAAAAATAGCGGTTGAGTAATCATGCGCCAAATTAAAGACGCTGGAGCGAGCGGTCTTTTCAAGAGCCAACGTCATTTCACGTTGTGTTGTTTCAAGCACGCCTCGAACCACTGAAAGCGTGATCGGGTCAACTTTGTGCGATTTCGATTTTTTCTTGTCTGTTTTCGACTTCGCCAAAATCTTGGTTTTCTTGGAAGAGGAACTCTTTGCCTTAGAGACAGCATGATCGGCTTTTTTCGCTTTGGATGCAGATTTCAAAGATTTTGCCGCTTTCATCGAAAATTCCTCCCAGTTTTTTTAACCTCTTTATTCCGCCCCGCGTATTCGCGAGGCGTTATTATCAAGCTAAATTATTTAGCTTCAGCCTTCGATCTTTTGCACAGAAAACCGACGAACAACGAACAATGAAGCTGTTGCAAGTGCAATCTTGAGTGCCTCAGCAGGCAGAAACGGAACTGCACCGACCATCACAGCCTTATCGAAGCCAATTAACGTGGATAGCCATGCGACACCCAAGGCTAAAATGGTGAGATCAGCTACGATAAATACGGCCAGTGCAAATGGTAGACGCTGAGTAAAGCCACGTTCAACCGCAAGGGATACAATCATGGTGGACGCCAAAAAGCCCAAGAGATAGCCACCTGTCGGGCCAACCATGAAAGCGAGACCTGCACCGGTTGAAAAAACAGGTAGACCAGCTGCACCCTCAAGCAAATAGGCCAATACCGTAGCGCCCGCTATCCGCTTTCCAGCATGCGCTCCGATCATCAAAACGACGAGCGTCTGCATTGTCATTGGAACTGGCCAAAATGGCACCTGAACCTTCGCTGATACCGCCAATAGTAAAGAACCTACCAGCACCATTGCCGCTTGCTGGAGTAACGTATGCTCGCCCGTGCGGTTGAACATTTTAGCAATCGTGGTTTGCATCGATTTCACTCCTTGTAATCTAGTTATCAATTAGGCGAGTGCCGCGCGGACAGATGCAGCCAAAGCATCTTGATCCTTGCGGGCCTTTAACGCGGCATCCATATCGACCGCCACAAACTGGGCAGGCATATGCGGCTGCAATTGGCCAATGAGATCCATGTCCGCTGAGATCACAGTACCCACCATGAAATAGCCTCCACCGGAAACAGCGTCGCGATGAAGCACGATCGGCTCCGTTCCACCTGGCACCTGAATAGAGCCGTATGGGTAGCACGCATCAACAATATTGGATGGATCTGACCCCGCACCAAAAGGCGGCTTGCGATCAACAAAGGCGAGTTTATTTCCACCGCGGAACCGGTAGCCGATACGATCAGCCTCTGGAGCTACTTTCCAAGTATCTGCCAAGAAATGCTTTCCGGCTTCTTCGGTGATGCGATGCCAATAAAGCCCCGGCAACATACGAAGGGTAGCAGGGCTCCCAGGCATCCGACGAAGCTTTGTAGGAATACTACGGCCTGCCGCTATGCTCTTGGAAACGCTCCCGACCGGAAGCTCGTCGCCTGCCGCTAGCTTGCGGCCTTGATAGCCACCCAGCGCGCCCAGCGTATAGGTAGAACGGCTACCCAGTACCACAGGCACATCAATGCCGCCTGAGACGGCAATATAAGCGCGAGCACCAGCCTTCAAAAAATCGAAGGACAGAACATCACCCGCCTTAACTGCAAAACTCGTCCATGTCTCACGCGGCTCGCCATTTACCTTTGGTGGGATTTCTCCACCGGTAACGGCCACAGTCGCGGAGCTGGTGAATTCAAGTTCTGGCCCCATGAATACAATTTCAAGGCCTGCTGCATTCTCATCATTACCAACAAGAAGGTTGGCGGCCCGAAGTGCCTCGCGATCCATAGCACCCGAGAGCGGAATACCGATATGGTAATAGCCCGGGCGGCCGAGATCCTGAACGGTGGTCGAAAGACCGGGGGAATGGACCTTAATGGCCATAGAGAGCCTCCTGGAGCTTGCGGTTATAACCGTCGATGTCCTTCTCGAATTCTTCGAGCGAGAAACTAACGTCGCGAATACGCGGTTGGAACTTGCCCGCCTCAACATCAGCGACCGTTTGGTCGTATTCCTCGCGGTCAATCGGCTTCCATTTAACAATATCGCCTGGACGGAAGAGGACCATGAAATCCTTAAGGTATGAAATAGTCTGTGTTGGGTCATAGATTGGCATCGGAGTGACACCGAACATTTGATAGCCACCCGCACCGCGGACGGAATAAATACACCCGAAACAGCCACCGTGGCCTACCGTCAATTTCGGTGTATCGGTTCTAGGGCGAAGATATTTTGGTACTTCGATCTGTTTGGACCGCTCTGCCATTTGATAGAGAAACGGAAGACCTGCAACAAAGCCCACCATCGACACAAACCAAGGCGCACCGGAATGGGCTTTGATAAAATTATCGACGGTCCCAAGATTATTGATACGCGCAGCGTATTCGATATCCGTGCTGGTTGGATCCTGATGACGTTCGCGGAACCGCATAAGCGTTTCATGCGTCCATGGATCATTGTAAAGCACAGGAATCTCAATGATCCGCGTTTTAAGCGAGGCAACCGATTTAGAGGCCGACTCCTCAATACGTTTTAATTCCTTCAAAAGCTCATCAGGAGCGATTTCGTCGGGATTAAACTTAATCTGGAACGAAGCGTTTGCCGGGCAAATTTCGGTGACACCCTTAATTCGGCTGTCCCGCACGCCATTGGTTATCGATAGCCCTTTAAAAAAGGCCTGCAGCGACATTTCCTCGTCGCATTCGACGAAGATGTGCTCATCTCCGCCAAAGGAGTATCTGGTTTTCATCGCTCCCCCACCCTCCGTCACTCACCAAGATTTTCAGAATTTTTCTCAAGCCAATGCTCGAGAAATTGCGTATCAAACTTCGCAGCCTTAACGTCCGGATCAGCCGCAAGGGCGCGATGCAATCCACGTGTCGTTTTGACTCCGCCTATTTCCAATTCACCCAAAGCACGGGCCATGCGGGTAATGGCCGAAGCCCGGTCCTCGTCCCACACGATAAGCTTACCGAGCAGTGAATCATAGAAAGGCGGAACAGTATAGCCTTGATATAAAAGACTATCGAAGCGAACACCTGCGCCACCTGGAATGTTAAGTGTGTCGATCAGGCCAGGCGCAGGCATAAAGTTCTTCGAGGGGTCTTCGGCATTAATCCGGCATTCGATCGCGTGGCCCTTAATCGTAATATCGGACTGCTTCATTCTAAGCTTCTGCCCCATCGCTACGCGGATCATCTCGCGCACGAGATCAAAGCCGGTAATCATCTCGGTAACAGGATGCTCGACCTGAATACGCGTATTCATTTCAAGGAAATAAAAATCACGCGTCGTGTCATCGTAAAGATATTCAATCGTTCCAGCTCCGCGGTAATTTACCGCCTTGGCAAGGTCAACAGCCGACTGACAAAGCTTGGCACGCACATCGGCAGGAAGCATGGCTGCCGGAGCTTCTTCCCATACTTTTTGGCGACGCCGCTGAAGCGAGCATTCACGTTCGAAAAAATGCACGACATCGTGACCGTCACCTAGGACTTGGACTTCAACATGGCGAGAGCTTGCAATAAATTTTTCGATATAAAGTCCGCCGTCGCCAAACGCAGCAAGAGCCTCGGCACTGGCTTGCGGCATTAGTCGATCAAATTCTTCTCGCGAGGTTGCCACACGAATCCCACGACCACCGCCGCCCGCCGACGCTTTGATCATCACAGGAAAACCGATGCGATCCACCACAGCCGAAGCCGCTTCCGGCGTTTCCACGCGCCCTTTGCTACCAGGTACCGTTGGAACACCCGCGCGAATCGCGGCCTCTAAAGCGGAAACCTTGTCGCCCATCATTCTAATTTGCTGAGCGGTTGGTCCGACAAAGACCAGCCCTGCTGCTTCTACAGCATCAGCAAAACGAGCATTTTCTGCAAGAAATCCATAGCCCGGATGCACGGCATCCGCCCCGCTTGCAACAGCCGCGGCAACAACCGCATCTACATTCAAGTAGGACTTCGCCGCCGAAGGAGGGCCTATATTGACAGCCTCATCCGCTAGCCGAACGGCCAGTGAGTCCGCATCGGCAAGGCTATGCGCCTGAACCGTCGTAAGTCCCAATTCGCGGGCAGCTCGGATTATTCGAACAGCAATCTCACCACGATTGGCAATGAAGAGTTTTTTAACCTGACGCGTCACTACAATATCCTTAGAGCGAGATCGTAGCTAATGGCTGACCTGCCATTACAGCGTCTTCATTATCGGCATGGAAAGCGGTGATGGTGCCGTCACTATCGGCATGAACTTCATGAAAAGACTTCATGACTTCGATGAGACCTATTACCTCACCCTTTTTCACGGCATCACCCTCGTTTTTATAGGGCGCAGCATCAGGCGAAGGCTTGCGATAAAATGTTCCAGGAAGAGGGCTCAAAAGGTCTTTGGTGGCCATGTCAGTTGGTCCTTTTGTCAAAGAGAATTCAATGGGCGGATAGATATGGTTTTACTGCATCGCGCACCGCTGATGCGATATCGACCGCATTCGGGGTGTCTGAATGAACACAAATGGAATCGGCACGAACAGTGATGGTTTTACCCCCAACCGTTGTTGTCGTTCCATTCTGAACTGCCGTTAGACAGCGGCTTGCGGCAAGGGCTGGATCTTTGGCGTCGTGCTTGCGTGTAACAATTAATCCGCCATCGTCCGCGTAATCGAGATCGGCATAATATTCGGACTGAAAAGCATGGCCTCTTTCGGCATAAATCGTTTCATGCAACGTATTGATCATGCCAAGCAAGGGCACTTTGAAAATATCAGCAGCATCACAAATGGCATGCGCGATATCTGGTTGGCGGGCAGCCATTCCATAAAGCGAACCATGGGGTTTAATATGGTTCAGCACCATGCCTTCTGCGTCAAGAAAGCCTTTCAACGCGCCAACTTGATAGATGACGCAATTTGCCATTTCCTCACGCGACATCTTCATCTCGCGGCGGCCAAACCCTTGCAAATCGGGTAAGGATGGATGCGCCCCAACCTTCACACCATGCCGCTTTGCTAGCCTAACCGTCTCGCGCATGTGGTTGAAGTCGGAGCCATGAAAACCACAGGCCACATTGGCAATGGAAATAAGCGGCATTAAGCCCTCGTCATCTCCCAAATGATAAAGGCCAAATGCTTCGCCCATGTCACAATTAATGGAAACCATGAAACATCTCCTCTCCAACATTCAGCGGATTCTTATAAACTTTATTCAACATGCCCGATCTCCTGAGATTTGTAAAAACAAATAATCTGACTTCCGCTATTACAAAATTCGATATGGCATGATTGCTACCGTCAACGTAAAATAAGGGCCTCAATTCCCCTGCCTGCCGACAAAATGACGAAGAGATTTCGTCAATTGTGAATGCGTGAAACCGCGGCCGATCATCACGACGATATTATCCTCTCTTGTATCACCCTGCTCAGGCAGAATTTCCGGGGATTGGACAATCTTGCGAACCGTTTGGAGCAAGAGGCGTCCTGCGGGCGTTCGGATCACACCCTTCACACGAACAATATCGTCACCACGCGCATAGAGAAGTGCTGAAAGCCAGACAGTGAAAGCCGTCCAATCAATGCTGTCATCAAGATGAAGCCGCGTCGGTAAAATCGGGGCTTTTACATCCTCAGCTAACAGATCCTTCAAGCTTTCCGCTTTGGCTTGGCTAAATTCCGGCAATTGATGGGGCACGCCCTTAACCGCGCCCGAAATCATCGCGCCTGGACTCATAACCTGAAGGGTCGCTAACAGCAGTGCCAATTCGGCTTGATCAACAGCGTCCATCTTCGTGACGATCAGCTGATCTGCAACTTCGATCTGATGGCGAGAGAGGGATTCGCTTCGCAATTGGCTCATGCCATGCAAACCGTCCACCGCCACAATCACTTCACTCACAACAATATGGTAGACGAGGACGGGGTCGGATCGGATCGCCTCAACAATAGCACCAGGATCAGCAAGACCGCTCGTTTCAAGGATAATCAGATCAAGCGGGCTCTCGGTAGACACCGCTCGACTACGGTCATCAGAAATTCGGCGTAAGAGATCAATGAGGTCCTGCTTGGCAGCGCAACAGACACAGCCCCCCGCAAGCACAGCAAGTCGCTCGGAGCCTCCTAGTAACGCATCATCAATAGGCGTTTCTGCAGCCTCGTTGACAATGACCAATGCGCCCTGAAAGTTTCCTTCGTGCAGCTGATGACGGAGCCAGGTCGTTTTTCCCGATCCGAGATAACCACCCAAAATAATTAATCGGATCCGCCCGTCTGTATCGCTCATTCTTCACCAATGAAGCGCCTGTCTAGTGGATCAACTGGCGCTCCATTCACCTTCTCGGCCAATGCCCAAACCTCATCGAGATGACTGACGATGGATTGACTGCCTGTCAAAGTGGACAATTGAATACCAGGAATATCGTTGGTTTCGCTAACACTCAAATTATAAGAGGGTAAGACCCGTTGCAGCACTTGTGCTCGACGAAACCGTCCGCGCAATCTTTCGTGAGCATTGGCAGCGCCCGCTTCCGTCCAGTGGCCGGGCGCGGCAGGAAATCCGCAGGCAGAGCACATCGTCAAACCCTTTTTAGGCTTCATGTGGGCAGTAGTTAACTACCGCCCACAATCGTTATGCCGATCAGATAACAGCCGGACGATTACCGCCAGCAAACGGATACCGCTTACGGAAGTCTTCAGCGATATCTTCAAATGGCATCCATTCAACACCCGAATGCTTCGAGATATATTCGATCAGGCGTTCAAGCATGAGAAGAACCTGAGGACGGCCCGCCACATCCGGATGAATGGTAAAGGCGAACACGGCATAATCCATCTCACGATAGACCCAGTCGAACTGATCACGCCAAAGCTCCTCAATGTCACGAGGATTAACGAAACCGTGACTATTTGGCGCCTTCTTCATGAACATCATTGGAGGAAGGTCATCAACATACCAGTTCGCCGCAATATCAACGAGGTCGATTTCCTTGCCGTGCTTCAAAGGATGCATCCAATCCTTGGCAGACTTGGAGTAATCGATTGTATTCCAGCTATCGCCGACACGCGCATAGAACGGCTGGAAGTCACGATAGCCTTGGCTATGATCATATTTAAAGCCGTGCTTCAACAGCAATGCAGCCGTTGAATTCGACATTTCCCACCAAGGGGCAACATATCCGCGCGGCGATTTGCCCGTCAGATTTTTGATGAGGTCAATCGACTTCACCAAAACATCTTCTTCCTGCGTAGGCGTCATCGCAATTGGATTTTCATGAAGGTAACCATGGGCTCCTACTTCATGTCCATCCTTAACAATCATTTCCATCTCTTTCGGAAATGTCTCAAGCGAGTGGCCTGGAATGAAGAAGCTTGTCTTCAATCCGTAACGCTTAAACAGGGTAAGCAAACGTGGCACGCCAACTTCGGTCGCAAAAATGCCGCGCTGAATATCGGATGGAGAGTCACCCCCACCATATGAACCGATCCAGCCTGCCACCGAATCGATATCCGTTCCAAATGTGCATAGAATTTTCTTGGTCATGCGATTTTCCTTCTTTGTTTTACCGTCGATGCCAAATTCTTAGCATCTAGTTTCATTTTTATTTTACTCTAAAAACCAATAGTCTTTTTTGAGATTACCAAGTGGTAGGCCAATGGGGTTCGGGAATATTGCCCGGATATGCAATCGACAAATCAAGCGGTGGCTTGATTACATAGTGTCGACTAAAGGGCACAAGATCGACAGGCTGGCCCGAACGGACCATTTGCGGCCAATCGGGGTTGGCAAAGCTTGGCCGACCGATTGCTACCATGTCGCATCCACCAGCGGTAAGCGCTTCCTCAGCGGCTGCACCTTGATCGATACCGCCATTAACAATCATCGGAATGCCGCTGGCTTCTTTCAATGCAACTGGCATAGGTACATCAGACGTCGGATCACCATTGTCTTTCCAGCCGAAGCTGGCCCAATGCAAAGCATCAACCGGTGCGCCCTTCAAGGCTGCTCCAATCTCCCTCGCGGTTGCAACACCGCCCGCCCAAGCACCACCAAAATCATCGACGCCGTTTTGAGATAGACGCAAAGTAATGATTTTGTCTTTACCAATAGCCGCACGAACCTTATCGATAACAAGTCGAGCAAAGCGAACACGGTTAGCGGCAGACCCACCAAATTCATCCGTACGATGATTGGTGGATGTATGAATGAATTGATAAAGCAGATAACCGTTTGCACCGTGGATCTCAACGCCGTCGAAGCCCGCTTCGACAGCGCGCTTAGCACCCGCTGCAAATCCATCAGCAATTTCGTGAATTTCTGCGACCGTTAGTTCTCGGCAAGGTCCAAATGTAACTTTTGGCCATTCACCCGTAATGCCGCGCAAATGCTTCTCGTCTTCGCTGTCTGTATAGAGCACCCAGCCTTGGCTTTGTCCGGCACTCGCACTTCCCGGCTGAACGCCTTTCGATAATACACGCGGATCTGCAACACGGCCAGCATGCATCAATTGCAAGATCGCCTTTGCGCCATTGGCATGAATGGCATCAGCAACCTTTTTCCACGCAGCCACATGTTTTTCATTCGCTATGCCTGGCTGAGAAAGATAAGCCTTGCAGCCATGGTGATCATCAACCTCATACGTGCCTTCAGTGATAATGAGCCCAATACCACCTTTGGCACGCCTAGCGTAATAAGCGGCCATTTCATCGGTTGGCGTACCATCAGCCTCAGCTACTTGGCGTGTCAGCGGGGCCATGGCAATCCGATTAGGGATAACATGTCCCGCTAGCGTAATTGGAGAAAAGAGATGTGGAAGAGCCTCAGTCATCATATCCTCACTTTATCGTTATAAATGATCAATCTTCACCATCACGAATGATCTTCTCGGCCATCATTGAGAGCGAAAGAAGCTGTTCGTCTGCCCCTGGCGCGCCAGACAATAAGATGGCCGTTGGCAAGCCGGACGCATCAGTTCCATTTGGAAAAGATACGCCACACCATCCCAGATAATTTCCCATCATTGTATTGCGCAGCATTTTAAGGTTGGTACGCGCAAAAAGCTCGTCATCGGCTTCAAGGTCTGCAATTCGAGGTGCGGTTTCGGCAACGGTAGGCATAGCAACGAGGCAGCGTCCCGCCATCTCTTCGGTCATCTGAGCCATTAACCGATTGCGAGCTAACATTGCGGCTATGTAATCAACCATCGCCATATTGGAGGCGGCCCGAATACGGCGCGCTACCCTATGGTCCATGTCGTTAGCTTGTTCACTTTCAACGCGCTCTTTGTGTATGGAGTAAGCCTCTGCGCTTACAATCGTTCCGCGACGCGCTGACAATTCAAGGATTTCATCAAACACAGGCAAGGGGCCGCGAATAATAACCGCACCCGCCGAAGCTAGTCGAGCAAGAGAGCGTTCGAAATTCTCAAGAACCGCATCATCACAACCGTCCAACACAACGTTTGTTGGAACAAGCACACGCACGCCCTTCAACGTTGCCCGACGAACAACAGGCAATATCAAACCACACATTACGGCATCGACAAGAACAGCATCCTCAACTGTTCTCGAAAAAATGCCAATTGTATCGAGCGTGTGAGACAGAGGATAAACGCCATCCATCGGATAGCGTCCCGTTGATGCTTTATATCCAATTATTCCATTAAGCGCCGCAGGTATTCGAACCGAACCACCCGTATCCGTTCCAATCGCAACTGGTACAAGGCCACTTGCAACGGCCACGGCCGAACCGGAGGAAGATCCTCCCGGAATCCGCGCGACATCGCGCGATTGAACATTACGTGGCGTACCATAATGCGGGTTGATGCCGATGCCTGAAAAGGCAAACTCAGTCATATTGGTTCGACCAACACAGATCATCCCCGCAGCCTTGAGACGGGTAACAACTGTTGCATCAACTTCGGCTGGCGGGTCATTTTCGAGCACCTTCGAACCTGCCGTTGTTGTCATGCCTTTCAGCGCAAACAAATCTTTCCAAGCGATCGGAACACCCTCTAGAACACCAGCTGGCCTTCCATCCCGTAAACGTCTCGACGAAGCGCGCGCCTCAGTCAGCGCCCTACCGGCAGTTACGCGGGTAAAAATTGCTTTATCCTCGTAGGCATTGATAGCGGCTATCGTCCGCTCCGCTACGTCTTCTGCCGAAACAAGTCCTGCATTTATCAACGCGCCGATTTCAACAGCGGAACGATGACCCACATCTATATGCGGTTTGTTAGTCATAGTTTATGGGTACCCTATTAATTACTTAAATTTCAGGCGCTGATGACCGTCGCATTTTCCGACTTCCACGATATTAGAACATCAGAAAGTGGCTTTAGATCATCGCGGCGATATTTCTCAACATGTCCTTCGAGCATCACCGATGAGCCACCAACCAGCGTAATCGACATCTGCACTAAATGTCCGATAACGTCTGCGCGCTCCATAACACCTGGTAAAACATTGCCGCTATATTCCGCAGAAATCTGATCGCGCGTAACACTGCCGACGGGATGAATTTCGAGCGACTCCGACGGAATGACGATTTTTGCAGAACGCCCAGCCGACGGACTCTTATTAGGCGTTCCCGTGAAGATACCGAATGGCGTCTCAATCTTTACTTCTACCGAATTTTCATCAAGAACAGTGCCATCAAAAATTGTGTTACGACCAATAAATTGAGCAACGAACGCCGTATTTGGTCTAGTATATAATTCTTCCGGTGCCGATATTTGTTCAACGCGGCCTTGATTCATAACAACGATGCGATCGGAAAGCGTTAGCGCCTCGGACTGAGCATGCGTAACGAAAACGAATGTAATTCCCAAATTACGCTGCAACAATTTAAGTTCGGCTTGAATAGCTTTGCGCAGATTGGCATCAAGCGCACCGAGAGGTTCATCCAGCAACAAGATGTCAGGTTCAACCACAAGGCCGCGAGCAAGTGCGATACGTTGGCGTTGGCCACCAGAAAGTTTGTGGGTTAAGTCATCGGCAATATCCAACAAACCTAATTTATCAAGAATGCGGTCTACTTTGGTATCACGCTCAGTCTTTGCCATGCCTTTAACATCAAGGCCATAGCCAACATTTTGCCGCACACTCATATGGGGAAATAAGGCATAATTCTGAAAAATCATCGATGTGGGACGTTTTTCCGGCGGCATGTCGTTAATGCGGCGGCCACGGATGAGAATGTCACCACTTGTGATGTCTTCAAAACCGGCAATCATCCGAAGAGTGGTCGTCTTGCCACAACCTGATGGGCCAAGAAATGCGATAAACTCGCCCTTCTTGACGTCAAGATTAAAGTCGATGACAGCGGGGGTGCCATTGTCATAAACCTTGCCGACATTAAGGAGTTGCAGGTCATGATCCACGGTCAGCGGCTCCGAACTATTCAATGATTGGATAGGAAATAGAGAGGTCGGGGTGGCAAAAGCCTGCCACCCCTATTTAGATTAACCCAAGTGCCTTAGGCGCTCAGGAATTCATCCCACTTCTGCATGAGGAAGTCGTACTCATCTGGCCACTGGTGCCAATAAGCGACGTTAGCCGCACGGGTTTCGAGTGAGCCGCCATCACGAAGATCACCTTCCTTGATGCCGCCTTCAGCCTTACCCTTCCAAGGCTTGCCTTCGTACCAGAATGCATACTTATCAGCAGGCATGACATTCTTGATGTTCGTCGTAGGCGAATAATACCCCTGCTCCGAAACCGTGATGCCTGGAGGTCCTGACAACCAGTAATCGGCGTAGGCATAAACGGCTTCCTTATTCTTGGAACCCGTAATCAACGATGGTCCGATCGACCAAGCGCGATAGCCTTCCTTCGGAATAGCGTACTTGGCTGGCTTGCCCTGTGCCTTAACGGCCATAACAGCTGGCTGCCAAGCATCGCAGACGACCATTTCGCCCGAAGCCATCAAGTTGACGAGTTCGCCGAAATCGCCCCAAAGTGCACGGAACTGGCCTTCCTTCTTCTTCGAGATGAGGAACTTCATGGCTTCCTCGATTTCTTTCTTGTTAGGGTTACCTGGGTTGGCAACCTTCGAAAGACCGAGCGTGTTCATGGCCATGACAGCCTGACCGAGTGCAATCAACGGATCAGTGTTAAGGCCTGACTTGCCCTTCCACTTCTTGTCGAAAATTGCCGTCCAGGTGTTAGCTTCCTCATCGGAGAGAACCGATGGATTGTAGCCGATCGAGTCGTAGTTATAGACAGCTGGAACCATCCAAAGCGACGTCTGCTTATCATCAGCCCAGATTTGGCCGGTGATCTGCGCACGCTTCTCAAGCTTGGAGCTTGGCTTCGTGAAGGTGTCGCGGATATTAGCCCAGTTCTTGAGCGCCGAGGTTGGAATGGGCTCGACATTCTTGGTCTGGGTGACAGCTGGAAGACGCTCGCCGATCGTTTCCCAGCAATCATAGTCCTTCGATCCCGAAAGGATCTTGGTCTGTGCGTCTGGGAAGGTAGCGGCTGTGCCTGACGTCGAGCCTACACCCGAAGCCTTTTTATAGTCCGCCAGGATACGTTCCTGAACGGTAACAGACAAACCGATTGTGCGAAGCTCCTGCTTAGCAAGATCAGCTGCGGCAGCATAGGCTGCACGCGAAGATAGGAATGGCGTTCCTGCACCCATCGCGAGAGCAATAGCACCCGTGGTGGACTTTAGAAGACTGCGCCGAGACAGTTCGAGCTTATCGACCATGCGTGGTCACCTCCAAATGTTGTTTTCACACTACCAAAACGATTAATAGCAACTTCAGGTCTTAGTACCTCCCGACCAGAAGTCCACCATCAACCACCACCGTCTGACCCGTCATATAACGGGCTGCCGAGGATGCCAGAAACAGAACAACATCGGCGATCTCATCTGGCTCGCCGATCCGTCCCATTGGAATAAATTCACCTGCTTTGTCTGCGCCGGCAGGACCCAGCGAATGCTTCTCAGAAAGAAGCTGGGCTGTCCGTATATAGCCTGGCGCAATTCCATTAACGCGAATTCCATCTTTGGCTAATTCAACAGCCAAACCACGTATAAGCCCAATCACACCAGCCTTCGCAGAAGAATAATGCACATGCTCGTCCCAACCATACGCAATACCCATGATAGACGAAATACAGACGATAGCTCCAGAGCCGCGCTTTTTCATCGCAGGCAAGGCCGGCCTAATAACGCGGATCATACCCTTCAGATCGATGTCAAAGGTTTCGTCCCATTTCTCGTCGGTTAATTTTCCAAGAGGTACCTTGTGAGCGATTCCAGCATTGGCGACGATGCAATCGATCGCTCCAAACCTCTTCTGAAGATCGGCAACAAGGGAATCAGCTTCGGAAGTTGACCGGACATTGAGCTTATGAAATTCAGCGGTTCCACCGGCGGCGACTATTTCACCAACAACGGCCTTTCCTTCTTTAACCAACACATCGGTAACGACAACATGGTAGCCCGCTTTTGCAAAGGCATGCCCCGTTGAGCGTCCAATTCCGATCCCGCCACCTGTTATCAAAACAACCGGCTTCTTTTCCGAACTTTTCGAAGACCGCGCTGGCGCAATACTCTTTTTTAAGGATGGCTTTTTAACTGATTTTACAGCGGGCCTTTTCATAACATCACGTCTCCCGAATTTGGGCCTAATGTCTGACCGACGAACAACGACGCCTCATCGGATGCGAGGAACGAAACAGTAGCAGCCACTTCATCCGGCTCGCCAAACCGACCAAGCGGTAATTCCGCTGTTTTTGCTTTGCGCCAATCATCAGACAGCGCCATCACAAGAGGCGTATTAATTGGCCCCGGAGCTACCGCGTTAACGCGGACCCCCTTGGCACTTACTTCGCGAGCTAAAGATTTTGTTAGCCCGATAATAGCCGATTTTGCTGCGCTATAATGGACAAGCTCAATACCGCCAATTTGACCCAGTTGCGAAGCAATATTAATTACAACGCCTTTTTTTGCTTTCAGCATCGGCCCTAGTACCGCTTTGGTACATAAAAATGTACCACGAACATGAACAGCAAACATCCTGTCAAATTCAGCAACTTCAAGATCAACAAAATGGGCTTGATGCACATGGCCAGCATTGTTCACAAGGACAGTACAATCGCCGAATGCTCGTTTTGTTGCCGAGACCATTTCAGCAACATCGGCCTCTTTTGACACGTCACCAAAGGTCGAAGCTGCGTTACCACCCGCCGCCATTATTTCACCGGCTACCGCTTGGGCGCGATCTGAACTTAGATCATTGACCATAACGGACAGGCCATCCTTGGCGAGACGATGCGCAATAGCCCGTCCTATTCCTGACCCTGCCCCGGTTACAATGGCAACTCCAGCCGACATTTATGCATCCTCCTGAATAGCGAGGCGCTTTGCACGTCGAAGTGAGGCGGTCATAAGGATTGCGTAGACGGCCAACAGAGAGAAAGAAAACAGTGTTGTCAAAACGCCAAACGCAAAAATATTCGGATGAATCTCAATCGAGAATGTACCGTAAATCGCAAGCGGCAAGGTTAAATCGCGCCCTGAAGCAAACAATGTCCGCGAGAATTCATCATAGGAGAGCGTAAAGGCGAACAACATCGCCGACAAAACACCTGGGAATATCAGCGGAAACGTTACTTTTCTGAAGGTCTTTATCGGCGAGACACCTAAAGACCAAGCTGCCTCCTCAACCGATGAGTCAAAGCGATTAAAAATCGCCAGCATGACCAAGAAGGCAAATGGGAATGTGTAGACAACATGAAGAACAAAGGCCGTTCCCCACCAAGTCCGGTCAATCCCCATAATATTGGCAACCAGCGCAAGGCCGAGACCGACAAGTACACCAGGAACCATCATGCCCAAGACGATGAGATAAAAAACCGCATCCGACCCTTTGAACTTCGTCCGAAAGGCTTGAGCCGACATAACACCGAGGACGGTCGACACGATCATCGTCATAAAGGCCAACGTCAACGATCTGGCAAGCCCTTCATAAATCGGGAGCGGCGCGATACGCGACGGCGGTGTTAGGCCGAAAACATGCTGATACCAATAGGTAGACCACTCGATGATTGGGAATTGTGGTCCGCCATTTGGTCCAGTCTGAAACGACAAGATCCCAAGCACAACGAATGGGCCGTAAAGAAACAGGAGAAATATTCCCGTGTATACACTGAGAACCGGTTTGATGACAGTCGTTTGCATCGGTTCAAAGCTCCCGCTTCAGATCAACTATTCGAAGGAAGCCTGCAACGACAAGCCCCATCAAGATTGTTAAAACAACACCAACAACGGCCGCAAAAGCCCATTTTAAAGAACCAACTTGGGTAACGATAATGTTGCCGAGCATATTTACTTTGCGGCCGGATAATGCCGCGGCCGTTGCGAATTCACCCAACACCATTACCGAGACAAAAATTGCTCCGACGACGACGCCAGGCATAGAGAGTGGCAAAATAATCGTTCTGAAGATGCGAGAGAAGGAAGCTCCAAGATCACGCGCAGCCTCTATGACATTTGGATCAATTCGGCCAAGCATGAAGGCAATCGGACCAACCATAAAAACGCAATAAATCTGCGTCATTCCAATTACGACAGACAATTCCGTAAAGAGAAGCGCTTCAATTGGTTCACGCGTAATATGGAACGCCTGCAAAATAATATTGATTGCACCTTCTTTACCGAGCATCGGACGCCAAGCAAGCACGCGGATCAAAAACGATGTCCAAAAAGGAATCACGCATAGCACCAGAAGCGCAGTAGATAGCGTCTTATTTTTGATAAAGAGTCCCACAAAAAGAGCCGTCGGATAACCAACAACAAAAGTTGACAGAAGCACCAGTAGCCAAATGCGGACGGTTGTCCAAAGGGCGCTCAGATAAGTATCGCTGGAGAAAAAGGCCTCCCAGCTCTTCGTTGTTAAAACTGGCTCGATCTTAAACGTTGTCTGTGTCCAGAACGAAACATAGACCATCATACCCAGCGGTACGATCAGAAAAAGCGTCATCCAGATTACGCCAGGAGCAATCAACCAATATGAGGCCTTCGACGACCTCATGCTAGGACCGATGGCCGACTTATCAATGCTGTCCGGTGATTGAGAAGCAATGGTCATGATAGGGATCCGTCCAAATATGTTTTCATTACCATCAAATCAACCGTAAACTAGAGCTTCATCGGCCTTCCAGACAAGCTGGTAAGTCGAATTAGCATCAAGATTCTGTGGTGCGCGATGGCTTAGATGTCCTTCAACCTCAACGATATGCCCGTCAGCTGCTTTGAAGAAATACATGAAAGCAGAGCCAGTATATTCACTGGCGAGATAGGTTGCCGTAAGACCAACCTCCCCATCTAGAAGCGAGCCACCAGATTGGCGAATTGAGATTAGATCCTGCCTTATGGCATAAGCGGGTACCGAATTTGGTTTTAAAGCGCCCTTAAGCGGGAAACGATGCACCCCGTTTGAAAATGCGTCGCCAACAATTGAGCCTTCAAAAAGATTATAGCAATTGAGATAACGCGCAACATTAGGTGAAATAGGCCTATTATATACGGTATCAGGCGTATCAATTTGCCCTATCGAACCATTGTCCAATACAACAATCCGATCCCCCATCGCCAGCGCCTCGGTTTCGCTTCCTGTAACATGAAGGAACGTCACACCAAGTTGGCTGCGAATCCGACGCAACTCGCCACGCATACGCGTACGAAGATTAGCATCTAATGCACCTAGAGGCTCATCGAGAAGAACAATTCTCGGCTGGCTAACCAAGGTCCGAGCCAACGCAACACGTTGACGCTGACCACCCGAAATCTGATGAACACCACGATCTTCAAGACCTTTGAGCCCAACCAGCTCAACCATCTCCATGATCTTGGAGCGAAGCAGCGTTGCATCCGTCATCGGGTTCCGTTCACGATGAACGAGGCCAAAAGCGATGTTGTCGTAAACCGAAAGATGCGGAAACAAAGCAAAATTTTGAAACACAAAGCCAATACCGCGCTCATGAGCAGGAACTGAAGCAATATCATTTCCGTCAAAAAGGATACGCCCTGAGTCAGGCTGCTCAAATCCGGCGATCAAACGGAGCAACACGGTCTTACCCGAACCGCTGGGGCCAAGGAGTGATACGTACTCGTTGTCAGCTACCGATAACGATACATTGCGAAGAGCCGGCTTCGCACCATACGACTTGCTGAGACTCTCGATACGCAGAACGTCCGTCATATGCCTTCTGTCGCCTCGTCTTTCGTCGATTTAAAATTTGCAGCTTGGGTTCGAGCGAACACCCAGCCTCTTGATGACAAGAAGATGACCGAATGACCTCGTCGTCAAGTAAGAAATTAAATAATTTTGGATTTTTATTATTAACATCAAAAAAATCAATACAAGCCTATCAATTCTCCCAATTCAGCTAAACCAGCAGAAAATCTGCCCCGCAAGCTGGCGCATATTTAATTTCGAATACTCGGCGAGAAGCATGATATTCCTCAAAATTTTGCATAAATAAGGAAATTTTGACGCTATATTGCAATATTTTTTGGTAAAGCTGTATCCATATGTCACAGACCATCGTGACAGCACCGCATACAAATAAAATTTAATCTGCTGACATTTTTTGTAGATTATGACACCTTCAACCAACCCAAGATTGAATTAAATTGATTTTTTAGATATTGCCTATGTATATATCTAAAAAATAGATAATTGAATTGGCTTTGAGATTCAATTTCGTAAGCGACTGTTGTGCAAGAGAGGCGACCGCGTGAACATTTCATTGAAACAGGTGCGATATTTCATTGCCGCAGCTGAATTGCGTCAAATTTCGCATGCCGCTGTAGAGTTAAACGTCTCTCAATCAGCCGTTACCTCAGCCATCCAACAATTAGAGCAAGTCCTTGGCGTAAAGCTCTTTGAACGAAATCCAACGGGAGTTTCGCTAACGGCTGATGGAAACCGCTTTCTACCACGCGCAAGAAATGTCCTCGCCGCTGTCAATGAAGCTGTATCAATTCAAACAACATCTGATTCAATCATTAGTGGTGTTGTTCGTGTTGGCGTTACTTATACCGTTTCGGGCTACTTTCTTCCTCAACATTATGCTCGATTTTCACGAAATTTCCCCAATCTAACGATTGATCTTTACGAAGCTTCGCGTTCGGTTGTGGAACAGGCCCTGCTGGATGGCGCTCTTGATATTGGCATTATTCTCATCTCCAATATTGAGAATGCAGACCGGCTTCAAACCTCTGAACTCATTCGTTCGCGCCGAAGACTATGGGTTTCGAGCGATCATAGGCTCCTTAAAATGGAAAAAGTAACCCTTGCCGATGTAGCAGAAGAACCCATGATCATGCTTACTGTTGATGAAGCCAATCAGACGGCAGGCCGATACTGGTCGCAGGTTTCCAGTCGTCCCAACGTCATTTTCCGAACATCATCCCTTGAAGCCGTTCGTAGCATGGTGGCATCTGGCATGGGCGTAACCATCTTGTCCGATATGGTATACAGACCTTGGTCACTTGAGGGTCAACGTATCGAAACTCGTAATTTAGAAGATACTATTCCGTCGATGGATGTTGGATTAGCTTGGCTCAGAGGCACCAAATTATCACCCAGCGCCCAAGTATTCTTAGACTACTTTATGACAAATTATGTCGGCACTTCCAGCTAACAGCAAAGCAAAAGTTTGGAACTTTAACGATGAAAAATGAAAGTGTTACGTTCGATCCAGCGAGATTTTCGGCAGCTTGGAATGCTCACGATCTCGATACGATCATGGCAATGTCGAGTGATCAGTGTGAATTTCATTCATCCGCCGGAGCTGACCCTCGTGGCACCGTTTACATAGGGCAAGAAGCAGTGCGCACAGCCTATGCTTCAATTTTTCAAACGTTTCCCGATGCACAATGGTCATCAAGCCGATCTACATATATCGCTGAAAATCGTATCCTTACCGAATGGCGCTTTATAGCGACAAAAGCGGATGGAAGCGAATTAAAAGTTGATGGGTTGGATTTGCTTGAAATTGATAATGGCAAAGTAAAAGTCAAGAATTCCTATCGTAAATCAATCACCTAACCGGAAATAATTGATCACGAATGGAGTTTGCCTTTTCAAACGCTGAAGCCGCAGCAATAATATCGACTTCGCGTAATGTTCGCCCGACAAGTTGAATACCAACGGGCATACCTTCAGCATCTATGCCGCCTGGAATGGTTAGTGCCGGCTGACCCGTTAGATTAAACGGGTACGTATAGAAAATCCAAGATACTAGGTTTCTGTCAAGCAAATGATCGGGTATATTTTTACCCGTATCGATTGATGAAACAGGAGATACGGGCGTAAGCAAAATATCATAAGATTCAAAAAAGGTACGAACGCGCTCTCTAAGTGCATAGCGCGCAAAAACCTTTTCATAATACTCACGCATTCCCTGTGCCAATGCGGCTTCAAGAATTTGGGCGACAGCCGGATCAAGAAGCGCTCGATCTTTTTCAAGAAACGGACGAAGGCGCGTGCCGACGCCCGCATAGAATTCCGCTGTCCAAAGATCGGCAGGATCAGTTTCAAAGACAGTATCAATATGAACAACTTCACAGCCTAACTTTTCAAAAACAGAGGCGGCGTTGTTCAGCACCATCACAACATTTGCATCAGGCCGAGCATAGCCTAATGTAGAACTGACAGCGATACGAAGGCTCGAAATATCGGTATTCAAAGCCGACAAAAAATCAGGGCATTGTGCAGAAACGCTCGCTGGATCACGTTCATCATATCCAGAAATAGCCGAAAGTAACATTGTCGCATCTTGTATCGAGCGGGCAAGCGGGCCTACATGAGCCAAAGTGGGCGTTGCTGAAGTGGGCCAAACCGGAACGCGACCAAACTGTGCCTTTATTCCAGCCAATGCACAAAAGCTTGCAGGGATACGAATTGAGCCACCACCATCCGTACCAAGAGCAAAGGGTGTAATGCCAGCCGCGACCGAGGCCGCCGCGCCAGCGCTTGATCCCCCCGGAGACTTTGAGTGGTTGAACGGATTACGCGTAATCCCCGTCAGCGGACTATCTCCAACGGGCTTGCATCCGAATTCGCTGGTTGTTGTTTTGCCGATTAGAATAGCACCTGCCGCTTTTGCTCGCTCAACCGCAGGAGCATCAACCGTAGCCATATTATTTGCCATTGCACGCGAACCCGAAGCATAGGGTGCGCCTGCAACAGCCATTAGGTCTTTGGCGGAGAAAGGTATTCCATGCAGTGGTCCAAGCTTTTCACCTTGTAACACCGCCTTCTCAGCCTGCTTGGCAGCAAGCATCGCCTCATGTGGCATAAGGTGAAAAAAGGTATTGAGAGTGCCTTGTGTTTCTTCGGCACGATCAAGCGAAAATTGAGTGATTTCAACGGGCGAAACGGCTTTTGAGGCAACAAGACTTGCCAATTCATAAGCAGAAAGGCGCGATAAATCATCCATGCACTTACCCCTTCACACTTCCTAACAAGTAGAGAACATCACTACTCGTTTACGATAGCGAAAGCGCGAACGGGCGAGCCAGAGCCACCCTTAAATTTAAGTGGAACGCCAAAGAACTGAACCTCACCTTTGCCGATCAATTCTTCGAGATTCACAAGCCATTCCCAATGGCTAATTCCAAGATCACGACATAAGCGATGTTGTGCAAAAATATTATCCGTAGGCCTATCGGTGGAAGGCCCCTCCACCCCGTGCATTCTTGATCCATGATCATGGAGCCATTGGGTAGCACCTACCGTTAATTGAGGATTTTTCCAAACAGAGTCGATCGAAGGATAGTTCCGCTGATGAAATCCGGTGCAAAGTAAGACAATATGACCGTCGACCTTTACGCCGCTCTTGGCCTCGGCAGCCATCATATCAGCCTCAGTGATGTCTTCGAGATCACCAATATGACGTAAATCAAAACATACCGCCTTACCCATGAACAAATCGAGCGGCATTTCGTCGACCGCTTGTCCTGTGGGACTAACATGCCGGAAGGCATCAACATGGGTCCCTACATGATCAAGCGTCGCAATGAAATTCGTTTGGAAGGTCATCGCATCGCCCGGGACACCAAGATTAAATGACTTCGCTGACTCGTGGCTCATATGAACCGTATAAATCGGACGCTGGAACAATTTATGGGCCGGCATGTTGTCTTCGATGAGGAGACTAAGATCAATAATACGCTGAGCCATAATGATTGTTCCTTTATGAATGTTGATAAGGCGGCATTGAATAGCGTGGTTCAGGTGTTTCCCATATGCAAGTCATAGCCAAACATCGCTAAAGTCATAGCTCGGCCTGCGCGGTCATGGTGACTATTCCTTGGGCAGAAACGACGCGTGCATCGATTCCACCCTCTGGCCGTGAAAAGGCTTCAACTTGGAATGTTTGTCCCGAAATCAGCGGCGTTTGTCCACGATATGCAAACCTGCGGGGACATCTGCCTAGACATTTTGATGCCAAATTTAACATAAAAGTAGCCTGAATTGGACCGTGAACGACGAGCCCTGAATAACCTTCGACCCCTGTCGCGTAGGGATAATCATAATGAATTCGATGTCCATTAAAGGTTAGGGCCGAATAGCGAAACAAGAGGGTGGAATTTGCCTCAACAGTCAAAACATCAAGAGCTGAACGCGTTTCTATCGTAGGCTTCGGATCGACGGTTAAAGGTGACGGCTCGCGATATACAATATCCTGTCTTTCATCCAAAATTAGCTTGCCACTCTCATGATAATGATGTCGGACGGTCACAAAACCAAGTTGACCACTTTTGCCGGATTTGACTGTTATATCTTCAATAGCCGTTGTCTTATCAATGGGCTTATCAGATGAAAATTCACTGTGAAAGAGAAGCTCGCCACCAGCCCACATTCTGCGCGGAAATGGAAGATCCGGCATAAAAATTCCAGTCTTCGGATGACCATCACCACCAAGCTTTCCTGACGTGGTAATATCAGGACTGAGGCACCAAAAAATACCTAATGGAACATTCGAATTGGCGTAGAGATAAGGATGCAGCGTCGCATGATATTGCTCAACGAGGCGAGGATCGATAACGTCCTGCCGTTCAACTTTTTTACCGATCCATGAGGCAAATCTCGTTTTTAATTCAAGATCATCCATTGAAGCACTTTCTCTTATACATTCATTAACGCCGCTATATCGCGGGCTGATAAGGATTCAACAGATGAAAGCATCAGCCAAATATGTTTCGCTATTTCGGATCCTATCAGTGATGACGCCTTTTTTCGAAGTCTTTCCGCGAGTACCGCCTCTGGAATTCGTGCAGCAAGATCAAAGAAGAGCTCCCTCCGGCCACTATCTTTCATCGTAATAATAACCTTGGTTTGCATGTCGCTAACTTCAGGATCGGAGATTACCGTTATCTTGGATGAAAAATCAACAATATGGGCAGCTTGGCAAAGCGCATCTTGATAGGTTGCATCATTCGATGTGTCGATACCGAAGAGAGTCATGGATGCCAGCCACGTATAGCTAAACTTAATTTCCAAACCGGTACGAGGAACTTTAATATCACAGACCTTAAGCCAGCGCGGATTGACGATGAGTGTTAAGGTCATCACGTCGTTAGGCAGAAAAGGTCGTTCATGAAGCTCTTGAAGTAAAGCTTCAATCATAGCATGGGTGCCATGACAGCAAGCGTGAAGCTTATATTTATTGTCTTCAAATATAAAACGTGCTGGTGGGGCATCAATCCAAGCCTCCCGATAATTGGGATTATGGCTGTGGGTTTGAATAAATCCTTGCGGGCCCGATAGTCCATCATCACTGGAGATGAAGCCGCGGCTCGCTAGCTTTACCGCCTCAACGCCATTTGATGCTGCAATCCCAGCATTAAAGGGCTTACCCATCGTGCCAAACTGAGATTTGAGACCCGATGCGCGCGTACTGACAATACCAAGAGCCATTTGCATTTCAACCGATGATAATCCCATCAATCGACCTGCTGCTATTGTTGCGCCAAAAGCTCCCGCTGTTGCCGTCTGATGAAATCCAGCTTCATAATGCTGGCGTCCAAACGTGATGCCAATACGGCATGCTGCTTCAGCACCAATAATAAAGGCCTCTAATACGGAGGTCCCCGATGCATTCACCGCCTCGCCAACGGCAAGCGCTGCCGGCATTATGCCGACGGAAAGATGGCCAACATGCGCAAAATGCGTGTCGTCATAATCGAGCGCGTGAGAAATTGTGCCATTGGCCATCGCAGCCGCTCGCGCCGGAAGTTTTAATGGCAACCCAAAAACGCTCGATTGGGGCTCCCCACCCTCTTCCATGATAAAATCAGAAACGATCCGCGAAACCGGCTCGGTTGAACCGGCTTTTCCTACAACCAACCAATCGAAAAGCGAAAGCTTGGCCAATCCACGTGGAACGGTAGGGATCGAATCACTAGGAAGCATGGCCAATGCCAAGACGTCGCCTAGAATGGAAGGATTCCCCATATTGCTACTCGCTTTTCTAAATGTTTAGCCATTGAGACATTCGGTCATAGGTTGACAACCATGCCGTAGTGGCTCTCCAATCATGAGCCTAGAAGTCTAATTCGCGCAAGAGTATCCTCATGTCGTTTACGTTACCCTCCGCCTCCGACCATATCGAATTGCGCGATGCCATGCGCGCGCTTTGTGCGACATTTGATAGCACCTATTGGCAGAAAATTGACGACGAGCGGGGATATCCTGAGGCCTTTGCAAATGCTCTGACAAAGGCGGGTTGGCTATCGGCCTTGATCCCGGAAGAATATGGCGGCTCCGGCTTGGGGCTCGTCGAAGCGTCCATTATCATGGAGGAAATCAATCGGTCAGGGGGCAATTCCGGCGCCGTCCATGGCCAGATGTACAACATGTCAACCGTTTTGCGGGCTGGGTCGGAAGCGCAGAAGCAGCGATATCTTCCTAAAATTGCAGCGGGCGAGCTCCGCCTTCAAAGCATGGCTGTTACCGAACCATCGACTGGCTCAGATACAACCAAACTTAAAACGCGTGCGGTCAAAAAGGGTGATCGCTACGTGATCAATGGGCAAAAAGTTTGGACATCTCGCCTTCAGCATTCTGATTTAATGCTCGTATTGGCGAGAACAACGCCAATCGAAGAAGTAAAAAAGAAATCTGATGGATTGTCCGTGTTTATTGTCGAAGTTGAGAAGGCGTTACAAAACGGCATGCGGGTCCAGCCGATCCGTAACATGGTCAACCATGAAACCAATACAGTATTTTTTGACGATTTAGAGGTGCCAGAAGAAAACATCATTGGACTTGAAGGCAAAGGCTTCAAGACGATCCTTGAGGGATTAAACGCTGAGCGTGTGCTGATCGCAGCCGAATGCATCGGCGATGGCCGCTGGTTTGTTGAGAAGGCCAGTCGATATTCAAAAGAGCGTATCGTTTTCGATCGCCCAATCGGGCAAAATCAGGGCGTACAATTTCCAATAGCCAAGGCGCATATCGATGTTGAAGCCGCCGATCTCATGCGGTTCAAAGCCGCTGCGCTTCATGATGCGGGGCAGCCGTTTGGAGCAGAAGCGAATATGGCTAAACTTCTGGCAGCAGATGCTAGTTTTGCAGCTGCTAATGCCTGCATCCAAACGCATGGCGGTTTTGGCTTCGCCGTTGAATATGATGTTGAACGCAAATTTAGAGAAACGCGACTCTATCAAGTTGCTCCTATCTCGACCAATTTAATTTTGGCCTATGTTGGCGAGCATGTTCTTGGCATGCCGCGCAGTTATTAGAGATTATTTATGGTCCGCGCTCTAGATGGATTGCTTGTCGTTTCACTCGAACAGGCAGTTGCTGCCCCTCTGGCAACGTGCCGCCTCGCCGATGCTGGAGCACGTATTATTAAAATTGAACGGCCCGAGGGCGATTTCGGGCGCGGATATGACGCGGTAGCCAAGGGCGAAAGTTCCTATTTCGTTTGGCTCAACCGCGGAAAAGAATCGGTTATTCTTGATTTACGCCTTGAGGCAGATAAGCAGTTGCTTGAGCGCATTATTGCGCAAGCCGATGTGCTCGTTCAAAATCTGAAACCGGGTGCATTGGAAAAGCTAGGCTTCGAACGAGAACGTCTGCGTAATACCTATCCGAAGCTGATTATCGCTTCTATTTCGGGCTTTGGCGAAGACGGCCCGTCAGCGGAACGGAAGGCTTATGATCTACTTATTCAAGCAGAAGCTGGATTAGCCTCCGTTACAGGCGGGCCAGAAGCGCCTGCCCGCGTTGGCATTTCGGTTGTCGATATCGC
>Ga0208618_1000170_pt1 | contig 30746 bp, 31 predicted proteins | sample CryBogCBE18Jul08_FD_184585 | JGI IMG/M metagenome (GOLD analysis project Ga0208618, IMG submission 184585) | Freshwater microbial communities from Crystal Bog, Wisconsin, USA - CBE18Jul08 (SPAdes) | ecosystem: Environmental > Aquatic > Freshwater > Lake | place: Crystal Bog, Wisconsin, USA...
ATATTATTGAACTAAATACTTAAACCAACACAAAATCCCCTCAACCATCAAAGGTTAGTTTAAATGCAAGTCTACTCAGACTCTTTACTTAAGGATATTTTTCAAACCTCAAAGACCATAGCTGTTGTGGGTCTCTCAGCTCGTGAAACTCAGCCCAGCTACATGGTCGCTCATTACTTAATGAAAGTGGGTTACAAAGTGGTACCTGTAAACCCTGTACTAACAGAGTGGCAAGGAATGCATTGCTTTGCTAGCCTAAAAGAAATTCCATATCCCATAGACATAGTCGATTGCTTTCGAGCAACTCAATACATCCCTGCACTGGTCGATGAATGTATTCAAATTGGAGCCAAAACAATTTGGATGCAACTCGGTATTGAAGAGGCTGAGTCAACACTAAAGGCACAATCCAAAGGAATAGTAGTTTTGCAAAATCTTTGTATCAAAATAGAACACAACAGGGTGATGAATTAGCTCGGGTTGTGCTTTGGGATGTACCCCCCATTAATTTCAAAATCAGCACCGAAATAAGTTTAATGAAACTTAATAAGTACCAGGGTAAGAGCCACCATCAGTCAAGATGTTTTGTCCTGTTAGGTACCCAGCTTGCTCGCTACACATAAAAGCACATGTATCCCCAAATTCATCGGGGTGCCCAAAACGTTGAGCTGGAATTGTTTTCTTTCTTGCCTCAGCAATAGCCTCAATTGTTTGTCCAGTTTTTTTAGCCGCACCCCCCATCGTTGTTTTCAAACGATCTGTATCGTATGCACCTGGCAATAAGTTATTTATGGTGACATTGTTAGAGACGTACTTTGATGCTCGGGCAACCCCGGCCACAAAACCGGTCAAGCCACTGCGGGCACCGTTAGATAAACCCAGAATATCTATCGGTGCTTTTACTGCACCAGAGGTGATATTTACAATGCGTCCAAAACCCCTAGCCGCCATACCGTCAATGGTGGCTTTTATTAACTCAATTGGAGTAAGCATATTTGCATCTAGTGCCTTGATCCAAACCTCTCTATCCCAATCTTTAAAGTCACCTGGTGGTGGACCACCCGCGTTCGTGATCACGATATCGTAGTCTTTGCCTGGCGCGCCAGGTGCACTCCAAACCGCATCTCTTCCCGTTGTAGTCGTGATATCCGCAGCAACCGTAATTACTTTTGCTCCACCTATTTTTTCTAATGACGCTTTCGCCTGTTGCAAAGCTTCCTCTCCTCTTGCAACGATGACCACATTGACCCCCTCTTTATATAGTGAAGTCGCGCAACCCAGTCCAAGTCCCTTGCTTGCACCGCAAACCAAAGCCCATTTACCTTTTATTTTTAAATCCATTTTTATCTCCCTTAATATCTTTAAAACTTCTTTACTGAATTACTTTGAGCCAAACTTGGAAACTAAAAAGATACCGCCTACGACCAAGACTGTACCCATACACAATGACAAGTTGATCGACTCGTCCAAGATCAAAACACTTAAAAAGAGCGTAGACAAAGGTCCAATCATCCCAACTTGCGAAGCCATTGAAGCACCGATTCTCTCAATGGCTAACATGACCAATAAGACCGGTGTCGCAGTGCACGCTACTGCATTAATGATCGATAACTCGACAACCTCAATAGGTACATTAGCCGCGCTCAAAGGCTCAACAAATAAGAACTGCAAAATACAACATATGCAGGCCATACTTGACGCCCATCCAACCAATCGTAGCGAGCCTATTTTATGAACCAATTCTCCACTAAAGATCAAATATAAGGAGTATGTAAATGCGCTAGCCAACACCCAAAATGATCCTAAAGCAACTGCAGGGCCAGATAAACTAACCTCTTGCCAAAACACCAAACAAATACCGGCGTAACTTATGCACATCGCAAAAATTCTGATGGGCTCAACTTTTTTCTTGTAAAGAATACGCCCAATCAACATAACAAAGGTTGGGCTCAGATACAAAATAAGCCGCTCAAGTCCAGCAGAGATGTACTGGAGACCAAGAAAATCTAAAAAACTAGATAAATAATATCCAATAAATCCCAATCCCATAATGGAGAGCATATCCCTCATTGTCAAAGGATTTTGCTTGGCATGATCAGATCTAGAGGCCCAGGCCACCATGATCATAAACAAAGGTAACGCAAATAGCATACGGTACATGATGACGGTTACCGCATCGATATGGTATCTGTAGGACAGTTTGACAATGATGGCTTTACCACTGAAGGCAATTGCACCAAGTCCTGCAAGCAACAAACCTGAGCCAAAACTTTTTGAGACTTTAACGTTCTCCATCTTGTTTAGGCCAAGGTTGAATTCAAGTTTTTAATTTTTAACAATTTATCAGTAACCCGCTGCCAGGCCGTCTCTTCTTGAATCACTTGCAATGACGTATCCCTCAACTTTTGGATCACCTGCGAGCCAAATAAATTGACCAGATCCAAAATCTTGATAACTGTCGTTGATCACCTCAACCACATGGCCCATATCTTTAAGACCTTGAACAGTTTGCGCGTTCATTGCAGACTCTACGTTGATTTCTTTACCTGAGTTGAACCTCCACCTTGGGGCGTCACAAGCAGCCTGTGGATTTTGTTTGTAATCTAACATTCGAATCAGTGTTTGCATATGTCCTTGGGGTTGCATATTCCCTCCCATGACGCCAAAACTCATAACAGGCTGACCATTTTGTGTCAAGAATGCAGGAATGATCGTGTGGAAGGGTCTCTTACCAGGTGCTACTAAATTGGCAGGATTGAGACCATTCGCAACAGTGCTGAATCCGTGCCCTCTATTTTGTAAACTGATTCCAAATTCTGGTTCAACACAACCAGAGCCAAAGCCCATATAGTTACTTTGAATAAAGCTAACCATCATGCCACTTTCATCTGCTGCGCTTAAATAGATGGTTCCGCCCTTTACAGGGTTTCCTGCACCAAACTCCTGAGCCCTCTTCATATCTATCAATTTCGCTCGATTAGCAAGATATTTGGAGTCAAGCATTTGATCAACGCTGACCTCCATACTGGAGCGTTCTGCAACAAACCTGTAAACATCAGCAAAAGCCAATTTCATTGCCTCGATTTGTAAATGTTGCGAAGCTATTCCATCTACGGGCAAACTGGACAGGTCAAAGTTCTCCAATATCCCTAAAGCTATTAGCGCCGCAATACCTTGGCCGTTGGGAGGAATCTCATGAACTGTGTAATCTCTGTAATTTTTTTGAATAGGAGTAACCCATTCTGGCTTGAAGTCTCTAAAGTCGGATGCCTTAAGACAACCGCCATTTTCGTTTGAGAACTTCTCTATAGCTTGAGCAATCTCACCGCCGTAAAAGGCTTCGCCTTTGGTTTTAGCGATGAGTTTAAGACCTTTAGCTGCAGCTTTGAACTGAAAGAGTTCTCCAACATTTGGAGCACGACCTTTGGGCATAAAAGCCTGTGCAAAACCGGGTAATGAACCGAGCTCTGCCGCACCTGCTGCCCATTTTTGTTGCACGACAACTGGGAGCAAATAACCTCTTTCAGCAGTTTCAATGGCTGGAGCAAGCAAATCCTCAAAGGGTAATTTTCCAAACTTCTCGGATAATGCCATCCAACTTGATACTGCACCGGGTATAGTGACGGAATCCATTCCGCGTTTAGGTGGGGTCGTCTGATTGGCACCGTATTTCTTTTGAAAATACTCTGGTGTCCATCCCTTAGCGGCGCAGCCCGAAGCGTTAAGTCCGTGCATGGATTTGCCGTCCCACAAAATACAAAATGCATCAGATCCTAGTCCATTGCTGACTGGCTCGGTAATAGTTATCACCGCTGCTGCTGCAATCGCGGCGTCTACTGCGTTACCACCCGCTTGCAATATTTTCAGGCCTGCCTGGGCAGCCAAAGGGTGAGACGTTGAAACCACATTTCGCGCGAAGACCGGTAAACGAGTAGTTGGGTATGGATTATCAAAGTTAAAGTTCACGGCCAAATTCCTAATTAAGGGGGAGTCTTTCAAAATAAGAAATGCATTCTAAGCCCAGATCAAAAGATACGTGCAAGATAACATCGACTCATGCTTTTCGGGGACTTAAAATGAAAATGGCACCACAAGGGTGCCATTTGTAGCAGTTTAATTACCCTAAGGTAGTTTAGTGCTGAAAGATCATTCCTCGACGAACGCCTCTTCACGCTTGGATTTAACCGCTGGCAAAAGCACGATCACGAGTAACAAAAGTGAAGCAGCAAGCAAGCCTCCAGATAAAGGTCTTGTCACAAGCACAGACCAGTCGCCTCTTGATAACAGCAAGGCGCGTCTGAGATTTTCCTCCATCATTGGGCCTAAGATAAATCCAAGCAACAAAGGAGCTGGCTCACATCCAAGCTTTACAAATAGGTATCCGATGAATCCGAACAATGCGACCATCCAAACATCGAACGTATTGTTATTGGTTGAATAAACACCAATCGCACAGAATAAAACAATTGCTGGGAACAGGTAGCGATATGGAACAGACAATAACTTAATCCACATGCCGATCAACGGCAAGTTCAAAATCACAAGCATAAGGTTTCCAATCCACATAGAGGCAATCAATCCCCAAAAGAGCTCAGGATTGCTAGTCATCACCTGTGGACCTGGTTGAATGTTATGAATAGTCATTGCACCAACCATCAAGGCCATAACGGCGTTGGGAGGAATACCTAGTGTCAAAAGTGGAATAAATGAGGTCTGAGCGCCCGCGTTATTTGCAGATTCAGGAGCGGCAACACCACGAATGTTTCCTTGGCCAAAAGGAACTTCACCTGGGCGAAGTTTGGTTTTCTTCTCGAGGGTGTAAGCTGCAAAGGCGGCCAATAATGCACCACCACCTGGTAGCACTCCGAGCACAGATCCAAGTGCAGTACCGCGCATGACGGCTGGCAGCATTAGCTTGAAATCATCTTTGGTAGGAAATAGACCCTGCACTTTTGCAGTGAAAACTTCTCTATCCTCAGGATCTACAGATAGATTACTAATAATCTCACCATATCCAAAAACACCCATCGCAACCACAACGAAACCAATTCCGTCTGTCAGCTCAGGAATGTCAAAGCTAAAACGAGCAACGCCAGAATTGACATCTGTACCCACAAGACCAAGCAACAAGCCAAGCACAATCATTGCAATCGCTTTGAGTAAAGAGCCTGAGGCAAGAACTACTGCACCAATCAAACCAAGAACCATCAAAGAGAAGTACTCTGCCGGTCCAAATTTAAATGCCAACTCAGTAAGTGGAGGAGCAAAGGCAGCAAGTATCAAAGTACCTACACAGCCAGCAAAAAATGAACCTAAACCAGCCGCTGCGAGGGCAGGTCCAGCTCTTCCTTTTCTAGCCATTTGGTAGCCATCGATAGTCGTTACAACTGAAGATGACTCACCAGGTAAGTTAACCAAAATAGCAGTAGTTGATCCACCGTACTGTGCACCGTAGTAAATACCTGCCAACATGATCAAGGCTGATACGGGGGGCAAAGCATAAGTTGCAGGCAAAAGCATGGCAATCGTTGCAACTGGACCAATTCCAGGCAAAACACCAATAAGAGTTCCAAGTATGCAACCCACAAAAGCATAGACCAAATTAATGGGTGTGACCGCTACGCCAAAACCTAGCGCAAGGTTATGAAATAAATCCATTTTTCTTTTCTCCTTAACCGGTTATAAAGGTGGGCCACACCGGGATTTGCAACTGCAAAAGAACGATGAAAGCTAAGTAACTTCCAACGGACAATATCAAAGCCAAAATTAAGTTTCCTTTGAAACTGAATTCATGCATATCTGCATAACTTGAAATAATTGTCAATGCAAAAATTCCAATTATTAAACCTAGTGGTTGAATTCCAATCGCTGGAAGTCCGCCTAAACATACGCCAAATGATAAGTTGGCTAACAAAATGAAAAATAGAGGACGCCATGCAAACGAACCTATCTCGTGATCTGCCTGCTCTTCTCTTGCAAGAATGGATGTCAACAAAACTGCAACACCCAATACCGCCAGCAACACGCCAAGCAAAAGGGGGAAATACCCGGGACCCATACGAGCTCCAGTACCAACTGAGTAAGAGGAGTATGAACCCCATCCAAATGCTCCCCCAACGATCATGAACATGACGCCAGAGAAAAAGTCTTTTTGACTCTTTATATTCACAGGTCTTCTCCTAGAAGAATTTTTGATTAATTAATTTGCGAAATGCACACTATCATTCCAAGGAACTACCCTAGAAAACCGCTTATGATAAGCGCAATTTGAGTTCCTAGTAAAAACCCTAGTTTTATTTTGTAAATTTAATTTCATAGTCGAAAGAATTCTTGGAAATTTATAACTCTAATTTTCTATAAAAAAATCACTGGACATGAGAATTAAAAATAGACCCACTAGAGTACAAATAAATAAGTTTCTACCCTCAGGGGTTTTAGTTTAGAGTTTAATTTTTAAACTAAGAATATATAACTACAAAGCCAAAACCTTAAGCCATTTTTTAGCTGGCAACTGCCAAAGTTCCTCAATCAATTCTGCACGCCTAGATAGTATCTCCTTGCTGGGTATTCCTGGTGTTCTAAGAGCTATAACAACAGTGTTACCCTCCCTAGTAGGTCTGAAGGCACAAACCGCATTGGGACCAAATGCGTCCACAATTTTGGCATAACTTTCATCAAACTTTACACTTCTGCCAAACAGATTAACAACCATAGCACCCTGATCAGTCAATAGGGTGCGACACCCTTTATAAAAATCAACACCCTCAATCACTGGGGCTGCTGCCTCCTCATCATACAAATCTACATGAAGTGCATCTACTTGGCCAGCCCAGTGAGCATGACCAGCAACATCCCCTGCGTCCCCCAGTATCACTGATAGTCGATCATTGTCATTGGGTAACTTGAACCAAAGTCTGCAAGCGGCAATGACTTTGGGATTCAATTCAATAGTGGTCGTTTTCATTTGAAGTTTTTTATAACAAAACTTCGTCAAAGTTGAAGCTCCTAGCCCAAAGTGCATTGAATGCAATGATTTCAGATGCCTCTCACTTAGCGGGTCTATAAACAGCAACCACCCCATCATTCGTTGAGCGTACTCAAGTTCAATGTCAAATGGTCTAGCAATCTCCATTGAACCTTGTACCCAAGGGGTTCCAAAATGAAGGTAACGAATCCCATCGTGCTCAGATAAGTTAACGTCAGGGAGTTGGGGTGTTTTTGTGGCCATGAAAGGGTAAAAATGATTTAAAACTATAAATCATTTAAATTAAAAAGACTAAAAAAATTCTGACTCGTAGCATACATCAACTCTTCTTTGGTAATCCCTCTTAATGAAGCCAATTCAGCTGCAATCTTGAGAATTTCAATTGGCTCATTTCTCCCCTGCACAGCGCCCTCGGACCTAAGCTGTGAATTGACATAAAGCCAAGAGGGAACAATATCGGGTGAATCTGTTTCCAAAACAATGCAATCAATAGGTAACTCTTTTGCCAATTTTCTCAAATGCAGCGCCCTGGGGTAGGTAAGGGCCCCCCCTAGACCTAACTTGAAGCCTAAATCGATGAGCTGATGAGCCTGTTGCAAACTGCCGTTGAAAGCATGCGCAATACCTCCGTTGACCCTAATTTTTCGAAGTCCTTTCAAAATAAAGTCAACACTTTGCCTGACATGTAAAACAACTGGCAAATTAAATTCAGATGCAGTCCTCAACTGCGTTTCATAAAAAAACACTTGTTTGTCCCAATCTAAATCAGGAACTGATTTATCTAATCCTATCTCACCTATTGCAATCAATCTTGGATCATTCGCTTCTTGCGCGGAGGAGACAGACTCAACTAAAAAATCTAAATCAGACTCATTTGCGTTCGTTGTGTAAAGAGGGTGAATTCCAAGTGCGTAGACATCTTTAAATTGATGAGCCAATCGGGAGACTTTTTCGAAAGACATTTTGTCAACTGCCGGTAACAAACAAAGGTCCACGCCTGCATCTTTGGCCCGCAGCCTGACGGCTTCCAAGTCTTGTTCAAACTCCAGAGCGTCCAAATGGCAATGCGAATCAACAAATCTAAATAAATTATGATTTATCTCAGACATCTGTAATTCAATCGTGCGCTATTTGTTTTTGATATCTAAATTAACTTACCTCATGCAACTGTCCACTGATGAGTTTTAGTCGCCTTTTACAACGCATTGCCAAATTCTCATCGTGAGTTACAACGACAAAGGACATACCTTCTTGATCAGTCAAATTTATCATCAGATCAAATACCGCGCTTGCCGCTTCACGGTCTAAATTACCCGTAGGCTCATCTGCTAGCAAGCACTTGGGCTTAATAACTAAGGCTCTAGCGATTGCCACTCTTTGTCTCTCACCCCCAGATAGCTCACTAGGGGAATGTAATGCTCTAGGTCCGAGCCCTACTTTGTTGAGTATTTCTATCGCCTGAGCCTTTGCTTGCGAAGGCTGCATTCTAGAGATTAAAAGGGGCATAGCAACGTTGTCTAGTGCATCAAACTCTTGTAAGAGGTGATGGAACTGATACACAAAGCCTAGTGATTGATTGCGTGCTCGGTCACGGTCACGCTCACCCATAGCAGAGAAGTCTTTGTCAAGTAACTCGACCGCACCTGAAGTTGGTGAATCCAAACCTCCCAGCAAATGGAGTAAAGTGCTCTTTCCTGAGCCAGATGCTCCCATTATGGCGATAGAGTCGCCCTCTTGAACGTTTAAATTAACATCTTCAAGCACTGTAATTTCATTAGGTGCTTCTGCAAATTTTCTGGAAAGGGAAATGGCCTTAAGGATTGTTTTACTCATAACGCAAGGCCTGTGCAGGTTGAACTTTACTGGCTCGCCAACTTGGATAAAGAGTTGCACAAAGCGACATAAAAAGGGAAATTAATAGGATTGGGACAATATCAGCCGATTGAGGATCACTTGGCATTTTGCTGATGAGATAAATATCTTTTGGCAAGAAACTCATTCCAAGTAAGTGCTCTATAGCAGGAACAATCACATCTAAATTGAATGCAATTCCAAGACCCAGCACCGCCCCGATTAATGTCCCCCCAACTCCAATTAAGGCACCTTGAACCATAAAAATCAAAAGTATGGAGCGAGAACTTGCACCCATTGTTCTGAGTATGGCTATATCAGCACGTTTATCAGTCACCGTCATCACTAAAGTGCTGACTAAATTGAATGCTGCTACAGCTACTATTAAAGTCAGGATAATGAACATCATTCGTTTTTCAATTTGAACTGCACTAAACCAGGTCTTATTTTGGCGAGTCCAGTCCCTAACAAATAATTGAGCAGGAATGACTTGAAGCAATTCGTCCGCAATTTGTCTAGCCTGCTGAGGGTCTTTGACTTTTAAGCGCATGCCCATGGGACTTGCAAGTCTGAATATTTTTTGTGCATCCCCAATTGCGATTAAGGCCAGGCTGGAATCAAAATCGTAGTGTCCGGTGTCAAGTAAAGAAATTACATGGAGTTGTTTTAATCTAGGAACAACTCCTGCTGGAGTTACTTGCCCCTCTGGGGCTACTAAAGTAACTGAGTCTCCAATCTCAACGCCCAATGCCCGGGCAAGCTCAACGCCAAGCACTACGTTATAAGATCCCGTGCTTAGTTGAGCTTGGATAGAGGGCTTTAACTTGGAGACCACATCTGTGACGTTGTCCTCTTGCCCTGGGTCTATCCCGCGCACCAAGGCACCCCTCATCTCATCCCCTCTTGCAATCAAAACCTGTGCATATACGAAAGGCGCGGTTGCTAAAACGTCATTTCTAGAAAGCACAATTTCTTTTACTTTTTCGTACTCCTCGATACCATCCCCAGTTGCCGACAAAATCTCTACATGCGAGAGTACAGCTATCATCCGGTCTCTGACCTCTTTTTGAAATCCGTTCATAACGCTCAATACAATAATGAGCGCTGCAACACCTAAAGCAATACCCGTCATTGAGACTGCAGAAATAAAAGAGATAAATCCGTTTTTTCTTGTGGATTTACCAGCGCGCGTGTAGCGCCAGCCAATTAATAGTTCAAACAAAATAAAAGTCTCTCAAAATAATCTTGCACAATCACACTATGCAATTCTCAACGATTCCTAAAAATTTGATATTACTCAACTCACTACCCCCTAATGATACCCACCCAAAAGAGGATTGGCAGTCACTAGGGCCCACAAATATTGAGTTAAATAGTCTTAAAGTGCCAAACTTGAGAAAGTTGTTAAAAACATCTCAAATAAAATGGTCTGAAAAATTAACTTCCGATGCCTATAACACTCCATTTGAGAATATTTTTGCACGCCTAATGGCGTGGCCAATCGAAGAGGGTCGTTTGCCCTTTGCACAGATGAGGGCTTTGGAGCGAGCATTAATTAACAAGACCGCTAACTCAGACGGTGAATGGGCGCTGATCACACTTTGCAACTGGAACGTCCATCAAGGGCAAGTCAGTTTTACTGCAGATGCTCAGTCGCTTGGAATAACTCATGCTGAGTCAGCCCAAATACTCAACGACATGCAGCCTTATTTCAAAGAGGATTCAATTGAGCTCTTTTTTGACTCAAATTTAAAAGAGGGTCAATGGTTAGCATTTAGTCCTCATTTCAAGTCCTTGAGTTGTGCGAGTGTGGATAAAGTTAAAGGGTTAGCAATCGATGATTATTTAATTGGAAAAGGCCCAAGCAACTCTCACCCCAGCTCAAATAAACTGAGGAGACTACAAAATGAAATGCAAATGCTCTTGTATAACCATCCGATAAATGACGCAAGATCGGTTCATATAAATTCATTTTGGATCAGTGGATGCGGCGAGATTCCCAAAGATCAATTGCATAATGCGACGCATATTTATGAACTCAGCAAGAACATCTTGGTCCAAGATATTTTGAGTTTTGAGACTGAGCAGGGTAAGACTCTCACATCCGCATCAGAACTAAAAGAGTTTTGGACTCAGTCTTGGGAGCATTTAGACTCTCACCTGCTGATCGATTATTTAGATTCATTTAAACTTGCTGACAACAACACCAGCATATCACTTTGTAATGACAGCAAATCTATTACCCTTGTGGGTGCCAAACAAGGTTGGGGCCATCAAATTAGGCAAGCCTTCAGTTCCACGAAGTTATCTTCTTTGTTACATGTATGACCTCCGAAACTCAAATCAAGACTCGAAATGCGAATCCTCGTTCTGTTTGGGCGTTAGAACAGGCACAAGTACCCCCACTATTGGCTCGCTTGTTTGCCAACAGGGGGGTTAATAAAGTCCAAGAATTAGACACCAACTTGAGTGCTCTCTTGCTACCCCAAACACTTCTTGGAATGGACAAAGCGTGTTCACTCTTAGCCAGCGGAATCAAAGAAAACAAATCAATCTGTATCGTTGCAGACTACGACTGCGACGGGGCAACTGCTTGTGCGGTAGCCATCAGTGGATTGCGTTTGCTGGGTGCAAGCCGTGTTACTTATATAGTTCCAGACAGGGTCGTAGATGGATATGGACTGACGCCTGAAATCTCCAAAAGAGTATTTGATTTGGGTGCTGATATTTTAATTACTGTGGATAACGGTATTGCAAGCGTAGACGGGGTTAAAGTAGCAAAAGAGCTTGGCATGCAAGTGCTCATTACGGACCATCACCTACCCGGCTTAGAAATCCCAAATGCCGATGCTATCGTGAACCCAAATCAACCAGGTTGCTTATTTGAGAGTAAAAATTTATCAGGCGTTGGCGTTATGTTCTACGTTTTGATGGGTCTTCGCAGTTGGATGCGAGAGCAAGGAGCTTTTAAAGCCAGTTCTGCTGCCCCTTCCGATTCTTCGCATAGACAAACTGATACCTCTGATGGCTCTATGGATGACAGAGCGTCAACAACTCTTCAACCCAAACTTGATTCACTTTTACCCCTTGTTGCATTGGGCAGCGTAGCAGATGTGGTCTGCCTGGACTCAAACAATCGTCTTCTGGTCGAGCAAGGTCTAAAGCGCATTCGTAGTTTGCAAATGCCGCTGGGTATGCAATGTCTTTTTGAAGTCTGCTCTAAAGACCCAAGAAAGGCAACAACTCAGGACTTGGGATTCTCAATCGGTCCTCGCATTAACGCAGCGGGAAGGTTATCTGATATGACCATTGGTATTGAGTGTTTACTCAGTGATAATTTAGAAAAAGCAACTGTTTTGGCCTCTCAGCTACATCAGATCAATATTCTTCGCCGAAGTGTAGAGGCGCAAATGCTTGAAGAAGCATGGGAAATCGCAAGCAAGAAATCCTCCTCACAAGCCGAAAACAACGAAGCGCTATGTGTTTTTGATGAAAGTTTTCATGAAGGCGTGGTCGGTATCGTTGCTTCCAGAATTAAAGACCGTTATCAATGTCCTACATTTGCTTTCGCTCCAAGTAAGCAAGAAGCTGCGAGCCAGGATGAGGAAATCCTCAAAGGGTCGGGGAGATCTATACCCGGCTTTCATCTCAGAGATGCGTTAGACTTAATCTCTAAAAGACATCCTCATTTACTTGTTAAATTTGGGGGTCATGCCATGGCAGCTGGATGCTCAATTTTGGCGAAGGATATTAAAGTCTTTGAGTCCGCTTTTTCAAATGTCGCGAGAGAGACCCTCAGTCTAAATCCAGGAATTAAACAAATATTTACAGATGGCCCGCTGGGGCCAGAAAATTTGAGCCTAAACACCGCTAATTTATTGCAATTACAAGTTTGGGGGCAAGGTTTTGAAGCACCCTTATTTTGTGATCCTGCCAAAATCCTGAGGCAGCGAATTGTTGGCGAAAAACATCTATCCATGCGAATATCAATTCACAACCAGGAATTGGACGCGATTTGGTTTAACCGCACCGAGTCCCTGAGTCCCAATGTCCAATTGGTCTATAAATTGGATGTAGATACTTGGTCAGGTGCAGCCAAGCTCAAGTTAATGGTGGAGTGCGCGATCTAGACATTACTGTTATTTGATAGCCTACTTGCACAATCTTTCATATTTTTATCAATATTGCCACATGCGGAAAATCGAACTTGGGATTAAAATACTTCGGTGAACTATATTAACGTCGATCTCCACTGCCACTCTGTCATATCTGACGGAACGCTCTCCCCAGAGGAGTTAGCGCTTCGCGCAAAATCTAATGGTGTGGATCTTTGGTCCCTCACAGATCACGATGAAATTGGTGGACAAGAAAGAGCTATCAAAGCCGCTCGATCGGTTGGCTTGTCCTACCTAACTGGGACTGAGATATCTGTAAGCTTTGCTGGGAAAACGGTCCATATTGTTGGTATTGGTTTTGATCACCTACAAACTAACCTAGTTGCGGGCCTTCAATCGACCAGAGGAGGACGCGATGAGCGCGCCCTCGAGATGTCACAGCAGTTAGAGAGAGTTGGCATAAAAGGAGCCTATTCAGGCGCTTTGAAATACGCCGGCAACCCTGAACTTATATCCCGTACACACTTCGCGCGCTTCCTTGTTGACACCGGAGTTTGCTCAGATACATCTGAGGTTTTTCGTAAATACCTAACAGACGGCAAACCAGGTTTTGTTGAACACAAGTGGGCCACACTTGCAAATGCGGTAACTTGGATTACAAAAGCAAAGGGGGTTGCCGTCATAGCTCATCCAGCCCGCTACGGTTTTACGCCCAATGAGGAATATGCACTTTTTAGCGAGTTCAAAGAGCATGGTGGAAAGGGCGTTGAAGTCATCACGGGGAGTCACACCAGTGAAGAGGCTGTTAGGTATGCGGATGTAGCAAGAGAGTTTGGACTTTGTGCGTCTAGGGGTAGTGACTTTCATAGCCCAACAGAGAGTCGCATTGATTTAGGAACACTCCCCCAACTCCCAGCCGATTTGACTCCAGTTTGGTCCTTGCTTGCCAACAATATTCACTGATCTTGTTCCAGTTCTCTTTACACTTTTGTTTAATTTTCTACCCATCACGTAACTCAGCTGCTTGCTAGGTAATTTAAAAAAGTCCCTCAACAGCTTGTTAAAAGCTTCATAAAAGCAATCAATGCGAAATAACTCGTTTGTCATAGGGGCCTTGTGCCTAATCAGCTCATTATTTTGTTTTTCAGTTCTGGACGCAACAAACAAGTACCTAATGACATCTGTACCTCTTGTAATGGTACTTTGGTTCAGATACGCATCACACGCATTTTTAAGCACTTCATTTTTACTCCCTAAAAGGGGACGCGCACTTTTTAGAACCCAAAGAATTTATTTGCAAATCTTTCGGGGTTTCTTGTTGCTAGTTAGTAGTATTCTAGCTTTCCTGAGCCTGCAAAGGATGCCAGTGGCTGAATTTGCTGCAATTGGAATGTTGACTCCTCTTTTTGTAATGCTTCTGTCTCATTTCTTTTTAAAAGAACCCGTTTCTTGGATTGGAAATATGTGTGTAGGAGGCGCCCTAATAGGCGCCCTAATTTTGATTAGGCCGGGTGGTAATTTACATGGGTGGGATGCAGCGTTTCCATTGGCCATGTCCGTAGCCAACTCACTTTACCAAGTCCTCACCAGCTACCTATCTCGCACAGAAGATACGATGAGCATGCATCTATTTACTGGATGGGTTGGTTTTTTAATAAGTAGCTTATTTGTTGCCTCCTTCTGGGATTCAGATATGAGCACCACTTTTTGGCTCTTGATGTGTTTGTCGGGCATATCAGGAACATTAGGCCACTATTTGCTCATCGTGGGGTTTTCCAAAGCACCTGCAAATCGACTTGCCCCTTACTTATATCTGCAAGTCGCATTCTCTTGGTTCACCGGTTGGGTTGTCTTTGGGTATAACCCTCAGGGAATGGATTTAATCGGAATCTTATTAATCTGTCTATTTGGAGTAGCTTCTGCCTGGTGGGGCAAACCTAAGCCGAAATCAGAACTCACGACTTAATTTCCAATCTAATGACCCAAATCCTTACCCTGCATCCAGATAATCCACAAATTAGACTACTTAAACAAGCTGCATTAATTTTGACCGGTGGGGGAATCTGCGCCGTACCCACGGATTCTAGTTACGCGCTAGTTTGTCATCTAGAGGATAAAGCAGCTGTAGACAAAATCCGGCGTATAAGGGGCGTTGATGAAAAACACCATTTAACTCTTTTATGCAAAGACTTATCCGAATTGTCACAATATGCAAAAGTAGACAACCGGCAATTCAGGCTGATTAAATCAGCGACTCCTGGCCCTTACACTTTCATATTAGAGGCCACAAAAGAAGTTCCTAGACGGGTGTGCCATCCCCAACGTAAAACAATTGGACTTCGAGTACCAGACCATACTGTCTTGATTGAATTGCTGAGCGTGCACGGAGCGCCACTGCTAGCAACCACACTCATTCCCCAAAATGAGACGCTCCCTATTAACGATCCAGATGAAATTCACGATAAATTTAAAAATGCCATTGACGCCATCCTCTCAAGCGGTGCTTGTCACTTAGATCCAACCACTGTTGTGGATCTCACCCCGATGGGAGATGGAGGCTCACCAACACTGATTCGCGCAGGTCGTGGTCAACTTGAAGCATTGGGACTGTAAGCGAAAAGTTTTTTAATGAATTAGAAAGAATTAGAAATAGCCAATACCTTGAAAGTAACCCTTAATCCAATTAATGAGTATTAAGGTATTAAGCATATTCACCCATTTGTGGTAAAAAATAATCACTTTGTAAATATTTTTAACCATTTTTAGTCATTCAGGTGAGAAAATAACAGTGTGGATATTTCTCATCTCATTCAAATTGTCACAATCAACGCCTTACCCGTGTTGTTTGCTATTACGCTTCATGAAGCTGCTCATGGGTTTGCTGCTAAGTATTTTGGTGACAACACGGCTTGGTTGCTCGGACGAGTAACGCTTAATCCTGCTGCGCATATTGATCCAATTGGGACATTGTTGATGCCTCTTTTGATCTATTTTGTGACCGGGGGAAGTTTCTTATTTGGTTTTGCCAAACCAGTACCGGTCAAGTTTGGTAATTTGCACAACCCCAAAAGAGACATGATTTGGGTGGCTCTTGCAGGTCCGTTGATGAACTTATTACAAGCTTTTTTGTGGGGTATTGCTCTTTACATTCTTCTTGGAATCAATTTCAGTGAAACTTTTTTCTTAGAAATGTGCAAAGCTGGAGTGCTGGTCAATATCGTGATGTTTGCATTCAATCTCTTTCCTGTACCTCCTCTTGACGGTGGACGGGTAGTGGTGGGTCTGTTGCCCAAAAAAATGGCCATGGAGTTTGCACGAATTGAGCCTTACGGTTTTTATATTGTTATGGCGATGGTTTTTCTCAACGTTATCAACCCTATTTGGATGTCCCCTATCATGGGACTGACATTCTCAACTCTCGATTTGGCTTTGCGCCCGATCGAACTTTTTTTCCGCTGATCCATGAAAGAACGCGTTTTATCCGGCATGCGCCCAACAGGAGCACTTCATTTAGGCCATTATCATGGGGCATTAAAAAATTGGGTGCGCCTTCAGTCTGAGATGGAGTGCTATTATTTTGTTGCTGATTGGCATGCGCTGACCACTCACTACGAAAATCGTGAAATTATTGAGAAAAACGTTTATGAAATGGTGATCGATTGGTTGGCTGCCGGTCTTGATCCAAACCAATGCACTATATTTCTGCAAAGTAAGATTCCTGAACATGCAGAGCTCTTTACGCTTCTCTCTATGGGCACCCCCATTGGGTGGCTTGAGAGGGTACCGACTTACAAAGACCAACAAGAAAAACTAAAAGACCGAGATCTGTCCACCTACGGATTTCTAGGTTACCCGCTGCTTCAAGCGGCAGATATATTGATATACAAGGCTAAATATGTCCCCGTGGGTGAGGATCAGGCCTCACATGTGGAATTAACAAGGGAGGTTGCAAGACGCTTTAACCATCTATATGGTCGAGAATTTGACTATGAGGACCAAATAAAACGCGTCTTATCAACCTTACCCGCGGATAGCGTTAAAAGGCTTGAAAAATCACGAAAGAAGTTTCAAGAACTCGGGGACGCTGGTGCTCTTGAAGGAGCTCTAGGGTTTGTAAATGAGCAATCTCACTTAAACACCCACGACAGAGAACGTTTGACAGGATATTTAAAAGGAACTGGACAAGAAATTCTGCTTGAGCCTCTTGCCCTTTTAACCGAAGCTAGCCGGGTTCCTGGTTTGGACGGCGCAAAAATGAGCAAAAGCTACAACAACTCTATAGCCATTAGAGAGGAAAAATCTAGTCTTGAGCAAAAAGTTCGGCGTATGCCAACCGACCCAGCTCGGGTCAAAAGGACAGATGTTGGAGATCCAGAAAAATGTCCCGTTTGGCAGTTTCACCTTTTGTACTCCACTGAGAACACCCGTGCATGGGTTAAAGAGGGGTGTAAATCTGCAGGAATCGGTTGCTTAGAATGCAAAGAACCGGTTATAAATGGCATACTGAGTGAACAACAGCCGATGTTAGAGCGGGCTGAACCCTATATGTCAAATCCTAAAATTGTTAGAGAGATAGTTCAAATGGGCACTGAGAAGGCCCGCCGAGTAGCACAGGCAACCATGCAAGATGTGCGCTCTGCAATGGGTTTAAATTATTAATGATCAGGGAGATACAAAAATGAGTTTATACATAATTGATGACCACCCCCTTGTAAGACAAGCCATTGGCATGTTACTAAGAAGAATTCACCCTGCATCTAAAGTAGTTGAACTCGATAGGTACAGCGAACTACAGGCAGCTTTAATTAAAAATGGCGAGCCTGAGCTCTTTGTACTTGATTTATTACTCCCAGGCATCAAAGGGGCAAGTGCAATTAGCGAAATCAAAGGAATGTATCCCAGTATTCCATTGGTTGTCTTCTCTGCAATGCCCTCAGGAGAAGCCAAGGAGGCTTGTCTAGAGGCTGGAGCTGACCTTTATTTGGAGAAAACATCCAGCTCTAATGACGTTTCCAATGCAATTCAAGATCTTCTTAACGTTGAGGAAGAAGGCGCAGATGAGGCACTCCCAACGGCAACAGGAGATACAAAGCTCTCTAAGCGTCAAAAACAATTGATACTCATGCTTGACAGAGGTCTGAGCAACAGGGACATAGCAGCCGAACTCAACATCAGTGAACATACTGTTAAAGTTCATTTATGGAGACTCTTTAGAAGACTAGGCGTAAAGAGTCGAACACAGACTCTTCATTTTGCAAGATCACATGGTTTGCTGATGAGTTAAGACACTTGAGCTAACACGTTGACTAAATAGCCAAAGATCACTCAGTCGTTTGTATCTCAGCTCAAATAGGGCATATTTTTAAAGAAATATGCCCTATCTATTTCAAAGCCTCAGAGATGGTTAGGTTTAAATTTTGAGCACCCACCTTGACTGGCCCAATCGTTACACCAAAGTCTCCAGGTTGTGGCATGGCATTACCAGACACAGAGATCCTAGCTTTAACCATCACCTCATCAACAGATGACAAAGTAGCAGCTGGATTCATTGCATTGGTATCGTTGAGTTCAAAATAATAGGGCAGTTTATCAACGGTTGTCTTGATCATCGCCAAAGGCATCCTGGAGCCTGAAACCGGGACAGCATAAATAAAGACAATATCGGTAGGATGAGTTTTACTTGCCAATGCACTAGACACCAAAACTCGCCCTACCAACTGAGCAGCATGCGAAGCTGACTTTTGTTTATCCTTACCCTTATCTAAACTCGTCTGCGCTCCCTCACTACTTTGAACATTAGGTGGGCTTGCTGAATTGTTTGAGATCACAGGCGATTCAGATTTCAATGAGCTTGGGGCAGCTGAGGTCTTTATACCAGCTCTCTCCTGTGCTTTTGCAATAGCCTCAGCCAAAGCAGCAGCATCCGCAGAAGAGGGAGCAACCAAACGTTGCACTTTTTGCCAATATTTCAAAGCATCTGTATAACGATTTTCGGTAAAGGCTGCACTTCCCGCCAAGAGTAAGGCATTGCCTTGATCTGGATTTGCTTTAAGTACCTTTTGAATAATTGCCCAAGGTTCGCCCTTAAAGCTACCGTGATTAATTTGCGCAAGCACCTCTGCTCTCTCTATTTGTACGTCATCATTGTCGCTTAGGCTTAGGGCCTTAGATAGGGCTTTCTCAGCAACTTCAAAGTGAGAGAGGGACCTCTCCACCCGGGCAAGCATCACCCAACCATCTGCATTGTTAGGTTCTTGGACCAGTCTTTTATTGAGCTCAACCGCCATATCAGCCAACTTCTCTGGAGTAAAGGCCTCATCTGTGCCAGCACTTTGAGTGTCTACAAAATCTAATGCCCCTGGACTGCCGACAGCGATATAAAGCGATATAGCAAGCACTGGAATAAAGACTGCAAGCGTGGGCAAAGTCCATCTGATCCAAGGTGAGCGCACCTTAGAGGCACCAAGCCCGAAGGTATCTGAGGACTCAAACGGGGTCTCACCCCTAAGAGCTTGCACAGTTTGCGAAGTCAAGGTTTGTTGCTGCGAATCCTCCATGAGTCTTTGGGCTAATTCTTCTCTAGCCGCTTCGAACTCATTCTCATTTAAGCGCCCCAACTCAAACTCAGCGGCCAATTCAGTTAACTGTTCACGGTAAACAGCTACGTTTGAAATCATAACCTCCCTTGCATCAAGGGGCTGTAGGCGCGCTTTGAAGACAGCTGACTTTAGCGCCGCCCAGAAATAAACAATCACCAATACAAGCAGTAATGCGGCAACAACAATAAATATCAAAGACTCGTTCACATCAATCCTTAAGCTTTTTTGTATGTGTTTCAGTAGCGTTTATAAATTGATCGGCCTTTTGTTCTTGCATATGAACCCATTGGCCAACGTCATGAGACTGATCTGAGGTGAACTCTTTTACTTGAATTTTCTCATTGCGTCGCTTGATCGCAATAAGCAAAACCCCAAGTGCAATAAGTAAACAAGCGAAAGGACCAAACCATAATAACCAGGTCATGGGTTTAACAGCAGGACGGTAAAGAACGAAGTCTCCGTAACGCTCTACCAAATAATCCTTAATCTCTTGGTCAGTCTTGCCTTTGATAATTTGTTCGCGAACCTGCGCTCTTAAATCCTCTGCTAAGTCGGCTCGTGATGAAGAAAGAGACTCGTTTTGACAAACCAAACATCGTAACTCCTCAGCGATGTGCACTAAGCGTGCCTCAACTACTTCATCGCTGGCCAATGGCTCAGCCTCTTTAGCCAAAGAACTCGTGCTACATGTGCCGAGTGCGAGCAGCAACAACACAGATGCCCACAAGAAGTTTTGAACTCCATTTATCTTCAGTTTTTGAATCAAAAAGAGGGGGCTCATGAATTCTCTAAACCTTTGATGATGGGGATTATCGTTTCTGATAATGTTTGCGGCGTTACAGGACCGATTTGCTTATACCTTATCACGCCGTTTTTATCGATGATGTAAGTCTCTGGTACGCCGTAAACTCCGTAATCAATGCCTACTCGTCCATCCAAATCCATAACAGACAAAGTATATGGATTTCCGTGCCTCTCAAGCCAAACACTTCCCCTAGAGCGGGCAAGTTTCAGTAATGCTTCAGTACTTAATTTCTTTTCAGGATCGTCCTGGGGTTGAATTTCTTTATAACTCAGTCCAACAATCGGAACACCTATTTGTTTAGAAAAAGCAACCAGCACAGGATGCTCTTCCCTACAACTCACGCACCATGTTGCCCAAACGTTTAACATCCAAACCTTACCTTTCAAGTCCTGGGGACTAAAAGGCGCCGTTCCAGTTAAAGTTTGCAGAGAAAAATCAGGAGCGGCCTTATTAATCAGCGGAGAGGGAATTTCGTGTGGGTCTCTTTTAAGTCCAACTGCCAAAAAAAGCACCAACACACCAAAAAGCACTAAGGGGATGAGAAATTTCTTCATTTTTCAGTGGGCACCACTCGAGTTTAAATTTGGACTAGAGTTCTCGTTAAGGCTTGAGTTGTGTTCAGAAGTTATATCCGGGTTTTGATCTTGCACTGTGCTTAAGTTATGCGCTGAATTTCCTACTTGATCAGAAAAGAACTGATCCTTCAAACTTGGGGCTTGAGCGTTAAGAGAGGAAACGGCTTGGGCAGCGGTTTGAAGAGGGCCAGATGAGCTAACTCTTCGATACCGTCGATCAAATGCTGCTAAAACACCGCCCAAAACCATAATCAAAACCCCAACCCACAACCAAGGAACAAAGGGTTTGTAATACACGCGCATACTCCACTGATGTAAATCACCAGGCAATGGGTCTCCCAGTGAAACATAAAGGTCCCGCCACAGGTTAGTGCTAATTGCGGCCTCTGTCATAGGCATCGCAGAGGATAGGTAACGTCTTTTCTCAGGTTTGAGTTGCTCAATGATTTCACCCGATTTGACAACATCTATTTGAGCCTGAAACGCTTTGTAGTTAGGGCCAGTGACCTCTGTAATGTCATTCAACTTAAAGACATAAGGGGCAATCGTCACCTCGTCGCCTACTGACATTTTTACATCTTTCTCAACCTCGAATGACTTCACACCCGTTACGCCCATCACAACTATAGCTAACCCGAGGTGAGCAAATTGCATACCCCAAAAAGATCCACCTATACGCCCTGGTTTGAGCGCGCGCTCGAATATGTGTTGCAAAGTTCCAAGACCTACCCAAAGACCCAGAGTCCAACCAATAAATGCCCCAATAGACCACTCGCCCAGTAAGAACGGTAAGCAAGCCCCTAGGACCACACTGAAAATTGCAATCCATTTCAGGTGGTTCACCATGTCAGGCAAACTAGCGCTTCTCCATTTTGCAACTGTTCCTGGGATCAAAATGAATAACAAGGGCACCATTAGTGGCGCAAAAACGAGGTTAAAGTAAGGAGGACCAACAGATAACTTTCCAAGATTCAAAGCGTCTATGACAAGTGGGTAAAGTGTGCCTAATAAAACCGCTGCCGTCGCAACTGATAAGAGAACACTATTTAATAAAAGAAACGTTTCTCTTGACAATAACCCCATAGACCCACCCAAAGTCACTTGTGGCGCACGCCAAGCAAAGAGGGTGAGTGAGGAGCCTACGACTACAGCTAGAAAACACAGCACAAAAACCCCCCGGGTCGGGTCTGAGGCAAATGCGTGCACTGACGTCAAAACACCAGAGCGTACTAAAAACGTTCCAAGCAAAGATAGCGAGAATGCGGCAATTGCCAACAAGACCGTCCAGGCTTTAAAACCACCCCGCTTCTCCGTCACCATCAAAGAGTGAATTAGCGCTGTTGATACCAACCAAGGCATCAGCGAAGCATTCTCAACGGGGTCCCAAAACCACCACCCGCCCCAACCCAACTCATAGTAAGCCCACCATGAGCCCAGTCCTATACCGAGCGTTAAAAAAGACCACGCAATCACAGTCCAAGGTCTTGACCACCTTGACCAAGCTGAGTCCAACCTTCCCGTGATGAGAGCAGCAATTGCAAATGCAAATGCAACGGACATCCCTACGTACCCCATGTAAAGCATTGGGGGATGGATGACAAGGCCAGGGTCTTGAAGCAAGGGATTCAAGTCGTGACCATCTAAAGGGGCGGGCAAAGACCTAAGAAATGGATTGGACGTGAATAAGATAAAAAGTAAAAATCCAACTGAAATAAAACCCAGAACGCTAAGCACTCTTGAGATGATCCCAATAGGAAGACTTTTGGAGAAATATGCCACTAAAGAGGTCCAAATGGCCAGGAACAAGACCCAAAGCATCAAAGAGCCCTCATGACCTCCCCACACAGCCGCAAATTTATACGGAGTCGGCAAAAGATGATTGGAATGATCCGCAACATAAGTAATTGAGAAATCATCACTTAAAAATCCAGTCAACAAACAGGCATATGCAGTGGCAACCAATGCGCACTGCAACCAAGCAGTCGGTCTGCCCAAGTACTGCCAAGCGTGTTGCTTGGTAAGTGAGCCCGCCATGGGCAACGCAAACTGAATAAACGCAACAATCAACGCCAATATCAAAGCGAATTGGCCTAGCTCAGCAATCATTGGAACACCTTCAAATCTAGAGAAATTATTTTTAAGTTATCAAGCATAAATTTTGGAGTTCGCTTTATATGATGGTTTTATTCAATCGCTTTATATTTTTACAAAAATTTATAGTGTGGATTTCTTTTATGGGCTGGTTTTAAGAGATTTAGAAGCCCGCTCAATCGCTGCCTTGTCAATTGCATCTTTAGCTGCAGGCGGCATATAGTTTTCATCATGCTTTGCTAAAACCTCTGTTGCAGTTAAGACATTATCATCGCTCAAACGACCCTGGGCTACAACACCCTTACCCTCTTTGAATAGATCTGGCAACAATCCAGTGTAGTGAACTACCACTTCATTAGAAAAATCAGTAACTACAAATTCAATATCATCTTTACCCCTCTTTAAGGTTCCCTCCTTAACCATGCCGCCGATTCTAAAGAGTCGGTTCTTTGGAGCCTCACCTCGCGCGACTTGGGAAGGGGTAAAGAAAAAAACCAAATTACTTTGAAATGCATTCAAAACAAATGCAGCGGCTAAGCATAGCACCACGATGCCGCAACTTATAAACCAAAATCTTTTTTGTCTGGGAGTCATTGAATAATTGTGCGAGTTACTCGGATATTGATCTCTGCGCTTTTACCCATTCAAGCGCTGAGCCCCTGGCATTTAATACCCACAGGACTTCGATCGCCAAAAGGGCAAATGTAACGATCACGCTACCCCATACATAGAATGCATAGCCGCCCATCAGAAAAAATTCAGACCAACTGTTCCAGTTCATCAAAAAATCCTTAGTTCAAAATTTGAATAAATTAATGATATTTTCTGCGAAAAAGATGCCTTTTGAGTTAAATGTACATTTGATTGGACATTACTGAGCCTCTGGCAAGGATTGCACCCAATGGGCGTCATATTCTCGCTGCAATATGATAGTTCTTACCCTATAAAAAGCAATTGCTATGGAATAGGCCCAAAACGCCAATGACATCAGCAACATAGCGATCAACATTTGGTGCGCCATGGAGGGCGCTTTTGTTACTGAAACTGAAGCGCCTTGGTGTAAAGTATTCCACCAAATAACTGAGAAATAAATAATAGGGACATTAATGGATCCCACCAAACTCCATATTGAGCCTGCCTTATCTCTTCTGGCAGGATTTTCAATTGCAGATGTCAAAGCTATATAGCCTAAATATAGAAAAAATAAAATCAATTCTGACGTCAGCCTTGCATCCCAAACCCACCAGGCTCCCCACATCGGCTTACCCCACATGGCGCCAGTCCACAGGGAAAGAAATGCAAAAATGGCCCCCGTGGGTGCAAGTGCAGAAGTCATCATGCCTGATAAACGGGTTTTAAAGGTTAGGCCCAAAAAACTCCACAAAGCCATTGCCATAAAGATAATCATTGACATCCATGATGCGGGCACATGCAAAAAGATAATTCTGTAACCCTCTCCTTGTTGCGCATCAGTAGGGGCTATAAAAAAACCAATCCATAAACCTGCAAGTGTCAGCAAGGTACCGATACCCACTAACCAAGGGATGATTTGACCAGCCAAGCGATAAAAAGCTTGAGGTGAGGCAAATCTAAATAAAAAACCCATCATCTTGTTTTATTCCTGAAAACTTCTAGCTTAACCTAATTAGAAATGAACCCTATCACTCAAGGGCGACTCTAAGCGCTTGAGCACATGCCCATGGACTAAAAAATAGTGCCGGTAATAAGATGGCCAATAAAATTGAGAAATATGCCTGAACTCCAAGTCCAGCCGCAAGTGACTCAACCGCACCCGTACCAAACACCAGAACGGGAACATATAGTGGCAACACGAGCAACGAAATCAGCACTCCCCCTCCCCTAAGTCCAAGAGTAAGAGCAGATGCGATTGCACCTAAACAAGACAGGATTGGGGTGCCCAGCAAAAGTGTAGCCATCATTACCCAAGCGTAATCGAGTGGCAAATCAAACATCAAACCCAAAATACTAGACATCAGTACCAATGGGAGACTACAAAGAAGCCAATGAGCGAGTATTTTCGCTAATACCAATAAAGACAAGTTATGTGGGGTCAAAACCAATTGCTCAAGCGTACCGTCTTGCCAATCGGCCTCAAACAAACGTCCTAAGGTGAGCATAGAGGATAAAAGTGCGCCGACCCAAAGAATTCCTGGTGCTATTTTTCTCAAAATATCCAAGTCTGAGCCAATCGCTAATGGAAATAAAGTAGCAACGACCAAATAAAAAAACAATCCACTAAGCACCTCGACTTTACGCTTCATCGCAACTCGCAAATCTCTGCGCAAAATAGCCAAAAATGCATTCATCTGCTCAGCCTCATTATTTCCCCTGGGCATTCAAAGTCAACATTTTGATGGCTCGTTAAAAGAACAGACCCACCCTGCACTAAATGGTCTTCAATCAAATCCGTAAGAAGACGAACTGAGTGAGTATCTAAAGCAACAAAAGGCTCATCCAACACCCACAAAGGCGCGTGCGTAAGTTTAAGTTTGGCTAAGGATACTCTTCTTTTTTGACCTTGAGACAAAATTGCAAGGGGAACTTGTTCGCGCCCCCTTAATCCAAAATAATCTAACGCAGAAAGGATATCTGCACTTGTTGATTCAGCTTGCATCAACTGTGTTTCGATATTTAAATTCTCAAAGGGGCTCAACTCCTCTTTCAAAGCCAATTTATGCCCCATGAAAAATACGTCCTTCAAAAAAGAAGGCATGTCATCTAGGGTGTTTTTTTTGCCCCAGCTTACCTCCCCCGAATCTAAGGGGACAAGGGAGGTGACGGCTCTAAGTAAAGTCGTCTTACCAATACCGTTATCGCCTTGAACATGGATCCAGTGCCCAGGAGTTAAAGCAAAACTTATATCTCGCAAAAGTTTCTTCCCTCCCCTTGAGAGCGTTATATTATTCACTTCTAACGTTTGAGGAGGGTACACGTAATAGGAATGCTTTGCTTAGAGAAAACTAAACGATCAGTACCAGTAAAACAATACTACTTTTAAAAAGCCTTCTCAGGCGTGCTCAGTCTGCTTTTGCCCCAGAGGCCTTAACTATCGCGCCCCAACGAACAACTTCAGTCTTATCCAACTCAGCCATTTGCTCTGGTGTTGAGGGGATCATAATGAAACCTGACTCGCTCATTCTTTTAACAAATTCTGGGGACTTGGTACCCTTCACCATTTCAGTATTTAATCTGGTGATAATCTCTTTTGGCGTGTTACTTGGCGCAACCAATCCAAACCAAACTCCAGACTCATAGCCCGCAACACCGGCCTCAGCGATCGTGGGCAAATCAGGCAAAGAGGGGTCTCTTTTGGTTCCAGAGGTTGCAATTGCTCTTAATTTTCCTGATTTGATATACGTCATTGAACTTGGGAGATTGTCAAACATCATCATCACTTGACCGCCCATTAAATCGACCAAAGCTCCCGAACTGCCTTTGTAAGGAATATGAGATATATCCACCTTAGCCAAGCTCTTGAACAACTCACCCGACATATGAATACTTGTTCCACTTCCACTTGAGGCGTAATTTAGCTCCCCTGGACTAGCCTTAGCTGCATTGATAATCTCTTGAACAGTCTTAAATTTTGAACTGGGCGGAACCACCAAAACATTGTTCATAGAAACAAATGTACCAATCGGTGCAAAGTCCTTACTGGGATTAAAAGGCATCTTTGAATAAAGCGCTGGATTGATAGCTTGAATGCCGCTCGTGGTCAACATGATTGTGTAGCCATCTGGTGCTGCGTGGGCGACTTCTGAACCCCCTATATTTCCACCGGCCCCAGGGCGATTGTCAACGGTCACAGGTTGACCTAGACTCTTTGACAACTCTAATGCAATTGCTCGAGCCGCCATATCGGTGGCCCCTCCGGCAAGGAAAGGACACACCAACTTGATGGGTTTGCTTGGATAGGCATCTGCACTGCTTGCACTTACACTATACAAACTTGTCGCTAATAAAACGCTGCATAGAGTTATTGATTTACTCAAAAATTGTCTCATTATTCTCACTCCCTTATTGTAAATACTTCGGCTTCTCAGTCCACAAAGAACGCATCAAACCCGCCCTCAGGCTCAAACCTTTGGTTCATAAATCTTAATATTTTTGGACCCCTCATCACTTTTTCTCGCTCTGGGTGTTTTTCATGCCCAGGATAACAAAGATGCCTAATCCCCTCGAGATCAAAGGGTTGGGGTCTAATGCAGGCAGGAGCTTTTCCTCGAAAGTATTCAAGCGCAGAGTCTACATCGTCAAAAAAGGATAAGTTAGCCAGGCTCATTATTTGTGGAGGCGCCATCTCTATTTCTAGGTCCCAATACTTCTGAAGCGCTAGCTTAGGAGAAAACCAGGCACTGTCGATAGCCTCGAAATTATCATGTTTTGCAATTTGCAGATCAGGATTTTTAGCCAAAAAAAACCGAGTATCAAATCTCTTGGACATCACTGAAGCCAATTGAGGGGTAATCCATCTACTGAAAGGCACCAACTGGTCCAAACTAAGGCCCAAGTCATTGTCATTAAGATGTTTAAGTAAGGGGTTGTCTAGTAATTCTGTGTCAGTGAATTTAGTAAAAGACTTGTTAATGGGCTTGGCAAATAAAACTCCGCACTCCTCAAATGTTTCCCGAATTGTTGCGATATAAATGGAGGCTGCAGACTTCGGATCCAACTCAGGCTCGTTTAAACTGTGCTTTAAAATCTCCATATCTGCATCAATTCGGTCAAAGAGATTTATATTTGAGTCTTTTTTATCAACTTTTCCGCCAGGAAACACATACACTCCACCCAATACTGAGGATTTAGTGTGTCTACGGATCATGAAAACTTCGATTCCCTGACCCTTGTCCGAGTCTCTGAGTATCAAAAGAGTGGCTGCATCAACAGGTGCACTTGTTATAAGATCATTTTGAATTTCCATGGTGCCATTGTGGCATCAAAACTTTAGATTTTTATGTCCAGCATAGATACAAAAAACAACTTAAGCACATCCTCTGAACATGAGGTAAAACCCGCGCAAAGACAAGCCGCATCCACTCCGAACGCTCTCAAACAGCTCTGGCCGTTTTTGGGTAAATACAAATTCGCTTTGGGATCTGCAAGCTTGTTTTTGGTCCTTGCAGCGGCCTCAACCTTGGCTTTTCCCTGGGCACTCAAGGTCCTAATTGACCAGGGACTGGCTCACCCTGAGGGGCGATTGCATTTGGCTGAACATTTTCTAGCCCTTTTTGGCGTTGCCGCAGCACTTGCAGTTTTCTCAGCAGCTCGTTTTTATACCGTTAGTTGGCTGGGAGAGCGAATCACTGCGGACGTCAGAAATGCTGTGTATGGGCACGTTCTAAAGCAAAGTGCGGAGTTTTTTGAGACCACCCAAACAGGCGAAATATTGTCCAGACTTACCAATGACACCACTTTGGTTCAAACCGTAGTTGGCTCCTCCCTATCCATGGGGCTTAGAAATTTAGTCATGGGCTCGGGGGCACTTATCATGTTGATATGGACCAACCCACTCTTGATGTTACAAGTTCTTGGATTGCTCATATTAGTGGTTTGGCCAAGCATGCGGATGGGCAAAAAAGTTCGCAAACTTTCAAGAGCTAGCCAAGACAGGGTTGCAGATGCAAGCGCTATTGCTGGCGAAGTTCTAAATTCAATTCCGGTTGTTCAAAGTTACACCGCAGAGGCACGCGAATCTAAAAGATTTAACGATTCGACAGAGTATGCTTTTCAGACCGCCGTCAACAGAACCAAAGCTCGCGCAGTTTTAGTGGGTTTCATTATCATGGCCACAAGCGCTGCTCTGCTTTGGGGTCTTTATGAAGGGACACTCGCCGTCCAAGCGGGTACTTTAAGCGCTGGGGAACTAGGTCAAACCATTGTTTATGTTATTTTGTTGGCCGGTTCAGCAGCCGTCCTTGGCGAGGTCTATGGTGACATGCTCAGGGCAGCAGGCGCTACAGAGCGGCTCATGGAGCTTCTCCAAACCAACTCAAGTATCAATGCAAATGAGTCCTCCGCAGAGCCAAAACTGCCCCTCAATGGATCAATTATTAAAATACAACAACTGACCTTTAAATACCCCTCAAGACCCACCGTATTGGCACTCAATTCCTTAACAGGTACAGCTCTCCCCGGTCAAACGATCGCAATTGTCGGTCCAAGTGGAGCAGGAAAAACTACGCTTTTTAGTTTATTGCTCAGATTTCATGACCCCGAGTCTGGATATATCGAGATGGACGGGGTGAAGATCAATGAGATGAGCCTTAACTCGCTTAGAAACAGAATTGGACTGGTCCCCCAAGAGCCAGTTGTATTCTCTGGCTCTGCAATGGAGAACATTAGATACGGACGTGTAGATGCAAGCGAAGCCGAAGTGATTGCTGCTGCAAAGGCCGCATTCGCTGACGAATTCATTAAGGACTTGCCTAACGGATACGACACCTTCCTTGGGGAGAGAGGGGTTAGGCTGTCTGGTGGCCAACGTCAACGTATCGCCATTGCTAGAGCTATTCTAAAAAATCCACCTCTGCTTTTGTTAGATGAGGCCACCAGTGCGCTCGACGCGCACAGTGAAAGAGTGGTACAAGAAGCCCTCACTCATGCCATGAAAAACAGAACGACCTTTGTCATTGCTCACCGCCTCTCAACCGTCCAACAAGCCGATTGCATTTGGGTTTTGGATAAGGGTGAACTGGTTGAGCAAGGCACGCACACGGAACTCGTGCAGCGAAATGGACTTTACGCGGGCTTGGCAAAATTACAATTCAATCTTTCCCGCTCACAGAGTTAACCATCAACAATGAGTGGCTTAATATTACAAAATGAGTCAGCACCATTTATCATCTCCGTTACTGCTTTAGCTTTTGTTTTAGGCTCCATTGTCGGAAGCTTTCTAGGGGTTGTTGTTCCCAGACTTCCAAAAATTCTTTTCTCACAAGCCTCGGACCTCAGTGATCAACTGGGGGCTGAAAGCAAACTAGAGAGCGGCCTTGATAGTGGTCACGAAGATAATCTAGACAACACGTCTCACTCTCACTTAAGTCATAAGTTACAAACGCCGCTTGGTTTTCGTTACTTAGCATACCCCGGCTCACACTGCATGGAATGTGAAAAACCATTATCAGCTCGCCATAACATTCCCATCCTCTCCTACTTGTTACTAAAAGGTCGTTGTGCATTTTGTGAAAAATCAATTCCCACTTGGCATTTTTGGATTGAATTATTGTGCGCATTGTGGTGGATGTTTTGCGCTTACCAGTACGGTCTAACTTGGTCAGCCCTGGCCTATTGCCTTTACGGGTCAGCACTAATTTGCCTCGGATTTATCGACTGGCAAACTACGATACTTCCAGACATCATCACATATCCTGTGCTTTGGGGTGGACTTATTTCGAGCTCATTAAACATCACTCAATTGCCCCTGATTGGATCAGTATGGGGTGCCGTTATTGGCTATATGTCCCTTTGGGTCATAAGTAGAGCGTACTTTGCGGTTCGGGGTCAAGTTGGCCTTGGGGACGGAGATCTAAAACTTGTGGCTGCAATTGGGGCATGGACTGGTCCTTTACCTCTCATTTGGCTGTTGCTAGTGGCATCACTGGGAGGAATAACGGCTGCAGTGATTTTAAGAATTCAAAAAAAATTAGAACAAAGCGGCCTTATACCCTTTGGACCTTTTATCGTGGGGGCGGCCTTGCTTATTAC
>Ga0208618_1000173_pt1 | contig 30519 bp, 21 predicted proteins | sample CryBogCBE18Jul08_FD_184585 | JGI IMG/M metagenome (GOLD analysis project Ga0208618, IMG submission 184585) | Freshwater microbial communities from Crystal Bog, Wisconsin, USA - CBE18Jul08 (SPAdes) | ecosystem: Environmental > Aquatic > Freshwater > Lake | place: Crystal Bog, Wisconsin, USA...
GTCATTCCTAAGTTCGTCGCAGGCGATATGCCTTAAGACAGTCAAGAATGACCTAAGCTAATCAAACCGGCCGGAGTTACTCCCGGCCGGTTTTTTTGAGCAAGCACTCTTTAAAGAACAAAATTTATTTCAAATATTACGCATGATGGGAGCAGCGTGGGTTAAAGAAAGCGATGCCTGCTTCGTTTCGCTCTAAAACTCCAAGAAAAAGCGCAAAACTCACTAATTGTTCTTTACGTCTTAACTCTCTCTTCAAGGCGTAAAGGTTGATTTGACGACTCTTGGGCTTGACGGAGTTTCAAGAAAAAAATCAAGCACAACATCGCATTCTGGATCGACGGCATAGGCGTTTAGGTCTGTTACCCCTTCTTGAGCCAAGACATTTGCGTCGATAAAAAAATTACCAGAGCAGTCGCGAGAGTTTCTCGTCAGGATAGCATGTGCAGCGTCGGCGACGATTTCAGGCTTTCGAGAGTGTTTAATGATGGCTTCGCCGCCAAGTAGATTGGCGATAGCAGCTGTGGCGATCGCTGTTTCTGGCCATAGTGAATTGACGCCAACGCCCTTATTTGCAAGCTCTTTAGCAAGGCCAAGGGTTATTAGGCTCATTCCATATTTTGCCAGCGTATAGGCAAGATTTGGAGAAAACCACTTTGGATTAAGATCTAACGGCGGAGATAACGTCAGAATATGCGGATTTGAGCTTTTTAGAAGATGGGGTAGTGCATATTTTGCACAGAGATAAGAGCCGCGCGCGTTGATTTGATGCATGAGATCAAAACGCTTCATGTCGAGCATGTCTATGCCGCGTAAATCGATAGCGCTTGCGTTGTTGATCAGTATATCTATGCCGCCAAATTCCTTGACAGTTTGTTGGATTGCACTCTCAACCTGATCTTCAAAACGTATATCGCATGCAAGTGCAAGGGCGTTTCCGCCAGCGCTATCGATCAGTTTTGCCGCTGTATAGATAGTTCCGGGGATTTTTGGGTTTTCACTCGTGCTCTTAGCGGCGATTGCGACTCTTGCGCCATCTCTCGCCGCTCGCAGGCCGATCGCAAGACCAATCCCTCGGCTCGCCCCTGTAATAAATAGAGTCTTATCTCCAAGTGACCCTGTCATATATGGCTCGCGCGTCAGTGGGAGAGTTACGAATTGAGGATTTCTGCAGGATAGCCAGCTGCAGTGATGGCTGTTTCAATTGCAAGCGGGTCTTTGGGTGTTGGCGTAACAGTAACTTCTCCACTTGTTAAGTCCACATTAACCTGCGCCATTGGGTCAATTGATTGAATGGCTTTCGTCACATGCTTTACGCAGCCGCCGCATGACATTTTAGTCACTCTAAAGGTTATCATCTTTGCATCCTCTCTGCTGACCAGATGCCGCCACACAACGACATCTAGGATTAATCTGATGGTTCGACAACCGTAGGCGGCTTCAATCGGCGTAGCCGCAGCGCGTTAGCCAGAACAAAGACACTTGAAAGCGCCATTGCGCCTGCTCCAAGCATCGGTGAGAGTTGCAGTCCGTTTATCGGATAGAATGCTCCAGCAGCTACAGGTATCAAGATAGCGTTATAGCCAAAGGCCCAAAAAAGATTTTCAGTAATATTTCGCATTGTTGCGCGAGAAATGGCGAGAGCCGTTGGAACTTTTGCCAGATCTCCTGACATTAATACCACATCAGCAGTTTCAATAGCGATATCTGATCCTGTGCCGATTGCAATGCCTGCATCTGCTGCAGCAAGAGCCGGCGCATCATTAACGCCGTCTCCAACATAAGCAACTTTATTGTCAGCGCGAAGTCGGTTGAGATGAGCGACTTTTCCTTCAGGCGTTACATTGGCAATGACCTCATCTACGCCAATACGTTGCGCAATACATTGAGCAGTGCGGATGTCGTCACCGGTGATCATGGCTGTTTTAATGCCCAAACTGTGAAGCGTTGCAATTGCAGATTTCGTGGTCGGTTTCAGATCGTCTGCTACAGCGAAAAGAGCCGCCAATTTATTATCTAAGGCTACATAAAATGGCGTCTTGCCATCTGCCGCCATGCGGGTTGCTTCTGTGGCAAAGCTGCTGACATCAATGCCAATTGACGTCATATATCTTTCGGCGCCAACGGTTATATTTTTCTGATTTATTACGCCTGTAACGCCCATGCCAGCGATCGCTGTAAATTGCGATGGCTTTAGCAATTTCAGCTTACGACTCTCTGCTGCGACTACGATGGCGTGCGCGACAGGGTGCTCTGATTGATTCTCTATGCTAGCCGTTAGGCGTAATAGCTCCTCTTCCTCTATGCCCTGACAGGGAATGAAATCTGTTAGTCTTGGTTTTCCATAGGTCAATGTTCCAGTTTTATCGAAGGCAATAAGTGACACGTCTTGGAGGTTTTGAAGAGCTTCGCCTTTACGAAACAAGACGCCTAGTTCAGCAGCTCTGCCTGTTCCAGTCATAATTGCTGCTGGTGTGGCAAGGCCCATTGCGCAAGGACAAGCGATGATGAGAACAGAAACAGCAGCGACAAGCGCATGCGTTAGACGGGGTTCGGGTCCAACAAACATCCAAGCGGTAAAAGCAAGTAATGCAATAGCAAAAACTATTGGAATGAAGATAGATGTGACTTTATCCACCAATGCTTGAATTGGTAGTTTTGCTCCCTGTGCCTGTTCGACCAAACGAATGACGCCAGCTAAGGTTGTGTCAGCGCCGATGTGGGAAGCCATAAAAGAGAAGGCTCCGGATCCATTGAGTGTCCCCCCCGTAACAATCGTTCCAGGATTTTTTGCCACAGGAATAGGCTCGCCTGTAATCATGGACTCATCGACGTAAGAGGCTCCTGACTTGACGATACCGTCTGTGGGAATTTTTTCTCCAGGGCGTACAAATAAAATATCACCAACGCGTACGTCGTTAATATTTATATCAATAAGCTGATCATTGCGCTCAACGTGAGCTATTTTAGGTTGTAGCTGCGCCAATGCGCGTATTGCTTCTGACGTTTTTCCTTTAGCGCGCGCTTCTAAATATCGACCGAATAAAATCAAAACGATGATAACAACTGCAGCTTCGTAATAAACAAGTACGGCGTCGGATGGCAGCAGATAGGGGAAAAAGGTCGCGATGGCCGAATAGATATAGGCGCTCAGCGTGCCGATAGCGACAAGCGCATTCATGTCTGGATGACCACGTAGTAGTGATGGTATGCCTTTATGATAAAAAACAAGGCCAGGACCAAAAAGAGTGAGACTAGTCAAAATGAAGGATATAACTCTCAGTATTGACTCATCAATAATTGAGATGAGCCAATGATGAAGCGCGGGGACTAAATGTCCGCCCATTTCAAGTAAAATAACGGGAGAGGCGAGCGCAATTGCCGTGATGAGGCGATTTCTGAGCGCTTTTAGCTCCTGTTCACGCCGTGCGCGTTCATTATCTGTCGTGGTGATGCTTGTTGCTATCCGATGAGGCTCGTAGCCAGCCGCTAGAATAGCTTGGCTGAGTTCGGCATAGGCATCTGGACCAGAGAGCAGGTGAACGTTCGCGCGCTCGGTTGCGAGGTTTACGCTTGCGTCCAGAACGCGAGGCACGTTTGTGAGAGCCTTTTCAACATGAGCGACGCATGACGCACATGTCATCCCCTCAATACCAATCTCAAGGGTTTCAACAACTGGTTCATAGTTGATATCTCGGACCGTTTTTATGATGTTTGTGAGTTTTGCCTCTGGAGATAGGGTTACATGAACGCGTTCATTGGTTAGGTTTACACTGGCTGATATGACGCCATCCGTCTTTTCAAGGGCTTTTTCAACATGTGCGACGCAAGAGGCGCATGTCATTCCCTTTATATAAAAGTCTAAAATAATATGAGGCGATATTTGGGTGGCCATTCGTGGCTGCCTTCGTCATAGTTTATGATGTGTGAGTATGGGGCATAGATGTTTATATCATTGGCTCTAGATTTAGGAAGTATGCTTATTTATATTGAATTATTTCTGTCTCTATAGGGCTTATCAAAATAAATTTAATTTTTCTGAACCTAAGTATTGAGGTGAGCGAGTTTACCCAAGCCTAATGAATTGGCCTAAAATCTCTGGCCGCTGTCCATACTTAGGGTCAATTCATTTAATAACCGCTAAATGTTCTTGGATTAAAATTGGTCCTAACTCAAAAAGATAAGGAAATATCGGCACTTTGGCGGTATTATTCAGATGTTTGGCTCACGTGACTCTGAGTGGCGTCGTTTTTTCCTTATATAGTTTTATGATGACGTGTTGGCATCGATGCTTTCTTGACGCCTCGCTTTGTCATCTTTAACCAAGTGGGAAAAGAGCCTTATAGGTAGCTAAGGGTATGATGCTTGATTTCTGGCGGAATGATCTTGCCGCGCTTAATCAGCGAAATCGTATGAGATCGCTTGCCTCAAACGAGGGATTAGACTTTGCCTCCAATGACTATCTCGCCCTAGCTCAGTCTCCTGAGCTGAGGCAGATTGCTTTTCAGGCTTTGGAGCGGGGTGCGCCAATTGGTGCGGCAGGCTCGCGTCTGCTGCGCGGCAATCATCCAGAGCATGAAATGCTAGAGACCGAGGCGGCAATATTCTTCGGTTCTGAGACCGCTTTATTTTTTGGCGCTGGGTTCGCTGCAAATGAGGCCTTGCTGGCGACGCTGCCTCAGCCGGTAGACGTGATTTTCTTTGACGATCTTATTCACGCAAGTTTTCACAATGGTATGCGTCTTTCACGCGCGCCATACTCTTCCTTCCCTCATAATGACGCCACTGCATTAGATAAAATCATTTGTGATTGGCGCTATCGGGGAGGGATTGGCAAGCCTTGGATCATCGTTGAAAGTCTCTACAGTATGGACGGAGACTTTTCGCCGCTGGAGGATCTTCTCCACATAGCTGATCGTCATGAAGCTTTTCTCATCATAGATGATGCGCATGCGACCGGAGTTTATGGCTCGGCGGGGCGTGGGCTCACTGCCCCCTTCGAAGGAAGGGAAAATGTGATCAGCGTGCATACATGCGGGAAGGCGTTGGGCGTTTCAGGCGCCTTGGTATGTCTGGCAAGGCCATTGCGAGAGTTTTTAATTAATCGTGCCCGAAATTTTATTTTTGCAACAGCGCCATCGCCACTATTGGCAGCATGTGTGCGGGATGTATTAAAACTAGTTTCCATGCATGATGAGCGTCGCGCTCTCCTTTCAAGAAACATTGAGAAAGTGCGACTTGGATTGAGTGGTTTTTGTAACCTCACGCCAACATCATCACAGATACAGCCAGTTATTGTTGGGTCGGATCATCGTGCATTAGCTCTTTCTCGTAGACTGCGTGAGCAAGGTTATGATGTCCGCGCAATCCGCCCGCCAACGGTTGCTGAAGGATCTGCGCGACTGCGTATATCGGTAACGTTAAACGTCAATGAGGAACAAATTTCGCAGATGATCAAGTGTCTTTCTGATATGCTTGGAAAAGAGAAGCTTTAAACATGCGTGTTGTCGTCGTTGGTACAGGCACAAATATTGGCAAAACGGTCTTTGCGTCTGCGCTTGTTGGCGCGCTTGAGGCTTCATACTGGAAACCTGTGCAATCTGGGCTATCGGGAGAAACAGACTCGCAAACTGTCGGACGCTTATCTGGATTATCGCCACAATATATCTTGCCCGAAGCTTATCGGCTGCGCCAACCTATTTCTCCTCACCTTGCAGCGAAAGCTGATGGAATTGAGATCGATCCTGCTTGTCTTTGTCCGCCACAAGGCATGAAACATCTCGTTATAGAGATGGCAGGTGGTGTTATGGCTCCGTTGAGTGAAGACTTGCTCTCCATTGATTTAATTACTGCGTGGCGACTGCCTGTTATTCTTGTTGCGAGAACCGTTTTAGGCACGATTAACCACAGTTTGCTGTCGATTGAGGCAATGAAGCGCAGAGGAATTGTGCTGCATGGCGTCGTCTTTATTGGAGAAGAGGCGGATGACGTTCAAAAATCGATTTCTAAATTTGGTGAAGTAAAAACTCTCGGACGTTTGCCTTGGCTTGATTTTCTAACACGAGATCGATTGGCGACCGCTTTTAACACTAATTTTCGGCGTGAGGACTTCATTTTATGAGTCTTGTTATAAACTCGCCAGTTTGGCGGCCCTTCACACAGCATGCTCTTCAGCCAGCCGCCTATAAGGTGAAGCGAGCTGAGGGAGTATGGTTAGAATTAGAAGACGGCAGACGATTCCTTGATGCTATTTCATCTTGGTGGGTTATCACTCATGGTCATAGACGACCAGAAATCATGCAGGCGATTTGCGCACAAGCTCAAATGCTGGATCAAGTAATATTTGCTGGTTTTACCCATGAAGCCGCCGAAACACTAGCGCAAAGATTAGTTTCTTTCATTTCGCCTGGTCTGGACCGTGTATTCTATTCAGATAGTGGTTCAACGAGTGTTGAAGTCGCCATCAAAATGGCGTTAGGGTATTGGCGTAATCGAGGTGAGCAACGCGCGCAAATTGTTGCGCTTGAATCTGGCTATCATGGCGATACAATAGGCGCTATGTCTGCTGGAGCGCGTTCTGTCTTCAACGCCGCTTATGCGCCTCTCCTGTTTAATGTTGAGCGTATTCCTTTTCCTTCCGCCGGCCTCGAGCAAGAAACTTTGGATGCGCTAGAGTTCGCGTGTCGCAGAAATCCTGCAGCATTTATTGTTGAACCGCTGATTGCCGGCGCTGGCGGCATGAGAATATATTCCAGCGCCTTGCTCTCCGAAATGTATAAGATTTGTTCAAAATACGGCGTTCTATTTATCGCTGACGAAGTTATGACAGGTTTCGGACGAACAGGAACATTATTCGCTTGTCAACAAGCTGGCATTACACCTGATATTGGGTGTTATTCTAAGGGATTGACGGGTGGCGCCTTGCCTTTGTCAGTAACCATGTGTCGGCATGAGATTTTTGATGCGCATTATCACTCTGATCGTTCGCGGGCTTTTTTTCATTCCAGTTCTTTTACGGCAAATCCAATAGCCTGCGCAGCTGCTTTAGCTAATTTAGATGTATGGGAAAATACTGACGCCATTTCGCGCATGGAAACCCTTTGTTTTGCTCAAAAAAACCAAATAGAAAAATTCAGAAAAGATAAAAGATTTTCTAATATTCGATCTTTAGGCACAATAGCCGCTCTTGATCTTAATTTGAAAAATAGTGATTATTTGTCTTCAATCAGCTTGGATCTCATGAAATTCTTCAACGATAAAGGGATAGTAATGCGGCCACTTGGAGCAACTCTTTATGTTTTGCCGCCTTACTGCGTGAGCCTTGAGGAGTTGGAGAGCGTTTATAAGGCAATCGACGCTGCGGCGGAGGTTTTTGCGGATAAAAATTAAGTTACAACTCGACGCCTCCGTGAACAATGTTTTCTTCGTGAGGAATTTTTATGCCGCGAGAAAGAAACTCCTCTTTGAGTTCACGCCTTAAGATTTTACCAACATTTGTTTTTGGTAGGTTATCCCGGAATTCATAAAGACGTGGTGTTTTATATCCCGTCAGATGCTGATGCGCATAAGCGTGCAGTTCTTCGCTCGTTAACGTATGATCTCTAGCGACGATGAAGGCCACGGGCGCTTCGCCAGAATGTGTGTAAGGCACGCCAACAACGGCGACTTCCTTTACTTTGGGATGACGACTCAGTGTTTCCTCTACCTCATTAGGGTAAACATTAAACCCAGAAACAAGTATCATGTCTTTTAGTCGATCGACAATTTTGAAGAGTCCATCGTTTGCCATAACAGCGATGTCTCCAGTACGAAAAAAACCGTCTGTAGTAAATGATTGTGCAGTTTCCTCTGGTCTGCCCCAGTAACCGATCATAACTTGTGGGCCTTTTGCGACGAGCTCTCCGCGTTCGCCAAAATCAACGCATGCATCCCCTTCAGGCGTGCGTAAGGAAATATAAGTTGAGGGTTGTGGGTAGCCAATACCGCCAGTAAACTCAGTAATATCTGGACGGTTCGTTGTAAGTATTGGCGATGTCTCGGACAGGCCGTATCCTTCTACAATAGGACAACCTGTTAAAGCCTTCCAGCGGCGTGCAACGATTTCTTGTGTCGCCATACCGCCTGATACTGAAAATAGCAGCGAAGAGAAATCTACTTTTTTAATATTTGGTGCGTCGCATAGGGCGGCATAGAGGGTGTTAACGCCGGAAAAGAGCGTAAAATGCGACGTGCTTAGGGTCGCAACAAATCCTTTGATATCTCGTGGATTGGCAATCAGAATACAGCAGCCGCCAATATGCATTTGCAACAAACAGCAGGCTGTCAACCCGAATATGTGATAGAGAGGGAGGGCTGTCACCATGGTATGGGGACCATTGTGCTCGAGTTTTGGTTTCAGCCATGCCCAGGATTGCGCGACATTGGCAGAAACGTTTTGATGAAGAAGCACTGCTCCTTTTGCAACGCCTGTTGTCCCGCCGGTGTATTGTAAAAAAGCAATGTCCTCACGTTCTATTTTGATGGGATTGAAAGTTTTCTGTGCTCCTTGATGGAGTGCTTGCAAAAAAGAAATTGAATTTTGTATTTTATATTTTGGCGCTGAACGCTTGAGAAAGCGGGCGATAAAATTAATAATAATTCCTTTTTTTCCTAATAAATCCCCCGGCCTTATAATAACCGCGCACTCAATATTCATTTGCGGCCAGGCTTGTTGGGCGGTGTGAGCAAAATTCTCAAAAACAAAAAGAAATCTAGCTCCAGAGTCTTGGATCTGATGGGCAAGCTCATCTGGCGTATAGAGAGGATTAACATTCACAACGATACCGCCAGCGAGCAGAGCGCCAAATAGAATCGTTGGATAGGCTAGGACATTCGGCGACATGATTGCGACTCTGTCGCCCTTTTTCAGACCTTGTTGTTGTAGCCAGCTGGCAATATTGACGGCAGCGCGTTCAAGCTCTCGATAGCTGAAAGTGACGCCAAAACTTTCAAATGCCCGGCGATCGCCAAATTCTGTGACGCTCCTGTTAAACATATCGACAAGTGTGGAATAGGAGGCCTCGTCAATATCTTTGACCGTGCCCTCAGGATAGGATGCAAGCCAGGGTCGCGCGGCGTATGGATCGTTGATATGACAAGCTAGCGCAACCATTTGTTTCCTATCTCGAATTCCTAGTCATTAGAAAATACCAGCCCATATTCAAGAAGAAGATAGCGCGCCATAATAATTTATCTCGTGATATATTTTTTAAAATTGAGACATTAACGTTGTTTTTAACGAGCCTTTGCCATCATGCTGAGACGCTGAAGATGTTTGTTCGCAGTTCTATGCCGATAAACGAGCAGATAGGGCGCTTAAAGAGGGTCAAAGGTCAAGCATTCTTACTACATAGTGTGGTTTAGAATTATCATTTTTTTGCCGGGATTTTTTTGATTGCCAGATTCTGCATGTGGGTGCGTTTTTAAGTGTATGAGTCGAGTTGGCGTGATGCATAATATATGAACACATCCCAGCTTTCTTTGACAGCATTCCATAACACAGAGAGTCGATTATGCAGACTGGTGCAATCGTACCTTTAAAGGCAAGATTTATTCCATTTTCGCCAAAAAAAAGACAGTATGTGTTCGACATCTCCGAGATACATTACCTTAACGTTGCAGTATCGTTTGGGTGGCTCGCTTACTCAAGATCTTTACATAGTAGCGGGGTTTTTGATCGGGCGTCGTCAGCTACGCATTTCTATGTCCCAGTTTGAGTCGCCGCTATGCCGATTAGTAAAATGGCGCCAAGGCTGACGACAAGTAGGGCGGCGACAACTTCGATGCTTTTAGAAATTATCAGTCCACGATGGGAATTGACGCCGCTCCATTGGATTGCCGCGCCTTTGGCGTAAACAGCAATAATGGCGATTAAGCTCGTGGTTACCGCTGCCCCCAGAGACATTGCTAAAGTTGCAAGAATGCCGGCTACGAACATATTTTGAGATAGGGTGAAGATTAAAATTAGAATAGCGCCTGAGCATGGACGTAGGCCTGCCGCGATGATGGTCGCGATTGCGTCACGCCAGTAAAAGTCTGGACCAGCCACCTGTGTTGGATCAGGCGCATGGATGTGTCCGCAATTAGAGTCATGTGCGTGTAAAGAGTCGCCAATAGCAGCGCATGAAAAACGATTTGTATCTTTTATCGAAGATGGGCGCAAAATGGCGACCAGTGCGCTCGCCTTGAGCCAGGTAAGTCGCGCGCCCAGCATGAAGATCGCTACATAGCTCAATAACTCGATCACATGCGTAGAGTTCTGCATCTGAGAGGATGTTGCTTTGAAGAGCAGAGCAGCAATGCTTACAAGTCCTATCGCTACAAAGCCCTGAAAAAGCGCTGCAAGCAAAGTTAATGCTAGTCCGCGTCTCAGTGCCGTTTCGTTGGCAATCATATAGGATGTCAGGACGGCCTTGCCATGGCCTGGCCCAGCGGCGTGAAAGACGCCATAAGCAAAACATGAGGCGAGGAATACGCCTAGAGCGTTCGGATTATTGCTGAGCGCGCGCGCGGCTTGTTGCAGTTCAGTATGGAACTTGGTTTGCCAGGCAAGAATTAATCCTGCTAATCCTGTAGCGTTGCTGATAGCCTCTTGCCCGCCGACCGCGAACGGATGCCGCTGAGCGGCAGCCGGGTCGCCAATTAACAAAGCAGAGCCTGCGACGAGAATGGCGATATGCAGCCAGATCAGGCGCATCATCACGGGCAGGCGACGATAGCGCGTGTTGCCAGTTTTACGCCAAAATCAGCGCCGGGCGACATGTTTTGAAAAAAGGCTTCTGAGAGCTTTTGATTGTCCGCTGCGACAAGAGGTGTTGGATCAAGCAGACTTAGTGAGCAGCCAGCGGGGGCTTTGCTGAGCGTAACAGGTTTCTGTTTTTCAAGACCAAAGGATACAAAATAAGTTGGATCGTAAACTTGAAAGGAAAAAGGCTTTTTAGCTGAGAGCGGGGCCGCGAGTGGTAAGAAGAATCTCATTGTTAGAATCTTCTTTTCATTGACGTCTAGAGTGACGTTTTGGGGACTCGAGAATGTTTTCTTCTCGTTGTTTTGTTTGGCAAAAGTGAAGTATTCGAACTCGCTGAGCGATTCAATATTGGTTTTTGCAAGCGGTTCGAGTTCGGTCTGTGTCGGAAGCTTGCCGTTTTTTCCAAGCCCTTGAATGGCGAAGGCCGAGTACATTTCATCAAATTCCCAGGCATGACGCAGGCCGAGAATTTGACCATCGTCACCAAATACGATCTCGCTCCGGACCGCCACCCAAACATGAGGATGCGCCTGCGCTCCCCTATTATCGGCCATAATTATCAACAGAAAAACAGAAAGCAGGCAAAGGCTTTGACGCATGCCTTCCCATGTAATGCTTGATATCGGCAAAAACAGGGCCGAAGATCGACGTTGCGCCGTCTTGTAAACATTGTGAAAGCTGGGGTTTCTGTGCTTGATCCCGCCTAATGCTCTGGCGTAAACTCCTTGAGAAAAGACTTTTGCGTGTCACTTAATCTTTGCAGGAGCTTTTTTTCTGGAAAATGAGAGGTGGGGACGTTTCGGCACGCCTTTTCTGGCAAGCGTTCTTATTTCTTTGGCGCGTGTCCTCGACCCAGAGTCATTATGCGTTTGCGGGGTTATTTGACTGATCGCCGCCGTTTTGCGCAGGAGAGGTTTTGATGGCGGAAACCATCGCCGGCAATAATCAGACCGGCTCCGCCTTCGGCGCGGCAGCGCTCTCTGATCGCTTTGATTTAACGCAATCTAGCGTCCTCATGACAGGCACGCAGGCGATCGTGCGCCTGCTGCTCATGCAGAAGGAGAGAGATCGGCGCGCAAACCTGAATACGGCAGGTTTCATTACGGGCTATCGTGGATCGCCTTTGGGTGGTGTCGACGCTCAAATGCATCGCGCTAAGCAATTGTTTGATGAAAATAATATTATTTTTATGCCAGGTCTGAATGAAGACCTCGCTGCGACTGCGATCTGGGGAGCACAGCAAGCAGAGATGCGCGGTGAGGGAAAGTATGACGGCGTCTTTTCAATTTGGTATGGGAAAGGCCCCGGCGTAGATCGCAGCGGCGATGCGCTGAGGCATGTAAATCTAGCAGGCACCTCACGTCACGGCGGCGCTCTGGCGCTAATGGGCGACGACCATACAGCTGAATCATCCACGACAGCGCATCAGTCCGACTATCATTTTGTTGATGTGATGATGCCAATTCTCTCGCCAGCTGGCGTGCAAGAGATTCTTGATTACGGAATCTATGGCTTTGCTCTGTCACGTTTTGCGGGTGTCTGGGTTGGGCTAAAATTGCTCAAGGATACAGTAGAGTCGACAGCCTCAATCGATGGCTCAATCGATCGTGTAAGGCCAATTGTTCCAAATGATTTTATCCTTCCATCGGGCGGATTGAATATTCGCGCTGGCGACCCGGTGTTAGCGCAAGAAGAGCGTTTGCAAGAAAGTAAGCGCGACGCCATGTTAGCATTTATACGCGCAAACAATCTCAATCGCATTATTACATCGGGGGGACGTCAACCCCGTATCGGTATCATCACGGTTGGTAAATCATACCTTGATGTGCGGCAGGCGATGGATGATTTAGGAATAGACGAAGTGCGCGCGAATGATCTGGGTCTTCGACTCTACAAGATCGCCGCGCCTTGGCCGCTCGAGCCGCAGGGTCTGCGCGAGTTTGCGCGCGGTCTAGATCTCATTATGGTGGTCGAGGAAAAGAGGTCCTTGATTGAGGTGCAGCTCAGAGAAGAGCTTTATGGATCTTCTCATCAGCCTCAGTGTATTGGCAAAAAAGACGAGAATGGCGCGTGGTTATTCCCTGTTAAAGGCGCTCTAGACGCTAACGACATTGCTATCGCGATCGGACGTCGTCTGCTGAAATATCACCCCATTGAGGAGCTCGAAGGGCGCGTGCGTCGTCTGGAGCGTCTACAAGATCGTCGTAAAACAATGTCTGACGTTTCTGTGCGCGTTCCACATTTTTGTGCAGGCTGTCCGCACTCTACGTCGACGCATGTGCCTGAAGGGTCACGCGCTTATACGGGGATAGGCTGCCATTATATGGCCCAGTGGATGGATCGCTCTACAGAGGGCTATACACACATGGGCGGAGAGGGTGCGAATTGGATTGGTGAAGCGCCGTTCTCTAATCGCAAGCACATGTTCCAAAATCTAGGCGATGGAACCTATAATCACTCAGGCTCGCTTGCGATACGTTTTGCTGTCGCAACGAAAACTAATATAACTTTCAAAATATTGTTTAACGGCGTTGTGGCGATGACCGGCGGTCAGAAGCATGAAGGCGAGTTAACAGTTGAAGCGATTGCCCACCAAGTCTTTGCAGAGGGCGTTAAGAAAATTGCGCTGGTGACAGATGAGCCTGGTAAATATCCCGCGACAATGATTTGGCCACCCGGTTTAACAATTTACCATCGAAATATTATCAATGAAGCACAACGTGAGCTTGCTGAAACCGATGGCGTAACCGTTCTCATTTACGATCAGACCTGCTCAACTGAGAAGCGCCGTTTACGCAAGCGCGGTCTATTTCCTGATCCGGATGCGCGCGTCATCATCAATGAGCTAGTATGTGAAGGCTGCGGTGATTGTGGCACAGCGTCGAATTGTGTTGCTGTGCAACCGCTCGAGACGGAGTTTGGCCGCAAGAGAAGGATTGATCAGTCTGCGTGCAATAAGGACTTTTCCTGTCTTGAGGGTTTTTGTCCAAGTTTTGTGACGGTGCGTGGCGCGCGCATGAAAAAAGCTCCCTTACCAAAAAAAGAGGATGCAACAGGTCAGCCTGCCTTGCCGGCGCCTCGGATCGCTCAAATTGGTCCAACGCCATACGGCATTCTCGTCGCGGGTCTTGGCGGCACTGGTGTGGTTACCGTTTCTGCTATTCTTGGCATGGCGGCGCATTTAGAAAAAAAGGGTGTTGGGGTCATTGATATGGCGGGGCTCGCTCAGAAAGGCGGCGCTGTTTATTGTCATGTCAAAATTGCTCAAACGCCAGCTGATGTTCATGCCATTCGAATAGCGGCGGGCGAAGCCAATTTGCTCTTGGGATGCGATCTTGTTGTGGCTGGCGCCAAGCAAGTGCTTTCTGCTGTTGAGCAAGGAAAGACAGCTGTTATCGTCAATAGCGCTGAAGTGTTTCCAGGTGATATTGAGCGCAATCCAGATTTTGTCTTGCCTGCAGACGAAATTCGTCAAGCTATCCGCCGCGCTTCAGGGCCAGAGGCGATTTTTCTGAATGTGACGGCTCTAGCCCAGGCTTTATTGGGCGACTCGATTGCCGCCAATATTTTTATTCTGGGATATGCATGGCAAAAGGGTTATTTGCCTCTTTGCGAAGAATCGCTGCTGCGCGCAATTGAGATGAATGGCGAGTCTGTGCCAATGAATCTCTCTGCGTTTCTATGGGGCAGGCGCGCGGCTCATGATCTTCCCAGTGTCGAAGCGGTCGTCGACTCGCTCTTACTACCATCAAATGTTCGGCAAAAATCTAAGACAGTTGAAGAAATTATTGGTCGCCGCACAGCATTTCTTGTTGATTATCAAGATAAAGCATACGCAGATCGCTATCTCGCACAGGTAGAAAAAATTAAAAGACTTGAAGCGGTTCACGCTCCAGGTGCGCAATCGTTAACTGAAGCTGTCGCGCGATATTTATTTAAGTTGATGGCTGCGAAAGATTATTACGAAGTTGCGCGTCTTTATACAGATGGCGCTTTTAAAAGACAGCTTGATGAGACGTTTGATGGGGAATTGCGATTAGAATTACACCTTGCCCCAAATCTTCCCTCTCTTCAAAGAAAAACAGATTTTGGCGGATCGCGTAAAATTACATTTGGTCCCTGGATGTTTAAAGTGCTGCGGGCGCTTGCGGGATTGAAGAAGCTGAGAAACACCTGGTTTGACGTTTTTCGGTTTGATCACGACCGCCTCGTAGAACGTCGCTTGTTGCAAGAATATGAGGCCTTTCTGGACGAGCTTCAAAGCGCTTTATCAAGCGAAAATTATGAAACAGCCCTTGCTCTTGCGCGCTTGCCAGAAAAAATTCGCGGCTTTGGTCACATCAAAGCACGACATATATTAGCGGCTGATCTCGAGAGGGAACGCTTGCTCAACGAGTTTCGTCAGCCAGCCTTGGTCAAGCTGGCCGCCGAGTGATGCAACTCGGATGATGCCAGTGAGTTCAAGAAAACATTCTCAACAGGCGTTTTCTGACCTCCGCGGCGCCTCTGCGCGTGTTTTGCTACTGGGGGGCACTTATGAGGCGCGGCTATTTGCTCAACGCCTCGCGCAGCTTTCGCACATAAGCAGCATCATTTCGCTAGCTGGCCGTACCCAGTCGCCTTTGCCTCTGGCGTTGCCAGTTCGTGTTGGCGGGTTTGGGGGTGTAGAGGGCTTGGCGCATTTTATTAAGAACGAGCGCATTACGCATGTGGTTGATGCAACTCACCCTTTCGCATTGAAAATTTCAGAGAATGCGCAACAGGCTTGTGCGCAGTCGCATATTCCTCTGCTTTGTCTTTCCAGGCCAGCATGGCAACAGGTCGCAGGCGATCGCTGGATAGAAGTAGCGGATAATAACGCAGCAGTATCAATGCTTGGCGTTGCGTCGCAGCGAGTATTTTTAACGATTGGACGACAGGGAGTCGCTGATTTTTGTGCCGCGCAACATCACGATTATTTGTTGCGCGTTATCGAGCGGCCTGAGCCATGCAAGCTTCCACGAAATAGTCGGGTCATAATTGATCGTGGTCCCTTTAGTTTGGAAGGTGAGATTGCATTATTGCGTGAGAGTAAAATTGATATTGTTGTTAGTAAAAACAGTGGTGGTAATTTGACATATGCCAAGATTGTCGCAGCGCGACAATTAGGGATTGACGTTATTATGATTACGCCGCCAAAGCATAAAGGCGTGATCACAACGCATGATCTTGATACAGCCTTGGAGTTTATTGTCGGATGACCCGTGTTTTGATGATACAGGGCACGGGTTCAGATGTCGGAAAATCTCTGGTCGTTGCTGGCTTAGCGCGCGCATTTGTTCAAAGAGGTCTGCGGGTCGCTCCTTTTAAGCCGCAAAATATGTCTAATAATGCGGCTGTATGCTTGGATGGCGGCGAGATTGGTCGTGCGCAAGCGTTGCAAGCCCGAGCCGCAAAGATTGACTGCACGATCGATATGAATCCGGTTTTGTTGAAGCCCCAGGGCGAATATGGCGCGCAAATCATCGTGCATGGATGCGTCGCAGGTCAAGCGAAGGCGCGCGACTATCAAAGCTGGAAGCCCCGGTTGCTGCCCTTGGTCATGGAGAGTTTTGAGAGGTTAAAGTCCGCATATGATCTCGTGATTATAGAGGGCGCAGGTAGTGGAGCTGAAATTAATTTACGTGAAAATGATATTGCCAATATGGGATTTGCCCGAGCTGCCGATGCGCCCGTTGTCTTAGTTGGCGATATTGATCGTGGTGGCGTGATCGCGCAGCTCGTTGGCTGCAAGGCCGTTATTGATCCCGTCGATGCGGATCTTATTAAGGGATTTATTGTTAATAAATTTCGTGGAGATGCAAGTCTATTCCATGAGGGCATGAAGTTTATAGAAATGCGGACAGGTTGGCGCGCCTTGGGACTGCTTCCTTTTTTTGACAAGGCGTCGAATTTGCCTGAAGAGGACGCCTTTAGTTTAAAACAAAAATATTCAACAGCAAGCAATGGTATTGTCATAGCGGCGCCCTTGCTGCCGCATATTGCAAATTTTGATGACTTTGATCCTCTTAAGGCAGAAGAGGGTGTGCGCGTAGTCTTTGTGCAGCCTGGATGTCCTTTGCCTGCAGAGGCGAAGTTGGTAGTGCTGCCAGGATCTAAAGCAACGATTTCTGATTTACAGGCATTCTACGCAAATGGATGGGATGTAGATCTGCGCGCCCATACGCGTCGCGGCGGGTTTGTGTTTGGCATATGTGGCGGATATCAAATGCTTGGTCGCACCATCAAGGATCTTGATGGAATTGAGGGGGCCTCGAGTTGTGTCGATGGACTGGGGTTGCTTGATGTTGAAACTGTCTTAACCAAAAAGAAAACCCTATTGAATAGCCACGGCCGCTGGCTCGCGGCAGATTTGCCTGTCAGCGGTTATGAAATCCATGTTGGGGTTACAACAGGCCCCGATTGCGCTCGACCTGTCTTGCGTCATGATGATGGGAGGCTTGATGGCGCCCGCGCCAGAGGTGGTCGTATCTTTGGGTCATACATGCATGGCGTTTTCACAAATGATGATTTCCGTAGATATATTCTGCGTAGCCTAGGCGCTGAAAGTTCAGAGCTAAATTTTGAAGAAACGATTGAGGAGACGCTGGACCAGCTTGCTGCTCATTGTATGAGGCATATTGATCTTGATAGGCTTTGGGATATTGCCCGATGATATTAGGCGCGCCAATCAATACATCAGAGCATGGTGGCCGTTTAAGTTTGGCAAGACGTCAGTTCCCTAATGCGCTGCAGCCTTGGCTTGATCTATCAACGGGAGTAAACCCGCGTCCCTATCCACTTCCAGTCCTCGCGACTGAGGTATGGTCTCGTCTTCCAGATGAGGATGCCTTTGCGGCAACGCAAAAAGCCGCAGAGCGCTCATATCATGTTCCCAGCGGCGCGCAGGTTGTCGCGGGAGCTGGCGTTCAATCATTCATCCAGCTTATTCCATATGCTTTTCCCGCCCGTCGCGTTGCTGTTCTAGGATTTACATATACTGAACATGCGGCCTGTTGGCATGCTGCCGGAGCCGTCGTCGAGACTATTGAGACGCTTGCGCAATTTGATGATCGTTTTGATGCTTGCGTGGTTGTAAATCCAAATAATCCAGATGGACGATGCATCGAGGTCGAGCAATTAATAGCATGCGCTAAGAGAATCGAGCGTTCCAACCAGCTTCTCATTATAGACGAATCTTTCATAGACTTTACGCCACGCCACAGCGCTGTCGCCTTGAGTGTTTTAGTAAATGTTATTGTTTTGCGTTCTTTTGGAAAAGCCTATGGATTGCCTGGGCTGAGATTGGGATTTGCGTTGTGTCACGCGGTAAAAGCTGATTTGCTGCGACAGATGCTTGGACCTTGGTCGGTGTCTGGTCCAGCGCTTGCAATTGGCGCGTGCGCTTTGCCTGATCGTGAGTGGCTGAATACATCTGCTATCCATTGCGAACAGGAGGCGCAACGACTGGATCAATTGTTGATGAGGAATGGCTTTGAGCTTATTGGCGGGACCTCTCTCTTTCGTCTCGTGCGTCGCCCGAGTGCTCATGAAACCTATTTAAAGCTTTGTCAGCATGGCGTGCTTGTGCGGATGTTTTCTCAGCAAGCTGATTGGATACGTTTTGGTTTACCCGGGGATGGTGATGCATGGCGTCGTTTAACCTGCGCCTTGGAGGCTATATGAGCGATGCAGATCGTGACGCGAATGCGCAGTGGTTGGCTGATATCGAGGCCGCTAAAGAGCTGAGGTCTGCGTCAACCTTTGATTTAGCTGAGCGAACCGCGCTCTATCGCGCAATTTACGCGCGTCGCGATGTCCGGAATGAGTTTTGTAATCGTGATGTGCCGCAAGATGTTCTGTTGCGTATACTTGACGCCGCCCATCATGCGCCATCGGTGGGTTTTATGCAGCCATGGAATTTCATCATTGTTCGAGACGCGCATAAGCGTTCACTGGTTCACACAGCTTTCAAAAAAGCAGTTGCGGCCGAGGAAGCGACGCTGCCAGAGTCGCAGCGTGCGCATTATCGATCCTTGAAGTTAGAGGGAATTCTTAAGGCTCCGATCAATATCTGCGTTACATGCGACCGTAGCCGTCGTGGAGAAACAGGTCTTGGGCGTACACAGCAGCCGGACGTTGATTTGCTGAGCACCGCGTGTGCAGTCCAAAATCTTTGGTTGGCGGCGCGTGTGGAGGGGGTTGGTATTGGCTGGGTAAGCATTTTACGGTCGCAGGACCTTCGTGAGATCCTCAATATTCCCAATGAGATCGCTATTGTCGCCTATCTTTGTGCCGGATATGTCGATCAGACCTATCTTCGCCCTGAGCTAGAGGTGCGCGGATGGGCGCGTCGCCTGCCGCTGGCTGATCTTATCTTTGAAGAGGGCTGGGGACAAAAGTCCTCTCTTTCATAACTCCGCCTTAATTGTCGGCAGAATGCCACCGCACTAAAAAGAGCCTAGGTCGGTTTTTATTCCTTCATTCGTCTGGCTTTTTTGTTAACAAATGAGACTGTATAAATGCATGAAGCGTCTCTCGACCAGTTTCTCGAAAAATCATTTCCGATTGCCAATAATCTGGTTCTAACGGTTTCGGCTGCGCCTGAAAATGAAACCCAACTGTTCAAGGTGTTGGAGAGCGCCGTGGTACATGGTTTCGATGGGCGCGGCCATTTGCGAGAGATCCAGTTGCCGATGGAACGATTTCCATCAATTGACTCAAAATTCTGGCATGTGCCTGTCGAAGACTCGGGTAAAGAGCCTTTGTTGCGTTTTCTTTTTGAAATTCCCAGCGACGTAATTCAATAATTTTTCCGTTCATTCGTTAAGTCTAGGGAAGTGTTCAAGCTGGCGCAGTGTTTTGTTTTATTGCTTTCTTTTTTCTCTGAAATTTACCCATAAGAAGATAAATGACCGGCGTTGTATAAAGCGTCAGGGCCTGACTGAGTATTAGGCCGCCAATAATTGTGATGCCCAATGGCCGGCGTAATTCCGCGCCGATACCTGTAGCAAAAGCAAGCGGCAACGCGCCAAATATTGCAGCGAGTGTCGTCATCAAAATTGGACGGAAACGTTCACGCGCAGCTTCTAAGGCTGCATCATGCGCAGAAAGTCCATGCTCACGTTCGCTCTGAAGCGCGAAGTCGACGAGCATAATGCCGTTTTTCTTGACGATTCCGATCAACAGAAGAATGCCGATAAAAGCAATAACAGTAAATTCTGCGCCAAATGCTTCGAGTGATAACAGCGCCCCTAGCCCTGCTGACGGGAGTGTCGAAATAATTGTTAATGGGTGAATAAGGCTTTCGTAAAGAATGCCTAGAATGATGTAAACAGCAAGCAAAGCTGCAAGGATTAATGTCGCCATGCCTGCAGCAACCTTACGGAAATCGGCGGCGTCGCCTGCAAAACCAGCATGAAGTCCGGCAGGCAAATTCATCTCTTCAATTGATTTTTCAATAGCCTTTGTCGCAGCGTCTAGTGTTGCGCCAGGCGCGATATTATATGAAATCGTGATAGCTGGCAGCACACCCTGGTGATTAACGACAAGGGGCATATATCCACGTTCGATGCGTGCTAGCGCCGTCAGGGGAACTTGGACCCCTGTCGCCGCAGAAACATAGATTCCTGCGAGATCTCGAATGTCGCGTTGACGTGAGATTGGCGTTTCAAATATCACACGATATTGATTGCGCTGCGTATAAACGATTGTGTCTTGACGTTGCCCGAAAGCGCTGTTGAGCGCAGCGTCAATAGATGAAATTGGAACATTCATGCGTGAGGCTGCGTTACGATCTATGACAACTGCAGCGCGTAAACCGCCAAGCTCCTTGTCGGAAGTGACATCTGCAAGTTCTGGCAAATTCTTTAAATGAGCAACTATCTTGCCCCGCCATTCCTCCAGCTCTTCTATTGATGCATCAGACAGCGTAAATTGATATTGAGCTTTGCTCGTGCGTCCGCCATTTCGTAGATCTTGCGAGGGCTGCATGAAGACGCTTAGGCCGGCGATCTTTGCAAATTCAGGGCGCAATCGTGCGATGACTTCACGGCTGTTGGATTTGCGCTGACTTGCTGGTTTAAGTGCAACAAAAAGCCTACCTTGATTTTGCGAGGAGGTTAATCCTGTTGCGCCAATAAAGGATCCAACGTCGGCAACGTCTGGATCAAGGAGTAATGTATCGCTAGCGCTGCGCTGGAGCCGTGACATCTCAGCAAAAGAAACGTCAGCAGCTGCTTCTGTTGTTCCGTTGATTAAGCCAATGTCGTCTTGTGGAAGGTTTCCTTTAGGAATCGTTCTATAGAGCTGGATAGTCGCTGCGACTGTTGCAAGGACAACAATCAATGTCATCCAGGGATGGTCAACAACAGGCCGCAAGCTTCGGGTATAAAGATTAACGATATAATCAAGAGAATCTTCAATTACAGCATCGAATCGCGAGCGTTTAGAATGCTTGAAATGCGGCAGCCATGCGCAAATCATTGGCGTTACCGTTAGAGATACAACCATAGAGATAACGATGGCGAACGTCAGCGTCATAGAAAACTCGCGTAGTAGTTTCCCCATCACGCCTTCCATAAAGAGTAGGGGGATAAATACGGCAATTAGAGATAGGCTGATTGAAAAGACTGTGAATGCAATTTGTTTTGACCCCTGAAGCGCTGCAGACATTCTGTTGAGGCCTTGTTCGCGCGCACTTTCAATGTTTTCAATCATCACAATTGCGTCATCGACAACAAAGCCAACTGAAATTGTTAGTGCCATCAATGATAGATTATCGATAGAAAAACCCGCTGCCCACATCGCTGCGCAGGTGCCAATAAGAGACAATGGCACGGTAATACCTGCGGCGATAACTGGCGTTGCTTTGCGCAGGAAGATAAAGACAACAATCATCACAAGCATTACTGATATTGCTAAAGTGAACTGAATATCGTGAATACTCGCACGAATTGTCTGTGTGCGATCCGAGAGAACATTGATTTTGATGCCTGCAGGAATCCATTGCTGCATCTGGGGCATCAGCGCCTTAATATGGTCAACCGTTTCAATAACATTCGCGTTAGGCTGCTTCGTGACGATGATAAGAACCGCTGGTTTGCCATTAAACCACCCAGCAGACATGCGATTTCGAACGCCAAGTTCAACTTTTGCAACATCGCCTAGCTTTACGATGGCTCCAGCTCGAGAAGCAATGACGATATTGCGATAGTCTTGCGCTGTGGAAAGCTGATCAGTGGTGGAGATCGTAATTTCCTGAGTTGCGCCAGCAAGAACGCCAACGGCTGAATGCGCGTTTGCTGTCGTAAGCGCATTTGCGACGGCGTCGACGCCGAGCCCCATGGCCGCCAGTCTAGCGCTATCTACCTGAATACGAATGGCAGGCTGTTCTGCGCCAGTTACGCGCGTTTCTGCAACGCCAGGCACCTGAGAAATTCGTTGCGCAATGATTGTGTCTGTCGCGTCGAAAATTGTGCTTGTTGGCAGGCTGTCTGAGGTTAGGGCCAGAACCAACACTGGCATGCTGGATTGGCTGGCCTTCTTATAGGTTGGAGCCATCGGGAGGTCGAGAGGCAGGTCTGGTATCGCGGCGTTAATCGCGGCCTGGACGTCGCGCGCGGCGGAGTCTAGATTTCGTGAAATATCAAATTGCGCAATGATTTGAGTAGAACCAAGCGAGTTTGTTGATGTCAGTTCGTTGAGGCCTGCAATGCCAGCAAGCCTGCGCTCAAGGGGAGCCGCAACAGATGCGGCCATTGTTTCAGGATCAGCGCCAGGGCGAAGCGCGCTGATGCTGATAATCGGAAAATCAATTGCAGGTAAGCTTGCAACAGGAAGAAAGAAATAAGCGACGGTTCCAATAATAAATAAAGCAGCCGCAAGAAGGCTTGTGCCAACAGGACGCCTTATGAAAGGTTCAGAGAGATTCACTCGACAGCCTCTTGTGATCGTCTCACGTCATGTTCGCTCTTTGACGGGCGCTGGCGGAAACGGTCAACAGCCAGATAAATAACGGGCGTTGAGTAGAGCGTTAAGGCTTGCGATAAAAGAAGGCCGCCGATAATTGATACGCCTAGGGGGATGCGTAACTCGCTCCCTGCGCCGTGCGCCAATACTAGCGGGAATGCACCAAGTAATGCGGCTAATGTTGTCATCATGATCGGCCGGAAACGCAACAAGGCTGCGCGTATAATGGATTGACGCGGCGCTAATCCGTCAAGGCGTTCTGTCTCAAGCGCAAAGTCAATCATCATGATAGCGTTCTTTTTAACAATGCCCATCAAAAGAATAATGCCAATCAGTGCGACAACAGATAGATCGATCCGAAAGAGCATGAGGGCAAGCAGAGCGCCGACGCCAGCTGATGGCAATGTCGTTAAGACCGTAAAAGGATGCAGGAAGCTCTCGTAGAGCACGCCAAGAACCACATAAATCGCAATTATTGCAGCAAGGATGAGCCATGGTTCGCTTTCGAGAGATTTATTAAATTCGGCAGCGTCAGCACTAAAAACGCCAATAACAGAAGGCGGCATGCCAATCATCTCTTCAGACCTCTTAAGTATTTTGACGGCATCGCCTAAAGCGTATCTGTCAGAAAGGTCAAAGCTGATTGTTGATGCAGGAAATTGGTCCTGATGCGCAACAGAAAGAGGCGCAGCAATCTGGTCGATTTGTACGAAGGCGCCCAGAGGCGTTTGAGCCCCGCCTCCAATGGGGGAGACGTAGAGTTTTTCCAATGCCGCCGCGTCACGGTGATATTGAGGCGCGGCTTCTAAAATTACACGATATTGATTTGATTGAGTGTATATAGTGGAAATTTGTCTTTGCCCAAATGCGTCATTGAGTGTGTCGTCAATATTTTGAGCTGTCAGTCCTAGGCGACCCATTTTATCACGGTCAATATGCATCAATGCGCGTAATCCGCCTTCCTGAGTTTCGGCGGCGACATTGCGAAGCCCGGGGGTTTGACGCAATTGGCTGAGGAGTCGATCGGACCATTTTAGGAGTTCTGTGCTGTCTGCAGAAGTGAGCGTATATTGATATTGAGAGCGGCTGGGTCGTGTGGAAATTTGGATATCCTGAACAGGTTGAGCAAAAATCGAGGCTCCTGGAATATGTTCACCGGATTTTTTTAATCTTATGGCTATTTTTTCTGCGCTCGGTCGGCCAGTTGATCGATCTTTTAAGATCACTGTAAGACGCGCCACGTTGGTCGTGGCGTTAAGCGGACCGACGCCAAGAACTGACGTGACTCCCTTCACATCTGGGTCAGCCTGAAAGATTGCTGAAACTTTTTGCTGAAGCTCCACCATGCCTTCGAAAGAGGTATCAGGCGAGGCTTCAAGCACGACACTAATTAGGCCGGTATCCTGCAAGGGTAAAAATCCTTTTGGGATCATGATGAAGAGCGCCGCCGTGAGCGCAAAAGTGGCAACTGTCAGTTTTAGTATAAATCCTTCATTATTCATCGCCCAGTTGAGAGAGCGTTCGTAGAGAGCGTCAAGCCATCGAGAGATGCTCTCTGCGCCTGTCGGACTATGAGCGGGGGTGTGTTTCAACAAGGTGGCGCAAAGCATTGGTGTGAGGGTTAGGGAAATGATCGCTGAGATAACAACTGCGATTGTGAGTGTTAATGCAAATTCGCGGAACATGCGTCCGACGACGCCAGTCATGAACAGAAGTGGGATAAAGACTGCGATGAGAGAAACGGTTAAAGACACAACCGTGAAGCCAATTTCACGCGCGCCGTCGATTGCTGCCTGAAAAGGTGTCTTGCCTCCCTCAATATAACGAACGATATTTTCAATCATCACAATTGCGTCATCAACAATGAAGCCTGTACCGATTGTCAGCGCCATTAAGGAGAGATTATCGAGGGAGAATCCTGCCAGCCACATGATGGCGAAAGTAGCGATGACGGAAAGTGGCAGACTAACACCGGCGATAATCGTCGCCCGCCAGCTGCGCAGGAACATGTAGACGACCATAATAACAAGAAAGGCGGCGATCACGAGAGTCATCTGGACTTCGAAGATTGACGCGCGGATGGTGGCGGTGCGATCGCTGACGATTTCCAATGACATGCCGCTGGGTAAGTTAGCCCGCAATTTTGGAAGTTCGTTTTTGATCAGCTCAACAGTATTGATAATGTTCGCGCCGGGTTGACGAAGAATATCAAGAACGATGGACTGCTCGCCATTATACCAGCCGCCGACCCGGGCGTTCTCAAGTCCTTCAACCACGCGTGCGACGTCCCTGACCATAACTGGCGCATTATTACGCCAGACAACGACGATAGTTTCGTATTGTTTGGCTTCAAGGATTTGATCGTTGGCGTCGAGGGTGTAGGCTTGGCGGGTGCCGTCAAGAGACCCTTTAGCTCCAGCAATATTGGCGGCGGCTATTGCCTGGCGCAAATCTTCCATGCCGATGCGGTTAGCCGCTAGCCGTGCGAGATCCGCTTCTATCCGAACGGCTGGTCGGACGCCGCCTTGAACAGAGACGCGGCCTACGCCAGAGACTTGCGATAACTGCGGCGCGATCAGCGTATCTGCTGCATCACTTAGTTTTCGCAGTGTTGCGGTATTTGAGCGCAGCGTGAGCGTTAAGATAGGCGTGTCGGCAGGATTAACTTTTGCATATACAGGCGGGTAGGGGAGATTGCGTGGCAGCGTTGAGGCCGCTGCGTTAATTGCTGATTGAACGTCCTGCGCCGCAGCGTCGATATCGCGATCTAGATTAAACTGAAGGGTAATTTGCGATAGACCAAAAGAGCTTTGCGATGACATGCTTGTCAGTGACGGCACTTGACCGAATTGGCGTTCAAGGGATGCCGTGACAAGCGAGGCAATCGTATCTGGATTGGCGCCAGGTAGCTGCGTGGTGATCTGAATAGTTGGGAAGTCAACTTGTGGGAGGGGTGAGATCGATAAGCGCGTATAGCCTAGCATACCAAAAAGAAGTACGGCGAAGGCCATGAGCGATGTTGCAACAGGACGTCTAATAAAGGGCGCCGAAACATTCATATCGAGATCACTCGTCTTTCCGGCTTTAGCTCATTGCTTGGGCGCAGTCCCGGTTTTTGGGCCGTTATCATCACGCTTTCTTACACCGATGCCAGTCTTGTTTTCGGATTGTTGATCCGGCGCGGTAGCTTTTATTGGCTCTTTATCTAAAACTTCAGTGTTAATGACGCGTATTTTTGCGCCATCAGAAAGGCGGGAAAAACCGCTGGCGATGATCGTTTCGCCGGCTTTTACTCCACTAAGGATGACGACCTGTGACTCATCTTGGCGTCCTGTTGTTACGCTTCGCATATGCGCTCGGCCATCCTCGCCCAGCACGTAAACAAAGGCGCCGTTTGGCCCTCTTTGCACCGAAGGGCTCGGCGTGACGATCGCATCTTTTATGGTGTCGAGCATTAAGCGTACGTTGATGAACTGTCCTGGCCATAGCGCTAGGTCGGCATTCGTAAAGAGTGCTTTGAGGCGCACGGTGCCAGTAAGTTGATCAATCTGATTATCAATGACCGACAGATCGCCTTCAGCAATTGTTGATGCGTTGTCGTTGCCAAGAGCAATCACTTTTGCAATCCCCGCCTTTTCGGCTTTTTGCACGGCGAGTAATGATTGTTGTGGCAGGGTGAAGATGACATAGATAGGTTTAAGTTGAGTGATAACAACAATTCCTGTTTGATCACCCGCGCGGAGAAGATTGCCTACGTCAACCAATCGAATGCCTGCGCGCCCATTTATCGGTGAGCGTATGGTCGCATAATCGAGGGTTGTCTTGGCGCTATCAATTGCTGCTTGATCGGCGCGCACTTGCGCTTCTAGCTGCTGTACTAAGGCTTTTTGCGTTGAATATTGCTGATGAGAAGCAAATTTTGCAGCAATGAGTTTTTCATAACGTTGAAGGTCGACACGGGCGTTTGCGAGCGTCGCCTCATCTTGATTTTTTTTAGCGACAGCTTGTTCATATTGCGCCAAATAAAGCGCAGGATCGATTTCGGCGATTACGTCATCTTTTTGCACGTCTTGGCCTTCTGTGAAGGCAAGTCGCATTAAGCGACCGTCGACTTGAGTTCTGATTGTTACGGTATTGAGCGCTTGAACCGTGCCAACAGCGTCAATTGTTACTGGAACATCTGCAATTCGCGCGCGTGTCACTGTCGTCGTGACGGGCCCTTCGCCCTTACTAGGGTCTGCTATACTGGCTGGGGCGTTTTGACCAGATCCGCTTGAGGACGAGCTATTTTGATATAGCTTGCTCGCGACAAAGGCGAGCAATAGCAGGCCGATTGCGAGACCAATCCGGACGCCAGGTCGGCGCATGTCAATGTGTGCAAGATTGAGGCGTTGAGGCTTAAAATTTTTCAAGTTAAATCGGCTCATGGCCAGGGGCCCTTATTGGCTTCATAGGCGACATTTGCCCGGGCAATTTCTGCGTTACGGGTAGTTGGCGACCAGCCGCCGCCCAACGCTTGATAGAGCGTGGCGGCAGCCTGATAGTAACTTAATCGGATATCAGCCTCTTGCTGTTGAGCAGTAAACAGATTGTTTTGAGTCACAGACAGCGTAATGATGTCAATTGTTCCTTCTTGCAATTGCATGTTTGCTGCCTCGAAGGCGCGTCTTGCGGCGGCAACGGCGACCGTTTGCAACTTGAGCTGTTTTTCTGTCTCTTTCACTGCAATTAAGGCGTTTTCTGTGTCTGTGAGCGCATTCAATATCTGCTTACGATATAAAGCGGCTAATTCAGCATAACGTCCTTTTTGATTTTCATACTGCCCCTGAAGAAACCAGCCGTCAAAAATTGGTTGAGCCAGTTGCGTCGCGGCATTCCAAGCAAGGGCTTGTGGGTTAATCAGGTTTGAGATCAGAGCCGATTGGGGTCCATAGAGGCCAACAAGGGTAATGGAAGGAAAAAATTGAGCGCGCGCATTCATCACAGAAAACTCTTGTGATGCGAGCTGCGCTTCGACGCGCGCAACGTCGGGACGTCGTAGTAAAACCTCAGAAGGGAGACCTGGATCAATTTTAGGAAACTTTAATTGCGTCAGTGAGCCGCCTTTGATGGAGAATGCCTCTGGGGTGCGTCCCAAGAGAACAGCAAGAGTGTTTGTTGTTTGCCGCAAAGTTTTTTCAAGTGGAGGTATTGTTGCGCGCTGCGTCGCAAGCACTGTTTCTTGTTGGGCTGTGTCGAACATGCTGGCTGTGCCGACTGTAAAACGTCCCTGGATCGCAGCATTTACTTTCTCAGCGATGGCGACATTGGTGCGTGCGATTTGTAAGCGATCTTGCGCATTCAGCACCTGGAAATAGCCGTTCATTACAGACGTTACAGTTGAGATCTCCACGACATCGCGATCAAAGCGGCTGGCATTGGCCAAAAGGCGAGAAGCAAAGGAGGCGTCCTCATTCACACCCCAAAAATCAATTGTGTAACTGGCCGCCGCCGCGCCAAGCTGGAAGAAGCCATAATTTCTTCCGTTGGGAATATTATTTGTTTTTTGTGTTTGGGTATTGGAGCTCGTGCCGAAGCTGCCTGTATTAATACCTGTTGCTGCATTTCCAAGATTGAGCGTTGTGCCGGCTGTGCGGTTGGTGCGTACAATATCCTGCATTGAAACATTTGGATAAAGTGGCGAGCTTGCGGTGCGCGCCTGAGCGTCGGCCTCAATAATTCGGGCAGCGGCGGCGGCAATATCAAGATTGTCTGACAGAGCGAGTTCAACGATGCCGGTTAGTTCTTTCGAACCAAACTTACTAACAAACTCTGCTCCAGCCTGGATTGGCGCAGCTGATTTTGGTCGCGCCTCTTTGAAGCCAGCAGGCGGCGGCGTCGCGAGATCAGGTTTTTCCCAATCGAGATCGCAGCTTGCGAGTAGCGCCGTGATCGCGAGCACACTCCCCCTGACAGCAGAGCGTCGCAAGGGAAAAATTCTAATAAAGGTCTGCAGCAGAAAAAGGCTCCACTTTTCGTCGCGATCACAAATGTTTACTATCACAACGACGGCCTAGGGTCCTGAGGCTGGGTCAATGGGCCTGCGTCTTACCCGGGAGACAAGTGGGACCCCCTGGCCTCATAGACGCGAAGCCATTACAGATTTTATAGTCTATCCTACTCATGCGGCCAGCGCACCCAGATTTGGGTTCATTTTGTTTTTTACGCGGCGATTTCCAACAATTTAATCATCAGTTGCAGGCTTAGGCGCGGGTTTGACAGGCGCAGCTGTCGCTTTTGGGGCTGATGTTGACTTGGATTCTGCGCCCGCAGCTTTTGAAGGAGGGGATGCTGTAGCTTTTTGAGCGCCAGTGACAGCGGTAACGGGTTTTGCGCTCGGGGCTGCGCCGCTGGCTGCTGGCTTAACAGGCTGAGCGGTAGGCGCTGGGGTCTTGGCTGGCGCGGCTTTTACTTCCGTTTTAGGCGCAGCCACTGCAGCAGCTGGCTTTGTTGTCTCTTTTTCTTTTGGCGTTTCTTTGGCCGTTTCAGAAGACTTGTGTGTTTCTGAGGTCTTGTTTTCCGCCGCCGCTGGTTTTGGAGCGCTGCTTATGCGCGTCCATGTTTCGCTTTGGCAAAGAAAGCCCATCAGGCAGCCGGTTAATGTGAGTTTGGTTGGCGAGTCATAGGTAATTTGACCGCCATAAGTCTTGCCGTCTTCTGGATTATAGAGATCGCCTTTCCAGCCATTGGCTCCTGACTTTGCCGCGTTGCGAAGAATTTCTGGCGGCGGCGATCCGTCTGGTAATGGCAACGTACCTTTAGCGCAGAGCTTGTTCGCGCAGTCATAAAATTCTAGCTTGTCGTCTGGATGGCCGTCTCTGCCCCAAACGCCATAGATCGGTTCAGCCGCATTCGATAGGCACGGACTGAACCAGGCCATAGCCGTTACGAGGCATAAAATTTTCTTTCTCATGAAGCGACGTCCCTGATTCTATGGCTTTTGTGAATGATTTCAGACAAAGCTGGATAAAGAAAGCCCTCGACAGTCTGGCATTTGTATTACTCGTGTGCGTTGTTGTTTCTTGGCGGCCCCAAAAACGCAGGCACAATAATAAAGGCTGCAAGAAGCGTAAAAAACAGAGAGATGATTAGCAGCTCACCCATGCTTGCCGTGCCAGGATGACTGGAAAGATAGAGGCTCCCAAAGGCGACGCCCGTTGTCAAAGAGCTGAAAAAAATGGCGCGGGTTAAACTAGACGCCAGCATGTCGACAACGCCTTTTCGCCACGCGATCACGTAATAGATATGGAACGCAACACCAACGCCAAACATCAAAGGAAGTGCAATCACATTCGCAAAGTTCAGCGACATGCCAACCATATCCGCTGCTTCAAGACTCATCACTCCGGCAAGGACGAGGGGGCCTAAGGTTAACGCTACGTCTAATGGATTGCGTAAAGCTACGGCGAGAATGATGAAGATGGCGACAAGCGCATAAAAGCCCGCCTCGAGGAAAGCATGCGTAATTGAGCGGCCTGCTTCCGATACAATGACCGGCGGACCGCTCGCGTTTGGCGCAACTGCCTGGATGGCCTCGGCAAATTTTGTCATCACAATGCGATCATTGCTATCGCCTTTGGGCGTAACCTCAAGACGCACAAGGCCGTCTGAAGAAACCCATTCCGCACGAAGATCAGGCGCAATCGTTTCAGGGTTAACTTCCGTTGCGCTGAGGGCTTGGCGCAAATCGCCCATCAATTTTTCAAAAT
>Ga0208618_1000174_pt1 | contig 30491 bp, 53 predicted proteins | sample CryBogCBE18Jul08_FD_184585 | JGI IMG/M metagenome (GOLD analysis project Ga0208618, IMG submission 184585) | Freshwater microbial communities from Crystal Bog, Wisconsin, USA - CBE18Jul08 (SPAdes) | ecosystem: Environmental > Aquatic > Freshwater > Lake | place: Crystal Bog, Wisconsin, USA...
TCATCGTGTTTATTTAAGTCAACTTATTAATTCACGAAAATATCTTGCTTCGACAAAAACAAAATCTGAAGTTCGTGGAGGAGGAAGAAAACCTTGGCGTCAAAAAGGAACAGGTCGAGCTCGCGCTGGATCGTTACGTTCTCCTTTATTTGTGGGAGGAGGAGTTATCTTTGGACCAAAACCTCGTCTAGTTAGTAGAAAAATTAATAAAAAAGAAAGAAGATTAGCTCTATTATCAGCTTTACGCTTAAAAAAAAATCAAATTCAATTAGTTGAAGAAAATACTTTAAGTAATTTCAATGTTATTAAGACAAAAGAAATTATTAATTTAATTTCAAATTTAAATTTTTTCCCAACCTCAAAAATTCTTTTTATTTTATCGAAACCTAATAAAAATTTTTGGTTATCTTCAAAAAATTTAAAAAATATCGAAGTTACAACTGCTTCTTGTCTTAATCTGAAACAATTATTGAACGCTAAACATATTGTTTTATCAGAGCAATCATTAGATGTAATTAATTTAACTTTTGGAAAACAATATGAATGATCTTGTTAATCTTTTAAATTATATAAAATATCCTTCCATTACAGAGAAATCAGTTCGTCTTTATGGGAATCGCCAATACACTTTTATTGTAGATAAATCATTAACAAAATTACAAATTAAATTTGTAATTGAAAAAATATTTAATGTTACTGTGACAAAAGTAAATACGTGTATTCTTCCAATTAAAAAACGACGTGTAGGAAAATTTATTGGGAAACGTTCACTTTATAAAAAAGCATATATTTTCCTAAAAGAGGGAGATAATATTTCAGGATTATTTGATTAAAAAAGTTTGAAAACACCAAATCTTTTATTCAAATTATTTTTCTTTGTTAAAAAAAGCACGAAAATAGTTAGTCAATTTTCCGAAAAAAAAATCAAAAAAATTATTAAAAAGTTATGGGTATTAAAATATACAAGCCTTATACACCTTCTACACGCAATCGAAGCGTGTTAGATTTTTCAATTCTCTCAAAAATTGAGCCCGAAAAATCTTTACTTGTTTCAAATCATCGAACAAAGGGGAGAAATAATCAAGGTCGAATAACGATTCGACATAAAGGAGGAGGACATAAACGACGCTATCGTTTAATAGATTTTAAACGGAATAAAAGAGAAGTTGAAGGAAAAGTTTCTTCGATTGAATATGATCCAAACCGTAATGCAAATATTGCTTTAATTACTTATCTAGATGGGGAAAAACGCTATATCTTACATCCAGAAAAGCTAAAAATAGGAGATACTATATTTACAGGACATGCAGCAGAGATAAAAATAGGAAATGCTTTACCTCTGAAACAAATTCCTGTTGGACTTGAAATTCATAATGTAGAATTAATTCCAGGAAGAGGTGGTCAAATTATTCGTTCAGCAGGAACATCAGCTAAAATTATTGGAAAAGAAAAAAATTCTGTTATTTTACGTTTGTCTTCTAAAGAAATTCGTGTATTCCGTGAAGATTGTTATGCAACAATTGGAAAAGTAAGTAACTCGGATTTCTATAATGTTTCATTAGGAAAAGCAGGAAGAAATCGCTGGCTTGGAAAACGACCAAATGTACGCGGGGCAGTAATGAATCCAGTTGATCATCCTCATGGGGGAGGAGAAGGAAGATGTCCTATAGGAAGGCCACGTCCTTTAACACCTTGGGGAAAACCAGCATTGGGTGTTAAGACTAGAAAAAAACGAAAAAAAAGTGATATTTTTATTCTTCGCTCACGTTAAAAAAAGAATATAGGTCTTTTTAAATCAAAATTAACCTTAAAGGAGTAAAAATTTTTATGTCAAGATCATTATCAAAAGGGCCATTTATTGCATATCATTTGCTGAATAAATTAGAGAACTTAAATAAATTAGGAAAGAAAGAAGCTGTTAAAACATGGTCACGATCTTCAACTATTTTACCAATGATGATTGGCCATACAATTAGTGTTTATAATGGTCAAAAACATGTTCCAATTTTTATTTCAGATCAACTAGTTGGACATAAATTAGGAGAATTTGTACCTACTCGTACATTTCGTTCTCATAAAAAAACTGAACGTAAAGTCAAAAGATAAAGTATGACAAAATCAATGAAAATAGTCTCAGCAACTTCAAAATATATTCGTATTTCCCCTACAAAAATTGGTGTTATTATTGCAAAAATTCGAGGAAAAAGTTATAAAGAAGCTTTACAAATTTTAAAGTATCTTCCTCAGAAAGCTGGAGATATTGTCTGGCAAACTTTATATTCTGCAGTTTCAAATGCTGTCAATAATTTTGATTTAACAAAAGAAAATTTAGTTATTAAAGAAGCTTATGTTAATCAAGGGCCTATCTTAAAAAGAATGCATCCCCGTTCTCGTGGACGTGGTTTTGCTATTGAGAAAAAAATCTCACATGTTACTATTAGAGTATCTGAGATCTAGTATTATTTTCAATTAAAGAAAAATTTTCTATTTACAAAAAAAAGAGGACATTATAGTGGGTCAAAAAACACATCCAAAAGGGTTTCGTTTAGTTACAACTCAAAACCATTTATCAAATTGGTATGGAAATAAATTTCAATATTCTTCACTTATTGAAGAAGATTCATTTATTCGATTAAAAATAAATGAATTTTTTAAAGACTATTTAACGATTTCAAAAATTGAAGTTAGCAGGATTACTCAAGAAGAAGAAGCAAAAGATCATGTCAATATTACCATCAATGCTTTATATCCTCGTGCTAAAGAAATGTCAAGAAAAGTAAATAAATATTTTTCTGAAAATACAGAGGCTAATAATTCAAAGGCTTTTAATACGGTTAATAGTTCAAAAGGAAATTTAAAACGTTTTACAAGTTTATTATTAAAACGTACTATTCGTAATGTAATTCGATTTTTTCAATTAAAGACGAAGAAAAATTATTATGTTAATATTAAATTTATTAAAAATCCATTTGAAGATGCTACTTTAATTGGGAAATATATTTCGGATCAATTAGAAAAACGTGTACCTTTTAGAAGAGCTGTAAAACAGTCGATCAAAAAAGTTCAACGTTCGATTATGAAAGGGATTAAAGTACAAGTTTCTGGACGATTAAATGGAATTGATATTGCTCGTAGTGAATGGAAACGAGATGGGCGTGTTCCCTTACATACCTTAAGAGCAAAAATTGATTATGCTTATGAACGAGCCGAAACAATTTATGGAGTAATAGGAATAAAAGTCTGGCTATTTAGTGGAGAATAAAAAACAAATATGTTAAGTCCAAAACGAACAAAATATAGAAAACAACAACGAGGACGTTTAAGAGGAAAAGCGTGTCGCAATAATAGATTACATTATGGTGAATACGGAATTCAAGCTTTAGAGCCTGTTTGGTTAACTTCGCGTCAAATTGAAGCTGTTCGAAGAACTATTACAAGATATACAAAGCGAACTGGAAAATTATGGATTAAAGTTTTTCCCGATAAATCTGTCACAGCACGAGCTGAAGAATCTCGTATGGGATCTGGGAAAGGAGCAGTTGAGTATTGGGTAGTTGTTATTCGTCCAGGTAATATTCTTTTTGAAGTGGCAGGAGTTCCAAAAGAGATTGCACTTGAAGCATTAAAAATAGCTTGTTATAAACTTCCAATTAAAACTAAAATATTGTCAAAAGAAATCCTTTAAAATATGGCTCTTCCAAAATATAAAGAATTAGATAATTTAACGACTTTAGTGGATATCGAAAAAGAAATTTTTTTATTTACAAAAAATTTATTTGATCTACGAATGAAAAAGTCAACAAATCAATCTGTAAAACCTCATCTTTTTGTTCATATAAAAAGACGCTTGGCTCAATTAAAATTTAAAAAATTATCTTTATTAAAACAAAAAAGTTAAATTTCATTTATCAAACTCATTCGTAATCGTAATGACTTTGATGCATTTTGATCTTCTGTTTTCAAAAGATCACTAAAATTCCTCAAACGTTTATTTGCAATTGCAAATTCAAAATTATATCTTTTCAAAAACATGGCAAAAAAAGAAAGAATTGGAATTGTTGTAAGTAATAAAGCTGAAAAAACAATTGTAGTAGCTATTCAAACTCGTTATCAACATCCGAAATATGGAAAAATTTTAATAAAAACAAAACGTTACATGGCTCATGATCAACTAAATAGTTGTCAAACAGGTGATGTGGTTTTATTACAAGAAAGTGCTCCTTTTAGTCGTCACAAAAAGTGGACTCTTAAAGAAATTTTAAGAGTGTATGAACATTAAATTTTTAAAGAAAGAAAGAAATTATGATTCAACCCCAAACCTATTTAACTATTGCGGATAATACAGGAGCAAAAAAATTAATGTGTATTCGTATTTTAGGAAATAATAGAAAATATGCTAATGTGGGAGATGTTATTATTGGCGTTGTTAAAGATGCTCTTCCAAATATGGCTGTTAAACGTTCAAGTGTTGTTCGTGCTGTAATTGTTCGAACAAAAAATACAATTCGTAGATCAGATGGAATGGCTGTACGATTTGATGACAATGCTGCTGTAATTATTAATATTGAAAATAATCCAAAAGGAACTCGTGTTTTTGGTCCCGTAGCAAGAGAAATTCGTGAAAAAAATTTTACAAAAATTATATCATTAGCAACAGAAGTCGTATGAAAAAAAAGAAATTTAATCATATAAAAATTGGTGATAAAGTAAAAATAATTTCAGGAAATCAAAAAGGAATTATTGGAACAATTAATACAATTTTGACAAAAAAATCAATTGTTTACATTGATGGAATTTCTCCTCGCTTAAAGACGATTAAAAATTCTCGAGATGGAGAAATGAAACAAATAAATTTAGAAATACCTATTCATTTTTCAAATGTAATGTTATGGGATAATCAAGCAAATATAGCTAGTCGAATTGGTTATAAAATGGTTGAAGATAAAAAAAGACGATACTTTAAAAAATCTGGAAATTTAGTATAAATACGAAAAAAGAAAAAAAATGACGGATTTAAAAACTCAATATTTAGAGGTTGTTATACCTAAATTAGTTGAAGAATTTGGCTATTTAAATAAACATCAAATTCCCAAATTAGAAAAAATACAAATTAATTCTGGATTAGGCTTAAATGCTCAGAATCGAGTTTTTCTTCAAAAAGCCACAGAAGAAATCCGTTTAATTACAGGTCAACATCCTGTTCTAACGTCTTCAAGAAAATCGATCGCTGGGTTTAAAATTCGAGAAGAAATGCCTTTAGGATTAACTGTCACTTTACGCCGTGAAAAAATGTATGCTTTTTTAGAAAAATTTATTACTTTAGTTTTACCTCGTATACGTGACTTTCGAGGACTAAATCCATTAAATTTTGATAAACATGGAAATTATAATTTAGGAATTTCAGAACAACTTGTTTTTCCTGAAATTGATTACGATAGTGTAGAGCAACGTCGAGGATTTAATATTACAATTGTGACTAGCGCAAATAATTCAACAGAAGCCTTTTTCTTATTAAAAGAATTAGGAGTACCTTTTGCAAAAAAATAATCGAATAGAAATCAACAGTTAGGAAAAAAGGAGGAGAAATGTCAAATGATTTAGTTTCAGATATGTTAACACGTATACGTAATGCTTGCTTAGCACGTCATAGTTTAGCACGTGTACGTTATAGCAACTTAAATTTAGCTATTTTAAAAGTTTTACAAACAGAAGGATATATTCAAAGTTTTGAAATTATAAAAAATGAAGAAATTCAACCTTTTATTAAAATTATTTTAAAATACAAAGGTTGGTGGATTAAAAAACCATTTTTTTCAAATTTGAAAAGAATTAGTAAGCCAGGTCAGAGAGTTTTTTCTGGTTATAAAAATTTCTCAAAATTAATTGATGTTCTACGTTTTGAACAGGGTATTGCAATTATTTCAACTTCCAGTGGAGTTATGAGCCATATAAAAGCCGAAAAATTAAAAAAAGGCGGAGAAATTTTATGTTATATTGGTTAGATTAAAAAAGAGGAAAAAATGTCAAGAATTGGAAAAAAAGCAATTTTCATTCCACAAGATGTTTCTGTTACTTTCAATGAAGGAAATAAGGAAATAATTGTAAAAGGAAAACACGGAATATTAAAAAGGTTTATTTCAGATGAAATAACAGTTTTTTTAGAAGAGAAAAAAATTGTTCTGAGCCGTCTAAATGATGAAAAAAAATCTCGTGAACTACACGGATTAAATCGAGCTTTACTTCAAAATATGGTAAAAGGAGTTGCCAATAAATTTTCAAAAACATTAATTGCTGAAGGAGTAGGGTATCGTTTTCAAGTTGAAAAAAATCTTTTAAATCTAAGTATTGGTTTTACACACCCAGTCCAATTTGAAATTCCTGAAGATTTATCCATTAAGCTTGAATCTAATACAAAAATTCAATTATCTGGAATTGATAAAGAAAAAGTCGGATTTTTTGCAGCAAAAATTCGAGATATGAAGCCACCTGAACCATATAAAGGAAAAGGAATTCTTTATGAAGGAGAAAAAATATTAAGAAAAGCAGGAAAAACTGGTAAATAAAACTTTTTACATTTAAAGAGAAAATATGAAAAAAAAAACAAAAAAGATTCATTTACAAGGGAAAAAAAGATATCTTAAAAAAATTGTAGGAACAATAGAAAAACCTCGTCTATCTGTTTTTAGATCGCATAACCATATATATGCTCAATTAATAGATGATAAATATGGAAAAACTTTAGTATTTAGCTCAACTTTGGAAAAATCAATTTCTGAAAATGTTTCTTCTACTTCTACTAAAGAAGCTTCTTTTTTAGTAGGTGAAAATTTAGCAAAAAAAGCTAGAGAAAAAGAGATTAGTTTGGTTGTTTTTGATCGAGGAAACCGTCCTTATCATGGTCGTATTGCCAGTTTAGCAGAAGGCGCTAGAAAACAAGGGTTGAATTTTTAGCAACTATTCCAATATATTTCAATTTGAAAAATTTTTTTCGATTTGAAATATTTTTGTTTCTATTAAAAATTAAAATACTAGTCCAATGAGCGTATATTTATACGCTCATATATTTTCTTTTGTCAATCATGACTTGAAAATAATATTTTTCAATCTATTTTTTAAAAACGAATTATGGAAAACAATTTAAGTAAAAATACAAAACCAAATACAGGAAAAAAAGAAAACTTTTCCTCAAAAATAAATTCTTCAAAAAATTTCAAAAAAAAAACTTCTATTAGATTATCTAAAGTTAAGTACGAAGAGAAAGTAATTCAAGTGAAACGTGTGACAAAAGTAGTGAAAGGGGGAAAAAAAATGACCTTTCGTGCAGTAGTCATTATTGGAGATAATAAAAGAAAAGTTGGAGTTGGAATTGGTCGTGCTGACGATGTTAATATGGCAATTGATAAAGCTATTTTAAGTGGGAAAAAAAATTTAATTAACGTTCCATTAACACTAAAAGATTCTGTCCCTCATGTTGTAAAAGCTTCTTATGGAGCTTGTCAAATCATGTTACGTCCAGCTTCGCAAGGAACTGGAGTTATTGCAGGAGGATCTGTAAGAACAGTTTTAGAATTAGCTGGAATTAAAAACATTTTGGCAAAACAATTCGGATCAAATAATATTTTAAATAATGCCAAAACAACAATCTTAGCTTTAACGCTTTTAAATGAAAAAGTTGAGCTAGGAAGATCTCAAACGATTCGTAAACAAGTATTTTATGATAAAATAATGAAAAAATACAAAAATGTCCAAATCTCAAAAAACTAGTATTTTTTCTAGACTTTTAAGAAAAAATAAGGCGATTCAAAAACTTATTTTAACCTTATTTCTTGTCTTTCTTTATCGTTTTTGTAATACAATTCCCTTAGGTGGAATTGATCAAGAAGCTTTGAAACAAGCTTTTTCTCAAGTCAGTATGAATAACTCCATTATACAAATTTTGAATATGTATTCGGGAGGAGGAGCAGGAATTACCTTGCTAAGTCCTTTTTCATTAGGAATTGTCCCTTTTATTAATGCTTCTATCTTGATTGATCTATTGACAGCAATTGTGCCGTCTTTAGAAAAGTTGCAAAGCGAAGAGGGAGAATTTGGACGACAAAAAATTTTGTTTTATAAAAAAATATTAACTTTTATTTTTGCTATAGGTCAAAGCTCTTTATTACTTTTCTATTTAAAACCTTATATTTATAATACAAGCTTTCTCTATTTTGGCATTTTAGTGACACAATTAACTTGTGGTGCAATGACTTTAGTTTGGTTTAGCAGCTTAATTGACAATAAAGGAATTGGAAATGGAACTTCTATTATTATTTTTATAAATATTATTTCAACTATTTTAAATAAAAATATTTTTCTTACAGAAAAATTAAATATTTTATTTCTGTTACAGATAGTTATTTTAATATTTTTAATCTTATTAATCTGTATTTCTCAAACCTCTCGAATTACTGTTGATGTTGTTTCTGCAAGGCAATTAGCTTTTCTAGAAAATTCAGAAGAAACAGATTCATTAGTAAAAATTCCTAAAAAAATAAAAACCAAAAGTGAAAGTGGATTATCAATTAAGATTAATCAAGCTGGAATTTTTCCAATAATTATCGCCTCTAATATTATTCCTTTTCTTTCTTATTTTTTTCAATTTTTGTTACCTACTTTGCTAGCTTCTGTATTAAGCAACCTATTTTATTATCTCTTAATCATCGGCTTTAACTATTTTTATACAATTATATTTTGGGATCCAGAAAAAATTTCTGAACAATTAAGAAAAGCTTCTGTCTCAATTTTAAATGTCACCCCTGGGAAAGATACAATTTCTTATTTGGAAAATGTAGTTCGCTCTTCTTCAATTTTAGGAGGAATTTTTTTATGTCTTATCTTATTTTCTTTTGATATACTAAAACAACTAATAAATGGAAATTTGTTAAATCAAATCAATATTTCTTCTTTAATTATTTTAGTTGGAGTTGCCTACGAAATTCAAAAAACAGCCCGAGCCTTATTTAAAAATGAGCTTCAAAATTCAAATTTTAAAACAAATTAAATTATCTTTATGAAAGTACGTCCTTCTGTAAAAAAAATGTGTGAAAATTGTCGTATTATTAAACGACATGGTAGAATTATGGTTATATGTTCAAATCCTAAACATAAACAAAGACAAGGTTAATCGGAAAGAATATGGTAAGAATTTTAGGAAATAATTTTTCAAATAAAAAAAAAATTTATGTTGCTTTAACTTGTATCTATGGAATTGGAATCCCAACTTCACGAAAAATTTTAGCAAAATTAAATATAGATCCAGAAATTAAAGTTTCGGATTTAAAAGAAGAAAATGTTTCAGCATTACGTGACGTATTAGAAACAGAAGAATTTAAATTGGAAGGGGATTTAAAGCGTTTAATTAGTTTAAATATCAAAAGATTAATCGATATAAATTCTTTTCGTGGAAAAAGACATTTAAAAGGATTACCTGTTAGAGGTCAACGTACACGAACAAATAATCGTACATCTCGTAAATTAAGTTTATTTTTACGAAAAAAATAACCAAAAATAAGAGAATATTTTAAAAAGAAACAAAAATTATGTTAATATGTTAAAACCAAAAAAAAAACAAAAAAAATCAGTTACAGTTGGAATTGCAAATATAAAAACTACATTTAATAATACGATCATCACTATTAGCGATTTTTTAGGGAATACACTTTGTTGGTCATCTTCTGGAAGCTCAGGTTTTAAAGGAGCTCGAAAAAATACACCTTTTGCAGCCCAAAGTGCAGCACGTAACGCTGGTTTAAAGGCAATAGAATTAGGAATGGAAAAAATTGAAGTAATTGTAAAAGGAAGAGGGAATGGAAGAGAAACTTCTATTCGAGCTTTGAAATCAGCAGGATTAAATATTCTTTCGATCGAGGATAAAACGTCGATTCCACATAATGGATGTCGTCCACCGAAAAAAAGAAGATTATAAGTAGCATTTTCATTTTTTCTACTGAGTTTTTTTGGAGAAAGTTTATTTTAAATAACTAAATATTTGTCTATATAATTAGTATTAAGGATGGGAAGTCTATCGGTACTTTGATTATCATAAAGTTCTAGTCAAGAATTATTGATTATGATTTAATTAGAACCTTTAGCACTTATTTCTAATCTTTGAAAATCATTCTTATTTTATTATTCTGTTATTTTTTTGACTATGAGTATAGTAAATTGTATAGAAACATATATCGAGAAAGATAAAACCCATTATGCTTGTTTTGTTATTGAGCCTCTTGAAATCGGGCAAGGAATTACTTTGGGAAATGCATTACGTCGAACATTATTATCAGATTTAACTGGATTTTCAATTGTCGGAATTCGTATTAATAACTTAAAGCATGAATTTGCTAGTATTCGTGGTTTACGTGAAGATATTTTAGAAATCATTTTAAATTTAAAAGAAATCGTTTTTAAACCATCTTTTTCAGCTTTTTCTACGAAAAAATTTCCAACAGAAATAAAAGGATTTTTAAATGTAAAAGGACCTTTAATTCTAACAGCTGGTATGTTCCAATTACCTAAAGATCTGATACAGATTTTGAACATCGATCAATACATAGGAACTTTAGTTGATACTACTGAATTATATATGGAAATTGATATTCAAAATGGAAAAGGTTATAGATTGACGGAAGAAACCCGAAGAAAAAATATGGAAGAAAAATTATCGAGAAAAGTTTCTACTATTTTAATAGACGCTTTATTTATGCCAATTAAAAAAGTGAATTATAAAACAAAATTGATTCATGATACAAAAGGAAATATAAAAGAATCTTTAATTTTTGAAATTTGGACAAATGGAAGTATTACTCCAAAACGTAGTCTTTTAGAAGCTATAAAAATTCTAATGAATTTGTTATACCCTCTATTTATTACTCCTTCTTTTCTTTCCCTTTCTTCTAATCTTTCTAAAAAATTTTTTGAAAAAATTTCCGAAGAAGAAGATTAAACATTCATTTAATACAAATTAAGAAACGTATGAAAACATTATATCCAAAACAAGAGTCGCATATCCCAAAATGGTTTGTAGTTGATGCCAACGGAAAAACTTTAGGGAGATTAGCAACAGAAGTAAGTAAATTACTCCGAGGAAAAGAAAGTTCTTTTTATACTCCTGGAGTCAACCAAGGAAACTATGTAGTTATTGTAAATGCCAATAAGGTTCTAGTTTCAGGAAAAAAATCACAAGAGAAACTATATTATCGAAATACTACTAGGCCAGGTTCTCTAAAAAGTGAAACGTTTCTACAATTACAAAATAGAGTTCCAAGTCGAATCATTGAACATGCAGTTTGGGGAATGTTGCCAAAAGGTGTTTTAGGTCGTTCTTATTATCGTCGTCTATTTATTTATTCAGATAGTAATATAAATTATATAGGATCAAAAGAAGAACAGGGAAAAAGTATTTCTGTTGAACTTTGTGAAGCAGAGAAATGGAGAAAAATAAATTTTTAAAAAACTAATTTGAAAAAAAAATTATGGAAAACATTACAAATTTTTACACTGGTCTTGGAAAAAGAAAAACTTCTGTAGCAAAAGTTTTTCTAGTTGAAGGTTCAGGAGTGATTACAATTAATAACAAAACTTTCGATCATTTTTTTTCTGGAATAGGTGAAGAAAAAGAATTAGTTAAAACTCCGTTTGTATTGGTAAACTTAAGTAATCAGTATAATCTTGATATTAAGGTTCAAGGAGGTGGAATTACTTCTCAATTAGAAGCGATTCGACTAGCGGTTTCAAAAGCAATTTGTACTATCAATTCTGAATATCGACAAATTTTAAATCAAAAATCATTTTTACGAAGAGATTCTCGTATTAAAGAAAGACGTAAATACGGTCTGAAAAAAGCCCGTAAAGCTTCACAATATTCAAAACGTTAATTAGTTTTATTATTACTAGAAAAAAATTTATTTATGGCTAAAAAAAATTTACATCCGACATGGTATAAAACCAAGATTTTTTGTGATGGTAAGGTAATTCTGGAGGTTGGGGGAACAAAAGAAGAATTATATGTAGATATTTGGTCTGGGAACCACCCTTTTTATACTGGATCTCAAAAAATTATTGACACAGAAGGAAGAGTAGAAAAATTTCAACGCAAATATAATTTGAAAGAAAGTTCAAAAGATTAGTAATTATTAACTTGAAAGTCTTTTCTATCTGAGGAATTTCCTAGATGGTGTCTAATTATAGAAAAGATTTTCTTCTATTTTGTAAACAAAATAAAAAATATTTAAGCTTATGCCTACAATTCAACAACTTGTTCGTTTAAATCGTACAAAAGTCGTAAATTTTACTAAAACACCAGCCTTAAAAGCATGTCCTCAACGAAGAGGGATTTGTACTCGTGTTTATACAACGACTCCAAAAAAGCCGAATTCAGCTATCCGTAAAGTTGCCAGAGTCAAATTAACTTCTGGCTTCGAAATAACTGCTTATATACCAGGAGAAGGTCATAGTCTTCAGGAACATTCAATTGTTTTAGTTCGTGGTGGACGTGTAAAAGATCTTCCTGGAGTCCGTTATAAGATTATTCGAGGAGCATTAGATTCAACAGGTGTTAAAGATCGACAACAATCTCGATCAAAATATGGTGCAAGAAAACCAGTTCCTGGAGTAGTAAAAGCAACGAAAAAATAAACTATATATATTTAATCAATAATCTTAATCTATGTCACGTCGAATCTCTACAAAAAAACGTTTTCCCGATCGCGATTCTAAATACGATAACTTACTGGTTAGTTTACTTGTTAATCGAATTTTAAAAAGTGGAAAAAAACGTTTAGCAAAAAGAATTGTTTATAAAGCTTTTGAGTTTATCGAATTTCGAACAAATCAAAATCCTATTTTGATTTTAGAAAAAGCAATTCGAAATGTAAGCCCAAGAGTTCAATTAAAAGCAAAACGAGTAGGAGGAGCAACTTATCAAGTTCCTACTCTTCTAAGTAAATATCGCTCAACAAATATTGCTGTCCGTTGGATCGTAGAATTTTCTCGCAAACGATCAGGAAAAGGGATGTCTTTAAAGTTAGCGAATGAATTATTAGAAGCTGCAAAAGGCTTAGGAAATGCTATTAAAAAGAAAGAAGAAACACATAAAATGGCAGAAGCAAATAAAGCTTTTGCACAATTCCGCTAATCAAATATTTTTCGCCAAAAGTATATCAACTAGTGAAAATCTTGTTTTCACTCATTTGAAAAAAATTATCTAAAAGAAAAAACAAACATGGCAAGAGATAAATTCGAGCGTAATAAACCTCATGTAAATATTGGGACTATAGGACATGTTGATCACGGAAAAACAACATTAACAGCTGCAATTACTGCAACTTTATCAACATTAGGGAATGCTGTATTAAAAAAATATGAAGATATTGATGCTGCTCCTGAAGAAAGAGCACGTGGTATTACTATCAATACAGCTCATGTTGAATATGAAACAGAAAATCGCCATTATGCTCATGTAGATTGCCCAGGCCATGCTGATTATGTAAAAAATATGATTACGGGAGCAGCACAAATGGATGGAGCGATCCTAGTAGTTTCTGCTGTAGATGGAGCTATGCCTCAGACCCGAGAACATATTCTATTAGCACGTCAAGTAGGGGTAAAAAGATTAGTAGTTTTTTTAAATAAAGCTGATCAAGTTGATGATGAAGAATTATTAGAATTAGTTGAATTAGAATTACGTGAGCTATTACAAAGTTATGACTATCCAGGAGAAGAAATTCCTTTTGTTCCTGGCTCAGCTTTATTAGCTTTAGAGGCAGTTGTAGGTAACCCTTCAATTAAAAAAGGAGAAAATAAATGGGTAGATAAAATTTTTGATTTGATGGACGCTGTTGATAGCTATATTCCAACTCCAGAGCGCGAAATCGATAAACCTTTCTTAATGGCAATTGAAGATGTTTTCTCTATTACTGGACGTGGAACAGTTGCCACTGGAAGAATCGAACGTGGTCAAGTCCTTGTAGGAGATACAGTTGAATTAATTGGATTAGGAGAAACAAAAACAACAACAATTACCGGTTTAGAAATGTTCCAAAAAACTCTTGATAAGGGGTTAGCTGGAGATAATATTGGAATTCTTTTACGTGGAGTTCAAAAAGCAGAAGTTTTACGTGGAATGGTATTAGCGAAGCCAGGTACGATTAAACCTCATACAAAATTTGAAGCGGAGGTTTACATTCTAACTAAAGATGAGGGAGGCCGTCATACTGCAATTTTCCAAGGATATCGACCACAATTTTATGTTAGAACAACTGATGTAACAGGGGCTATTACTGAATTTAGTGCAGAAGGAAATGCTATTGAAATGGTTATGCCTGGAGATAATGTAACAATGAAGATTGAATTGATTGCTCCAATTGCTATCGAAAATGGAATGCGATTAGCTATTCGCGAGGGAGGAAGAACAGTAGGATCTGGTCTTGTAACAAAAATTTATGAGTAAAAAAATATCTAGAATATATAGCATCAATTAAAAAATGAAATTTCGTATAATTTTGAAATCTTTTGATAATGAATTAATAGAATTTGCTTCATCTCAATTACGTTCAGTTTTAGTAAAAACTGAATGTAATTTAAAAGGTTTAGTTTCATTACCAACAAAAATAAAAAAATTTTGTGTTCTACGTTCTCCTCATATCGATAAAGATTCTAGAGAACAATTTGAAATTCGATTATATAAACGTTTTGTTGACTTGGAAACAACTTCCCCAGCTGTTATTGACTTATTGCTTAAAACGGAATTACCAGCAGGGGTTTCGTGTGGTTTAAAAATATTAGAAAATAAATAAAAAAAAAGGTACAGTTATCTGTACCTTTTTATTGTCATTCTATTTTTAGAATAAATTTTCTTCTTGGTGTGTTAAGACTGTTACATCTCCTGCTGGATAGCTAACACATGTTAAAGCAAATCCTTTTGAAATTTGATCATCATCTAAGAAACTTTGATCTGGTTGATCTACTTTTCCTGTTTTTACAAGACCTAAGCAAGTTGAACATGATCCTGCACGACAAGAGTATGGTAATTCAATATTTGCTTCTTCTGCTGCATCAAGGATATATTTATCAGATGGACAATCAATTACTTGTGTTGTTGATTTCGATTCGTTAATTAGAGTAACTTTATATGTTTTTGCCATGAGAGTATAACTGTAGTAGGTTTATTGAACGTATATTTATTATAATTATTTAAAATCGTATAATAACAGAAAATAATTTAGAAGGCAATAATTTTATTTTTCTCTATTTTTTCTTTTGAGATTATACATCAGACTATTAAAAATTAGGTATCAAAAGACAATTTGAAATTTTTTTAATTCAAAATTAAATGAAAGTAGTATCTCCTTAAGACTAAGAGTCTATTTTGTAAAAATTTTAGAATTCTATTATTCTTTTTAAGAATAGAATAGAAAAAAATCCGACTAATCAATCGAATGAGTCAGTCTCATTCGATTAATTAGTCGGATTCTCTAATATTACAGATGAAAGAATCTAAGTAATACATAACCTACGCTAGCTCCACCAAATCCACCCACAATGAAGCCAGAAGTAAATTGGTACCAACCTTTAGAAGATAAGAAATCTACTTTTTTAGGAGTTTCATTCTCAGAAAAACGAACATAACCATAAATTAATAATGCTGTAGTTAAAATGATAATTAAACTAATAGTAGAAACAAAACCAATAAAATTAGCAACTTCACTATCACGTAAAGGACCTAATTTTACAAACGGACCTAATAAGAAATATCCATGAACACAACCAATATTAATCCCTCTTAATAGTGGAGATAAGCCTACTTTGTAGGCAGGTAATAAACTCAAATAACTTTTTGTAATATTAGATGTAGTGATTGGAGTAGAGAGATGTCCAACAAAGGGATCATTTTGAAAAGGGGCAACTACATCATACTTATTTGTCGACCCTTGAAAATCATTTTTTTCTATCATATTAAATATTTTTAAATTGAAATTAATTTTATTGTAATATTATAATAAATTTTTAAATTCAAGCTGAGTTATAATAGAATATCATTAAGAGAAAGAATGTGGTTTGAAAAAAAATAATTCACTTGAAAACAAAAAAAAAATGACTTTAGTTTTAGATTATTTAATTTTATGTAGTTTTATCTTTGGTTTAATAACAGCTCTATATATTGGATTAAAGACAATTAAATTAATTTAATAGATAAACATTTTAAAATTTTTTTTATGAATGATACTATAATACGAGAGGAAATTAGTGGAGCTAGAAACCTGCGTAGTATTTTCACCATGAATATCCTTTTTTTTGCTGGAATTGGATTTTTTTTAGCAGGCCTTTCTAGCTACTTTCATAAAAATCTTTTAATTATCACTGATACAAGTGAAATTAGTTTTTTACCCCAGGGAATTGCAATGTTATTTTATGGAACAGGGGCAATTGGATTAGCTATTTATATTTTTCTAACGGTCTTTTGGAATATAGGAAGTGGATACAACGAATTTTCAAAAACAGAGAATATTATTCGAATTATTCGTTTAGGATTTCCAGGAAAAAATCGAACAATATTTCTATCCTATGAATTTAAAAATATTAAAAATATAAAATTCTTGATTAAACAGGGGCTAAATCCTAGGTGTAACATCCTACTAGTACTAAAAGATAAAAGAGAAATTCCATTATTTCCTGCTCAAATTCTAATGAATCCTATTGAAACAGAAAAAAAAGCAATCATATTATCGAATTTTTTAAATGTTCCACTAGAAAGCTTAGTTGTTTAAAAAACTAACATTTCTCTAATTAGTAAAAAAATACTATTAGCTAATCAGTATTAGCTAATATATTATACAGCGGGCATAGTTTAGTGGCAAAACTTCAGTCTTCCAAGCTGATTATGAGAGTTCGATTCTCTCTGCCCGCTTTTTTTTACGACTCTTTTTAAAATACAGGCTATTCTACTATTTACTAGAAAGTAATAAAATAAAAAAAAATAAGAGAGTTCCTCTAAATTACTTTAATTTTCGAAAAAATCAAACTACTGAGAATTAAATCAAAAATAATCTTTAGAAAATTTTTAACGGTTCTACGCAATAGGAGTGACAAAAGAAGAATTCTTACTAAACAATTAGTAAAAATATGTCTGGTGGATCTACAGGAGAACGTCCTTTTACTGATATCATAACAAGTATTCGTTATTGGATTATTCATAGTATTACAATTCCTACACTTTTTCTTTCTGGGTGGTTATTTATTAGTACTGGCTTAGCTTACGATGTTTTTGGAACGCCAAGACCGGATGAATATTTCACACAAGACAGACAGCAAGTTCCTCTAGCAAATGAACGCTTTAATGCAAATCAAGAACTAGAAGATTTAAAATAAAAAATTATTTGAATTATATATATAAATTAACCTTTTTGAGTAAAATCTATGGTAAATCGAAACTTTAATCGATCTGTTGCTTATCCTATTTTCACGTTCCGCTGGCTAGCTATTCATGGATTAGCTGTTCCAACTGTTTTCTTCCTTGGGGCTATTACTTCAATGCAATTTATTCAACGATAAGGAGGAATTTTTATGACAGGTCCAAATCCAAACAAACAGGCTGTTGAATTAAACAGAACTTCGCTTTACTGGGGATTATTACTAATTTTTGTTTTAGCGGTTTTATTTTCAAGTTATTTCTTTAATTAAATTCATTACATTTTCTAAAAAAATAAAAAATTATGGCAGATACAAGTAGACGTGTACCTTTATGGGCTGTTGCATTAGTAGGGGGATTGGCAGTTTTAACAATGTTAGGTCTATTCCTTTTTGGTTCTTATTCTGGGTTAGGTTCTTCTATTTAATCTGAATATAGAAATATTTCTGAATCACCTCACTAAACTTCTTTCCTAGTTAGAAAAAAAATCTGTGGAAATGAACATAGAAAAGTGTTGAGTTTTTTAAAAATGACTCAACACTTTTTTCATGGAGAATGCTCTTATTCTACACTTTCTTTTTCAATATAAATAAATAAAGCAGCCATAGCTACACAAGGTAAAAAGATCCCAAAAATAGGGACTAAAATCGATGGAAAATAAGGTGCAATCATGAATTCTACCTCTTTTAATTAACTAATATTATTATTATAAGATATCTTATACTACTAAAAAAATAAGATAATTTATATACATTTATTAAACATGAGTACAAATGAGAATGATATTGATGCAAAAATAATTGATGCTATGCAATTATTTGCAAAAAATTATGCTAAAACTACAAATACTTATTTTTGTATCGATTCAGAAGTAACCGATTCCGTAATTTTAGGTCTCTCAAAAAATAAAGAATTTTTTGGTGCCCCTTTATGTCCTTGCCGCTATTATGATGATAAAATTGATGAGATTAGTTTGGCTTATTGGAATTGTCCTTGTGTTCCGATGCGCGAGCGAAAAGAATGTCATTGTATGTTATTTTTAACTCCTGAAAATGAATTTTCTTCTTCCCGCCAAACCTTCGAAAATAAAAATGAATAATTTTTCTTAAGATATAGAGAATGTTTGTAATATAATAGTTAGGTATAGAGAATCTACAATAAATATTATTTCCAATTAACTAATAGAGTATAAGATTATGACACCATCATTAGCAAATTTATTAGGGAGTCTTTTTGCAGGAACTGTACTTGTTATTATACCAATCACAGTTGCATTAATTTTTGTGAGTAAAATTGATCCACTTGAACGCGAGGAAGTTTAAACATGATTAATATAATTGTAGAACCTGCCCTCCTTTTAGGAGCTATTTTTGCTATCGTTATGATTTTTTTATATGGATTACGATTTGTCAATCCAGAGTTAGCTACAGATTGGGATATCTTTATTACTACATTAGGAATTGTTTATAGCTCAATCATTGTTATTCATGGATGGCGATTAGATCCAATTTTACTATTTAGCCAAGTTCTACTTATATTTATAACTTTTTCTTTTTGTTGGATTTTGATTCGTCAAAGAGAAATTATCCGACGTTTAATTGAAAAATTTTAAATTTTTTCCTCTAACTATATAGAAGTTAATTCATACTGATAAAAGTGAATCCAATTTAAGTAGTAAGCTCTTCTTTTTAACCGTCGTACTCCTAGAATCCTAATTAAAAATTTCTAAAAAAAGAAAACTTAAAAAATTATGTTAACTTTAAAACTTTTCGTGTATACAACTGCTTTCTTCTTTATTACAGTCGCTGTTTTTGGATTATTATCTAGTGATAGCTCACGTAATCCAAGTAATATTTAATTGAAAAATTGGATCGAGAAAGAGATTTCTCGATCCATTGTGCTTAAGTGCGAATATAAAATAAAAATATACCCTATGGGAAAAATTTATAATTGGTTCGAAGAACGTCTTGAAATTCAGTCCATTGCAGATGATATTTCAAGTAAATATGTTCCTCCTCATGTAAATATTTTTTACTGCTTTGGTGGAATCGTATTTACTTGCTTTTTAGTTCAAGTAGCAACAGGATTTGCAATGACTTTTTATTATCGTCCTTCTGTTGCAGATGCATTTGCTTCTATTGAATATTTAATGACTCAAGTAAATTTTGGTTGGTTAATTCGTTCAATCCATCGTTGGTCTGCAAGTATGATGGTTTTAATGATGATTTTACATGTTTTCCGTGTCTATCTAACAGGTGGATTTAAAAAACCTCGTGAATTAACATGGGTAACAGGAGTAATTTTAGCGTCAGTAACAGTTTCTTTTGGAGTTACTGGATACTCTTTACCTTGGGACCAAATAGGTTACTGGGCATGTAAAATTGTAACAGGTGTTCCTGATGCAATTCCAGTGGTAGGGTCAACTGTTGTTGAACTATTAAGAGGAGGTGCAAGCGTTGGGCAAGCAACCTTAACTCGTTTCTATAGTTTACATACTTTCGTTCTTCCCTTAATTACTGCAGTAGTAATGTTAGCTCATTTCCTTATGATCAGAAAACAAGGAATTTCTGGTCCTCTATAAACTATTAAACTATTAAACAAAAAAAAAAGAAAAACTATGTCAATTATAAAAAAACCCGATTTATCTGATCCGAAATTAAGAGCAAAACTTGCAAAAGGAATGGGTCATAACTATTATGGAGAACCTGCTTGGCCAAATGATCTTTTATATATTTTCCCTGTTTGTATTTTTGGAACATTTGCGTGTTTAATTGGATTATCTGTAATGGAACCAACAGCTATCGGAGAACCTGCCAATCCATTTGCAACTCCACTGGAAATCTTACCGGAATGGTATTTCTTCCCAACATTTAACCTATTACGCGTACTTCCAAATAAGCTAGTTGGAGTACTATCAATGGCTGCTGTTCCTGTTGGACTAATTACAGTTCCATTTATCGAAAATGTGAACAAATTCCAAAATCCTTTCCGTCGCCCAATCGCATCAACTGTTTTCTTAGTAGGAACTTTTGTTGCAATTTGGTTAGGATTTGGAGCAACAATGCCAATTGATAAAGCAATTACTTTAGGTTTATTCTAAATAGAATTTCGAAAAAACTTTAATATTTCTTAAATTCTCTATATAATCTAGAAAAGATCGGCTATGTAGCTCAGTTGGTTAGAGTGGGGGACTCATAAGCCCTAGGTCGCAGGTTCAATTCCAGCCGTAGCCATCTTTTTTAGTACTCTCTAACTCTTCTTTTTAAAAGAGGATAATTTTACTTTAATTATACTTCTCTACATAACTCTCAAAGTAACAGAAGAAAGGAGAGATGGCAGAGTGGTTTATCGCGTAAGATTGCTAATCTTTTGTAAGTGTTTTAACTTACCGAGGGTTCGAATCCCTCTCTCTCCTCTAACATATTGTTATGTTTTTTGAGTTTTATTAGTTAATAATAAGGGGTTGTAGTTCAATTGGTTAGAGCACCGCCCTGTCACGGCGGAAGTTGCGGGTTCGAGCCCCGTCAATCCCGTTTAAATATCGATTTCTCTATAATAATAGGAATAAGAACTATTCTACTAGCGTTAAAATAAATATTCTTTTTATTTTCCATTAAAATATGAGATCTAATTTTTTTTCAAAATTTAAGCAATCTATTATTGCCATAATTATTTCGACTTTTTTATTTACTAGCTTAACTCCTGAAGCGAATGCTAATTTTACTGCTTTAGTTCCATGTAAAGAATCTCCAGCATTTCAAAAACGTTTAAAAAGTTCTGTCAAAAAATTAGAAAATCGTTTAAAACTTTATACACCAGAAACAAAAGAAGCTAAATTTTTAGAGAAAGAAATTGAAGCTACAAAAGCACGCTTTGAAAGATATGAAAACTCGACTTTACTGTGTGGAAAAGAAGGTTTACCAAGAATTATTGCCTCGGGACAATGGGACCATGCAGGAGAGTTTACAATTCCAGCAATTCTTTTTCTTTATATTACTGGATGGATTGGTTGGGTAGGAAGAAAATATCTTCGTTATGCAAGTGGAACTACAAATCCAACAGAAAATGAGATTATTATTAATGTTCCTATAGCTTTAACAATTATGAATTCAGGATTCTTATGGCCAGTTGAAGCTTGGAAAGAATTTACAAGTGGAGATTTATTAGCATCAAAAGATGACGTAACTGTTTCTCCTCGTTAAAATTATATTTCAAGCATTCTATTGTTAACTAAAACTATTTAATCAAATTTTTAATCTATGAATTATTTTCTTAAATATCTATCTACAGCTCCTGTTCTCTTAACAGCTTTATTAAGTGTCACTTCTTCTTTCATTATGTTTATTAACTATATTTATCCAGACCCATTAATTTTTCCAACATTCTAGGATTCATTAAATTCTCTTTTCTCAAAAAATTTGAGAAAAGAGAATTTATTAAGAAAGTTTTACTCTTTCATTTTCAACTTCAGAAATAGATTTTTTCAATTCTGGTGCTAAGAGTTCAAACAAAGAAGATTTTCTAGTATCGTATAGAAGTTCAGAAGAACTTAAATTTGAAATATATTCTCGAATAATAGTTCTTAATTCTTTTCCAGTTAACTCCTCAGAAATCATTAATTGATCAACTAATCGTTCTCCTCCAGGTCGAATGATAGATAAGAAAGCAAGAATTTCATTATAGGTAATATCCATAAAATTAGTTGTGAAATTATCTATTATGTTATTTAATTCTTGCTTTACATCACTTCCAAGGAAAAATAAATTACGTTGTTGAGCTTGATCTTTTAGTTCTTGGAGACGAGCCATTGCATAACGCAGAACCATTGTTCTTAAAATTCGTGTCAATTGTGCTAAATCCATTTGAGCACCAACTGTGCACTCACTTGTCCCATTTATCATCTCCTCGGCTGCTCTACCACCAATAGCAGTTAAAACTTGATTTACAAAAATATTTCTTGAATTATATTGGCTGGCAGATGGAATTGTCCAAGTTGTCCCTTGTGTATTCCCACGTGGAACTAAAGTTAACTTTTCTATTCCATCGTTTTCATTGATTAAACTTCCAGCAAAAGCATGACCCATTTCGTGAAAAGCAGTTAATTGTCGAGCTTTTACCCTTAAAATTTGTTTTCCCTCTAACCCAATAACAATTCGATCAATACTTAAATTAATTTCATCCATTGTGATAAATGAGTTTCTTCGACGAGTTGCTAAAATAGCGGCTTCATTTAATACATTGGCAAGATCTGCACCTGAGAAACCAATAGTACGTTGAGCAATTTGTGTAAGTGAAACAGAAGGATCAATTTTTTTACCTTTCGCATGTACTTTTAGAATAGATTGTCTTTCTTTCAATGTTGGGTTACTAATAGTAATTTGACGATCAAACCTTCCAGCGCGCTTAATAGCTGGATCTAGAATATCAATCCTATTAGTTGCAGCCATAATCACAATTCCCGTATCGGACTCAAAGCCATCCATTTCAATTAGAATTTGATTTAAAGTTTGCTCTCTTTCATCATTTCCTCCTCCCATACTTCCATTAGTTGAACGAGCTCGAGCGATCGAATCGATTTCATCAATAAAAATGATTGAAGGTTTTAGATTTCTTGCCTTATCAAATAGTTCTCGTACACGAGCTGCTCCTACTCCTACTAATAATTCTACAAACTGAGAACCTGATACTTTTAAAAAAGGAACACCTGCCTCGCCTGCAACTGCTTTAGCTAATAATGTTTTCCCAGTTCCTGGAGGACCTCCTAAAAGGACCCCTTTAGGGATTCCGGCTCCCAATTTTCCAAATTTCTCAGGATTTTTTAAAAATTTAATAACTTCTTTTAACTCAAGTTTTGCTTCTTCATTCCCAGCTACATCCTCAAATGTTATTTTTGTATCTGTAATAACTTGAACAATATTTTGGTCTAAAGAAGTAAATTCTCCGAAAGGATCATTCGAATCTACAATTGGATCATAAAGGTTATCCGAAATAGTATACCAAACTTTATTAATAATATTTGATATTTTTTCTAAAATCGTAACTAGATTAAAGCATAGCCAAATAAAGATCGCAATCAGGTATCGATTATCAGATAGTATATCTAAAAAAGGAATATCTTCTATTCCCGATAAGATAAATAAAAAATTTTCCATATAGTATTTCTGCATTTCAGTAATATTTTTCTTTTCTCTTGAACAAAACTTTGGTTCAACTTTTCTCTATTTAGTTTTGTTTCTTAACTCTCTTCTATTTTAAGAAATTAAAATTCTAATCATTTTCTACAATACAAAAGTATCTTTTCTAGCTTTTAATGAATACCATATTTGAATCTTTATTAACAATATAAGGACTAATAAATTTATTCAAAGAGTCAAAAAGCAAAAGTAGAATAGAAACTGATATTTTTATAATAAATGAAATATAATATTGGAAACATCTATTAAAATAAGAAACAAGTTATAAATTTATTTAGCAAGAAAAATTTTATGTTACAAAAAGGATCTAAAGTACGAATTTCTAGAAAAGAATCTTATTGGTTCAATAAAGTAGGAACTGTAGTGAGTGTAGAGAAATCTACAGTAATTCGCTATCCAGTAGTAGTAAGATTTGAATCAGTTAATTATAGTGGAACAAATACCAATAATTTTTCGTTTGGAGAACTTGATTCTTTAGATGAAAAATAAACAATTTCTATTAATAATTTTTAAATAGAAAATAGTAATACAATTTAGAGCACTATTCTATTTTTATATAAAAGTGGGTTGAATTTTTGTTAAAAACTCAACCCACTTTTATATAAAAATTAGATTGTTTTTTATTTTTTTTATCCTTCAAGTGCACTCCAATCTACATCAACATTTTCTAAAATTAATGAAGAATTGTAAATTTGAAGAATAATAATAAGAAAGACTAAAAATAATGCCATAAATAATCCCATAATAGGAGTAGTTCCCCAATTAGGAGCAACTTTTCCATATTCTACATTTAAAGGCTTAAGAATTTCACCTAAACGAGTTTTTAATGCCATATAATTATATATAATTTAACTGATAAGTATGTTAAAAAAGAAAGTTTTTTCTTTCCTAAGATAAAAAAATTTATGAATTTAGATACAACTTTACTAACTTTTGCAATTGCTTCGCTTGCTATTGGATTAACCTTATTAACTATTTATAGTGCATTCGGCCCTGGATCAGAAAATTTAATAGATCCTTTTGAAGAAGATGATGATTAAAATTATTTAATAATTTTTGGTGTATCTCGGAAGAATACACTAAAGAATAATACCATTAAAGTACCAATTAATAAAAATGTATAGACTAAAGCTTCCATATCGTAATTTTTTTCGTAATAATTTTTGTTAATAGTAATATTATTTCGTTTTTATACTATAAAAACGAAATAATATTGAGAGAATTTTAAATACTTCCTTTACGTGGTGTAGTTTTATCTCCAATTTTTCTAAATGCTCCAAATTCTACTTGCTCTGTAACTTCCGGTCCAATTCCTGTAAATACATCACGGAAAATTGTACGAGCGCCATGCCATAGATGTCCAAAGAAGAATAATAAAGCAAAATTTGCATGTCCAAATGTATACCAACCTCTTGGACTACTTCTAAATACTCCGTCAGATTCTAGAGATGTTCGATCAAACTCAAAAACTTCTCCTAATTGAGCTTTTCTAGCAAATTTTTTCACTGTAGGCGCATCTTTAAATGTTTGGCCATTTAATTTTCCACCATAAAAACTTACAGAAACTCCTACTTGTTCGATACTATATTTCGATTCTGCTCTTCTGAAAGGAATATCTGCACGAATAATACCATCTTTATCAACTAAAATTACTGGGAATGTTTCAAAGAAAGCTGGCATTCTACGTACAGTAAGCTCACGTCCTTCACGATCTCTAAAAATTGGATGACCTAACCATGCCTCTGCAATTCCATCTCCTTTATTCATAGGACCCGAACGGAAAAGACCACCTTTTGCTGGGTTATTTCCAATGTAATCATAGAAAGCTAATTTATCTGGAATTTGTGACCAAGCTTCAGTCTCTGATACTTTTTGAGCTAAAGAAGTTTCTACTCTTCTTTCAATTTCTTGTTGGAAATATCCACTATCCCATTGATAACGTGTAGGTCCAAATAGTTCAATTGGAGTTGTAGCTGATCCATACCACATTGTCCCTGATGTAACAAAAGCTGCCCAGAACACAGCAGAAATACTACTTGAAAGAACAGTTTCAATATTCCCCATTCTTAAGGCACGATATAAACGTTGAGGAGGTCTTACAGTTAAATGGAAAATTCCTGCAATAATTCCTAATGTTCCTGCTGCTATATGATGAGAAGCTACTCCACCTGGATTAAATGGATTGAACCCTTCTGGTCCCCATGAAGGAGCAACAGGTTGAACTCTTCCTGTTAAGCCAAAAGCATCTGAAACCCAAATTCCAGGACCAAATAAACCTGTTACGTGGAAAGCACCAAAACCGAAACAAAGGAAACCTGAAAGTAAAAGATGAATTCCGAAAATTTTAGGTAAATCTAATGCAGGTTCTCCTGTACGTGGATCTTGGAATAAATCTAAGTCCCAATATACCCAATGCCAAATTGCAGCTAAGAATAGAAGTCCTGATAATACAATATGTGTTAATGCTACTCCTTCGAAACTCCATAACCCTGGTGTAGTTGAACTTTCTCCTGTAATTGTCCAACCTCCCCAAGATTCAGTAATTCCTAATCTTGCCATAAAAGGCATAACGAACATTCCTTGACGCCACATTGGATTTAAAACAGGGTCTGAAGGATCAAAAACTGCTAACTCATATAAGGCCATAGATCCGGCCCAACCTGAGACTAAAGCAGTATGCATTAAATGAACTGCAATTAATCTTCCAGGATCATTCAAAACAACTGTATGAACACGATACCAAGGTAAAGCCATGTTACAAATTTTTCTTTGAAATAAAATATCTTAATCCTTTCTTAACTCTTTTGTGCTTCTAGAAATCCAATTTTTAACAGAGATCTAGATAAAGATCTTTTCTAAATATATTTATTGAGGCCTACAGAATTAGGTAGATCCAGGGTTAAAAGCAAAAAAATAATTTAAGATTTCATTAAATTATTTCATTTTTACTTGTCTCTTTTAAATGATTTACTAATCTGATATTATTTTGTACTTTAGAGATATTCAATTTAAATTTTTTGAATTCTCTCGATATTTAATAATAAGAAAATACAAACTTTTCAGATTATTATAATAGAGTTTTCGTATATGCTAAGTAAGCAATAATTGCAGGGCCTAAAGAAACAATAAGAAAAGTAGTAAATAATTGACTAATAACTGTTGAATTCATTGAAATCGTTGTTTTATTTTATTCATCATTTAATACACTCTAAAAAATAAAAGACTTATGGATAAAATTGATTCTATTTATTATAATTATGACTTGTTAGAAAGGGTCACTAACTCAATGGTAGAGTACTCGGCTTTTAACTGATAAGTTCTGGGTTCGATTCCCAGGTGACCCAAAAATTGATTTTTATTTTTCTATTTTGGCTGAAAACAAATATTGTTGCTCTAATAATAAAAAATAAAAATTATTAGAATTTTTCTTTTTATTCTTTGAGAAAGATTTATAGATATTTCCAATTATAAGGATATCTTCTCTATCTGAAAAGTTTTTCATTTCGCTAATAAAAGAAAATATTTTTAATTCTTTTTTCTTTACTTTTTCTAAAAATAATAAAAGGGTAAGATTTTTTTTTTCAAAAAAATTTTGAATTTTTTTGAGTTTAGATAATACAGCTAAGCTTTTTTTATAGCTTAATAGTAATTTAACCAATAAAAAGTTGATAATAAAAATAATACTAAAATAGATGGAAGCTAATATAAATTCTGTACACATTTTTTAATTTTTTAAACTATTTTTCTTACTATGATAAGAGAATTCATAAAAAGCTTTTTTACTCTTGACAATTTATTATTCTATATATATAATATTATTATCTTGTTTGAATAAGCCCCCATCGTCTAGAGGCCCAGGACACCACCCTTTCACGGAGGTAACAGGGATTCGAATTCCCTTGGGGGTACTTTTTTTTCTATCCTATTAAGATAGGACTAAATAGCTATATAAAATTTAATTCAATTTAAAACTTGGAGAAATCAAAGTCTTATTAATTGTAATTAAAGATTTTAAATCGGGATGGCAGGATTTGAACCTGCGACTTTCTGCTCCCAAAGCAGACACGCTACCAAACTGCGTTACATCCCGTCTTGATACATATAATTGTATCATATTAAAAATATAAATTCAAGTATTTTAAATTTGCAAAAAAAAAGCCTTATTGTTATAGTAGAAGGAGACAAAATGAGTGAATTAAATGATGTTATTAAAATAAAAAAAACTAAAAAATGGCTTTTCTTAAACGATGGAAAACTAACTGGGAACTAAAATCTTTAACTTTTGAACAATTATTTAATGTTATTTTAGAAGTTATTACAAAGCAGTTAGATGAAGTTGAAAAAGAGGATGTAAAATTAGAAGCTAATCTAGTTATAGACTACGAAGCAGATTCAGTAGATATCGTTGCTATGTTATTGTACCTTGAAGATATGTTTAAAAATGCTTCACAAACAACACGTACAGTAGTACCTACTGATAAATTAGGTCAAATTGTTTTAGTAGAAGATATTTTTGATATTATCTATGAGGTATTGATTGGAATAGAAAGTAAAATGGAAACATTTGTTCCTATTAAACCTGATTTTGATGCCTTAGAGAAACGTCAAAAAATTGGGGAATTATACCCAAATCCCAAAGCCTAAAGTAGAAAAAAAGTACAAAGTAGGATTATAAACTACTTTGTACTTTTTCTAACCAAAAAATTTTTTTAGTTTCAATCTTTTTTATTTCAATGTAACTTTTCCACCTGCAGCTTCAATTTCTTTTTTAATTGTCTCACTTTCTTCTTTTGACGCTGCTTCTTTTAAAACTTTTGGAACATTATCAACGATATCTTTTGATTCTTTTAATCCTAAACCTGTGACATTACGAACAATTTTAAGAATAGCAATTTTTTTATCTGCTGGAACATCAGTTAGCATAATATCAAATTGAGATTTTTCTTCAACAACTTCCGCTACAGCTTGTACTGGTGCAGCAGCTAATACTGGACCACTACTTACAGAAACTGATGTATCTACTCCAAAAACTTTTTCAATTTCTGAAACCAGCTCTGAAGCTTCTAGTAAAGTTAAGCTTTTTAATTGTTCAATAATATTATTTAATTTTTCACTCATAATTTTGTTTTTTTAGTAGACAATAATAATATTAATTTAGTTCAAATTGTATTTCCAAAAAGAGTATAACAAATACTACATTAAAACAAAAGAAAATAATTTTATTTTTTAAAACTACTTAATTCCACCTGAATTCCAGGACTCATTGTTGTGCAAATATTAAATGTTTTAAAATATCTTCCTTTTACTCCACTAGGTTTATTTTTTTCAAGAGAAGTATAAACAGCAAGTAAATTTTCTTTCAATTCATTTTCACTAAATGAAACTTTTCCAAAATTTAAATGAACAATTCCTGTTTTATCCGCTCGATACTCTAACTTTCCTTTTTTAAATTCATTAATTGCTTCTTTTAAATTTTGTGTAACTGTTCCAGATTTAGGAGAAGGCATTAACCCTTTTGGCCCTAAAATACGCCCTAATTTTGCTAATTTCGGCATAAGTTGTGGAGTTGTAATTAATAAATCAAAATTTAATTTTCCAGCACTAATTTCTTCTATTAAATCATCACTTCCTGCAAGCGTTGCACCGTTTTTAATCATTTCTTCTACATAGTCTGCTTCCGTAAAAACTGCAATACGTAAACTATTCCCAGTTCCATTTGGTAAAACCAGACTAGTTCTTAATTGTTGATTAGCGTATTTCGGATCTATATTTAAAGAAATATGTGCTTCTACCGATTCAATAAATTTTGCCGTTCCTAATTTTTTTAATAATGCAATTCCTTCATCAATGGGATAAGAAGGTTTTGTTAATAATGTTTTTAAATTTTTTGTACGTTTTGATTCTTTTTTCATAATTGTTAGATTGTTTGAACTTTAATACCCATGCTTCTTGCAGTCCCTTTAATAATTAAAATTGCTTTTTCAATATCTGTGGTATTAAGATCATTCATTTTAATTGTAGCAATTTCTTTTACTTGTTCTAAAGTAACAGTTCCTGTTACTTCTTTATTTGGTTGGGCAGCTCCTTTTTTCACATTTGCGAATTTTGCCAATAAAATAGAGGCTGGAGGTGATTTTAAAATAAAAGTATAAGATTTATCTTCAAAAATAGTAATTTTTACTGGAATAACTAATCCCATTTTATCAGCAGTTTTTGCATTATATTCTTTACAAAAAGCAGCAATATTTACCCCGTGTTGCCCTAAAGCAGGCCCAACTGGAGGAGCTGGGGTTGCTTTCCCTGCTGGTAAAGCCAATTTTACAAAAGCTTTAATTTTTTTTGCCATAAAATTTTTATTTCAAAAGTTCATATATATATTTTTTTTCAAACCACCAAATTTTAATTTTTCAATACTACTCACTTCTAGTGACTAACTGTGTAAAAAATATAGATCGAAAAATAGGAAATATTTAATTTTCGAATCTACTTGAAACTTAAAAACGCGCCCTGAAGGACTCGAACCCTCGACACCTGATTTTGGAGACCAGTGTTCTACCAACTGAACTAAGGACGCTTCTTAGAAAGCTCTTTCCTAGGAGGATTACTCTTATACTTTCTCAAACATAGCTATAATATTACATCGTATAGTTTTAAAAAGCAAATAAAATCAAAATAGGAAAAAATGAACTCTAAAAAAAATTTTTTTGGTGATAATTTATCTCCAACGAATCCATTTGCAGAACAAGCAATCTTAAATATTTTAATAACAAATGGTCAAGATAAAAGTCTTTTAAAAGAAAGTTTACCAAATATTAAAATATATTCTTTTTATGATGAATCCAACAAGCTAATAT
>Ga0208618_1000178_pt1 | contig 30146 bp, 24 predicted proteins | sample CryBogCBE18Jul08_FD_184585 | JGI IMG/M metagenome (GOLD analysis project Ga0208618, IMG submission 184585) | Freshwater microbial communities from Crystal Bog, Wisconsin, USA - CBE18Jul08 (SPAdes) | ecosystem: Environmental > Aquatic > Freshwater > Lake | place: Crystal Bog, Wisconsin, USA...
CACTTAATTTGGGTTTAACCGATGAAATTGAATGGCTCAAAAAACAAGAGCGTTTAACCTTCGCCCGCGTTGGTATTACTGACCCAGTTTCTGTTGATGATTATGTGGCGCATGATGGTTACCGAGGCTTAAAAAATGCTTTGGCTAAATCCGGCGCAGAAATTGTTAAAGAAGTGACTGACTCTGGTTTGCGTGGCCGCGGGGGTGCAGCTTTTCCAACAGGCATTAAATGGAACACTGTCTTGAATGCGCCAGCAGATCAAAAATACATTGTATGTAATGCCGATGAAGGTGACTCCGGCACTTATTCAGACCGCATGATTATGGAGGGTGATCCACTCGTGCTGATTGAAGGCATGACGATTGCTGGTCTTGCTGTTGGCGCGACGCAAGGCTACATCTACTTACGTTCAGAATATCCTGATGCATTAGTAACGCTGAATGAAGCGATTGCAAATGCTTATCAAGCTGGCTTCTTGGGTGATGATATTTGCGGTAGTGGCAAGCGTTTCCATTTAGAAGTTCGTCGTGCGGCTGGCGCTTATGTCTGTGGTGAAGAAACTTCATTGCTCGAAAGCCTGGAGGGAAAGCGCGGCTTAGTGCGTTTCAAACCACCACTCCCTGCGATTGAAGGTTTGTTTGGTAAGCCAACGGTTGTGAATAACGTGATTTCATTAGCGACTGTGCCTATCGTTTTAGATAAAGGTGGCAAGTTCTATCAAGACTTTGGCATGGGTCGTTCACGCGGTACGTTGCCTATCCAATTGGCTGGAAATATCAAACAATGTGGCTTGGTTGAAAAAGCCTTTGGGGTAACGTTACGTGAATTGCTGTATGACTTTGGCGGGGGTTCAGCTTCAGGTAAGCCAATCCGTGCGGTTCAAGTGGGTGGCCCGCTCGGTGCTTATTTGCCTGAGTCTCAATTCGATACACCTCTAGATTACGAAAAATTCACAGAGATTTGGGCTGTACTTGGTCACGGCGGGATTGTGGCCTTTGACGACAGTGTAGACATGGCAAAAATGGCACGTTACGCCTTTGAGTTCTGTGCAGTGGAGTCATGTGGTAAATGTACGCCATGCCGTATCGGCTCAACCCGTGGTGTTGAAGTAATGGACAAGATTATTGCTAAAGAAGACCATGCGAAAAACATTACCTTGGTGCGCGACTTAAGCGACACGATGTTGAACGGTTCACTCTGTGCATTGGGCGGTATGACCCCGTATCCTGTGCTTAGCGCAATTAATCATTTTCCAGAAGATTTTGGCCTTAAAAAAGGTCAAGTGGCTTAAGGCTGCTAGGAGATACTCATGAGTAAATATACTGATTTTGGTACGCCAGCAAAAATATCTGACAATCAAGTCACGCTAGAGATTGATGGCACGCAAATTACGGTGCCAGAAGGCACCTCGATTATGCATGCTGCCATGGTGGGCGGTGTGACGGTGCCTAAACTTTGCGCTACAGATAGTCTGGACCCTTACGGCTCTTGCCGTTTGTGCTTGGTGGAGATTGAAGGGCGCCGCGGCTTCCCAGCTTCATGTACCACGCCCGTGGCTGAAGGTATAAAAGTTAAAACGCAAACGCCAAAATTAGCGGATATTCGCAAAGGGGTCATGGAGCTTTATATTTCAGACCATCCGCTTGATTGCCTTACATGTGCTACTAATGGTGATTGCGAATTGCAAGATATGGCAGGTGCTGTGGGTTTGCGCGAAGTGCGTTATGGCTACGATGGTGAAAATCATCTCAAGTCAGAAAAAGATACTTCAAATCCTTACTTCCAGTTTGATCCTTCAAAATGTATCGTCTGTTCACGCTGCGTTCGTGCTTGTGAAGAAGTGCAGGGTACGTTTGCATTGACCATTCAAGGCCGTGGTTTTGAGTCTAAAGTAGCTTCGGGCACTGAAAACTTCTTAGAGTCGGAATGTGTTTCTTGCGGTGCTTGTGTGCAAGCGTGTCCAACAGCGACATTAATTGAAAAATCTGTAGTGCAGCATGGCGTGCCTGAGCATTCAGTAACAACGACATGTGCTTATTGCGGTGTGGGTTGTTCTTTCGATGCTGAAATGAAAGGCGAGCAAGTAGTTCGCATGGTGCCAAGTAAACATGGTGGTGCGAATCATGGTCACTCGTGTGTTAAAGGTCGCTTTGCTTGGGGCTATGCAACTCATCAAGATCGCATCACGACCCCAATGATACGTAAGAGTATCCACGATGCTTGGACTGAAGTTTCATGGGATGAGGCGATTAATTATGCAGCGAGTGAAATTACACGCATCCAAGCGAAATATGGCAAAGAATCAGTCGGCGGTATTACTTCATCACGTTGTACCAATGAAGAGGTCTACGTTACTCAAAAGCTTATACGTGCGGTATTAGGAACGAATAACGTTGATACCTGTGCGCGTGTTTGTCATTCACCAACAGGTTATGGTTTAAAACAAACATTGGGTGAATCCGCAGGTACACAGACGTTTGATTCTGTGATGCACTCAGATGTGATTTTTGTGATGGGAGCAAACCCAACCGATGGTCACCCAGTATTTGGCTCGCAAATGAAGCGTCGCTTGCGTGAAGGTGCGAAATTGATTGTGGCCGACCCACGTCAAATCGACTTGGTTTCATCACCACACGTTAAAGCTGACTACCATTTAAAATTACGTCCAGGCACAAACGTAGCATTAATTGCTGCCATGTCTCATGTGATCGTGACTGAAGGCTTAGTGAACGAAGCGTTCGTTAAAGAGCGCTGTGATTTTGACTCTTTCGAAGCTTGGCGAGATTTTGCGTCAAAACAAGAAAACTCTCCTGAGGCTTTGAGTGAAACCCTAGGCGTCCCAGCAGAAGATCTCCGCGCGGCAGCACGTTTATATGCAACGGGTGGCAATGCAGCGATTTACTACGGCTTGGGCGTGACTGAACATAGCCAAGGCTCGACCACTGTCATGGGCATTGCTAACCTTGCGATGGCAACGGCTAATGTTGGTCGTGAAGGCGTTGGTGTGAATCCGCTGCGTGGTCAAAATAACGTGCAAGGCTCATGTGATATGGGCTCGATGCCGCACGAATACCCAGGTTATCGCCATGTATCTGATGATGCGACACGCGCACTGTTTGAAACTGCATGGGGTCGCCCACTCAGTAAAGAGCCTGGCTTGCGTATTCCAAATATGCTTGATCAAGCGATTAGTGGCAATTTTAAAGCCTTGTATTGCGTAGGTGAAGACATCGTTCAGTCTGACCCAAATACACAGCACGTGACACACGGTCTAGAGTCTATGGAGTGTGTAATTGTCCAAGATCTGTTCTTGAACGAAACTGCGATGTACGCCCATGTATTCTTCCCTGGCGCTTCATTCCTAGAAAAATCAGGTACATTCACTAATGCTGAACGTCGTATTTCACCAGTGCGCCGAGTGATGACCCCTAAAAATGGTTTTGAAGATTGGGAAGTGACCGCTAAACTCGCTAGTGCCTTGGGTTATCCTATGCATTACTCACATGCATCCGATATCTTGGATGAAATTGCTGCATTAACGCCTACATTCAAAGGCGTCAGCTTTAAGAAATTAGATGAACTTGGTAGCGTTCAATGGCCGTGTGATGATGCAAATCCCACAGGCACACCAACGATGCACATTGATGAGTTTGTGCGAGGCAAAGGTAAGTTCTTTATAACTGAATATGTGCCAACTACTGAAAAAGTAAATGCTAAATACCCGTTAATTTTGACAACCGGTCGTATTCTTTCTCAATACAACGTAGGCGCCCAAACACGTCGTACTGATAATGTGGCATGGCATCCAGAAGATGTCATTGAAATTCATCCACATGATGCTGAAGATCGCGGTATTAATGATGGTGATTGGGTCGGCATTACAAGTCGTGCAGGTGAAACTGTACTTCACGCCAAAATTACTGAGCGCGTTCAGCCTGGCGTGGTTTACACCACATTCCATCATCCTGAATCAGGTGCGAACGTTATCACCACAGATAATTCAGATTGGGCGACTAACTGTCCTGAATTTAAGGTAACGGCGGTTCAATTAACCAAGGTTTCTCAACTATCTGAATGGCAGCGTGAATACAACGACTTCAGTAAAGAGCAACTTGGTTTTGTACAGCACCCAAAAAATGAAGTGAACGTATAAGCTTAATATTTAACTGATGCAATACCTTAAACAGCCATTGATTGCAGAGACGGCGAGTACCCGCTTGATGGTACAGAAGTGGCAAGCGGGCGACTTTCAATCGCTTGAAGATTTTGTGGCTGAAGAAGTGCCAGTTGCGATGATTTACAACGGTATTTCGCACGCAGTGATGCTGGCAACGCCACAAGATTTGGAAGACTTTGCTTTGGGCTTTTCATTGGCTGAAGGCATTCTGAGCAGTCAAAAAGAACTTTATGAGATTGAAGTGGTGAAGCAGGCATCTGGCATCGAGCTAAGGATGGAAATCGCTAGTGAGCGATTTTCTCAGCTCAAAGATAGACGCAGAAGCATGACGGGTCGGACGGGTTGTGGTCTATGTGGCGCAGAGAGTTTAGAGCAAGCGCTACGGTTGCCAGAGAGTGTGAACAATTCGAAAGAGGTGTTTGCAAAAGATGCGGTGCTAAAAGTGCTTAAAAGTGCGGTTAGTCAGCAAGTCTTGCAAGCTCAAACAGGCGCTACTCATGCTAGCTTTTGGGTGGAATCTAGTGGCGTAATAGCAATGGTGCGAGAAGATGTAGGTCGTCATAATGCTTTAGATAAATTGCTTGGGGCTAAGGCAAAAAAGGAAGTAGAAGCAGGGTTTGTATTAACGACAAGCCGAGCAAGTTATGAGATGGTCCAAAAGGTCGCTGTTGCTGGTGTTTCTATGTTGGTCGCGATTTCAGCGCCAACAGGTTTGGCAATTCGCGTGGCTGAACAATGTGGCGTGACATTAGTTGGTTTTGCCCGCTCTGAACATTTTGTGGTGTATACCCATCCAGAGCGTTTGCATTAAAAAAGATAGTACAAAGAAAAGATAGCTTAGGAAAAAGTAATGAATATCGAGCAGTTGATTACCATGGCCAACCAAATTGGTACGTTTTTCAAGTCTTCACCTGACCAAGAGATGGCGAAGAAAGATATTGTGATGCATCTTAAACGCTTCTGGGCGCTCAGTATGCGTTTGCAGTTGATTGCGCATGTGCAACAAGACGGCAAAGGCTTGGAGCCAATTGTGAAAGAAGCAATTCTTCAGCATCAGGCACTACTTGCTTAAACTTTTCTCATTTTTCTTGCCATTCAGCCAATAAAATAGCATGGCAAAATTCCACGTCATCATTCCCGCCGCTGGCTCTGGTAGCCGAATGGCAACAGCTCTGCCTAAGCAGTATCTCCCTTTGCTTGGCCGTCCCATTCTTTCATGGACGCTTGACACTTTTTTAGCATGTGAGCGTATTGCTTCAGTACATCTTGTGCTAAATGCAAATGACGTGCATTGGCAGACGCACTCTAGGCACCATTCCAAGTTATCCATATTGCATTGTGGTGGTGATACACGTGCTGAAACAGTCCTTAACGCGTTAAAGAGTCTTGATGCTGAGCAGGCTGACTGGGTGCTCGTGCACGATGCTGCACGTCCAGGACTCACCCATACACTGTTGGATTCTTTATTGGATGAATTGCAAGATGACGCAGTCGGCGGCTTATTGGCGATTCCGGTGGCAGATACTTTAAAGCGTGCTGATAGTTCCCAGCACGTTGTCAGCACTGAATCACGTGAAGGTTTATGGCAGGCGCAGACGCCGCAAATGTTCCGTTGTGGAATTTTAAAAGATGCGCTGACAAAATCAGGTGGCGCGCCTACGGACGAGGCGCAGGCGGTTGAGGCCTTGGGCTTTAAACCAAAATTAGTAACAGGACAGTTACGCAATCTCAAGATTACTTTCCCGCAAGACTTGGCTTTAGCTGAAGCGATTCTTGCAGCAGATCAGGAAGGAGTAAGGAAATGATCAGGATCGGACAGGGGTACGATGTGCACCAGTTAGTTGAAGGCAGAAAGTGCATCATCGGTGGGGTAGAGATCAACCATGAAAAAGGCCTGCTTGGTCACTCTGACGCCGACGTCTTATTGCACGCGATTTGTGATGCGATGTTAGGTGCAGCTGCCTTAGGGGATATCGGAAAACATTTCCCTGATACTGATGAAAACTATAAGGACGCAGACTCCAGAAACTTACTTCGTCATGTCGTTTCTATACTTAAGTCGCATGGTTTTGTGCTGAGTAATCTTGATGCGACCATCATCGCGCAAGCACCGAAGATGGCGCCACATATTGAGAAGATGTGTATGAATATCGCTAGTGATTGTGGTGTTGCTAGAAGCCAAGTCAATGTTAAGGCAACCACTACTGAGAAACTTGGCTTTATAGGCCGAGGCGAGGGTATTGCAGCTGAGGCAGTCTGTTTAATTACTGCCTCGGCTTAATCTAACTATTCCTGCTCTACTTTCGGCTCCCACTTTCTACCCTTTACCTCATCCGAGAACATTGGGAATAGAAGTGGCAATAGCAATAAGGTAAAGAATGTTGCAGTAATTAATCCGCCTACAATTACCACTGCAAACGGTCTTTGTGTTTCAGAACCAATTCCGTGTGAAAGTGCTGCGGGAAGCAAGCCTAAGCCTGCCATCAAAGCCGTCATTAGAATTGGGCGCAAACGAACTACAGCACCTTCTATGATGGCGTCTGCAACAGATGAACCCTCTAAGATAAGATGTTTTATCTGTTCGACCATGATCACGCCGTTTTGTACAGAAATTCCCGCGAGTGCAATGAATCCAACGGCTGCAGAAATTGACAAATGAAGTCCTGCAAGCCCCAGGCCTGCTAAGCCTCCGATGAGGGTAAATGGAATCATGAGTAGTACTAAGATAGCATTTAACACTGAACGGAAAGCTGTAAACAGCACCACAAAAATTAACAAGATTGAAAGTGGCACAATCACTTTTAGTCGTTTCATCGAGCGCTGTTGATTTTCAAATTGACCACCCCAAGTCATCGAGTAACCTGGAGGGAGCTTGACTTGACTTTTTACTTTCGACATTGCCTCTTGAACAAAGCTGCCTTGGTCACGATTAATAAGGTTAGCTTTAATTGAGACAATACGAGAAACGCCTTCTCGACTTACTCTAGATGCTCCTTGTTTCACAGCAACACTTGAAATCTCTCCAAGTGGAATTACCCCTGCATTGTTAGGGAGAGCGATCGGAAGGTTGCCAATGTCATCTACTGCATCACGATACTCTTTATCAAGCCTTAGCGTGACATCAAATCGCCGATCCCCATCATAAAAAGTGTTAGCTGCATTTCCAGCTAATGCAGTTTGGACTGTGGCATTTACATCACTGGTATTTAGACCGTAACGCGCCAACTTTGCCCGATCTAAGGTGATATCTACCTCTGAATTGCCTGAGATCCGAATTGCTGCAACGTCAGTTGCCCCTTTAATTTTGTTGATTACTCCAACAACTTCATCTGCTTTGGCTTCTAAGATGCTAAGGTCGGGCCCAAAAATTTTTACGGCAATCTCACCTTTAACCCCAGAGAGCGCTTCTTCTACGTTATCTTCAATAACTTGGGAGAAGTTTGTTGGAATGCCTGGAATATCATGCATTTTCTTAGACATGTCTTGAATTAGCTCATCTTTATTCGAGAATCGCCATTCGGATTTTGGTTTTAAGTCAGCTAAGATTTCAATATTGTTTGGCCCTTTCGGGTCAGTACCGTCATCTGGACGGCCAACATGACTCACAACAAGATTAACTTCTTTGTAGCTTGTTAAAATACTACGAATATTACGCTCAATGCTTTTAGTTTTCTCAAGGCCTGTGGAAGGGGGTAGGCTGACCGTTAGCCAAATATTGCCCTCGTCAAGTTTAGGCAAGAACTCTGATCCTAGTAAAGGAGAGAGCATGAGTGATATTGCTAAGATTGATATAGATCCGATTACAATTAGTGTCCTGATTTTTAGCACTTTAGATAATACGCTGCGATATCCTTCTTGGAGCGCATGCATCCAAGCACTATGTTTTTCGCCCATATCTGTTCTTCGCATGAGGTAAGATAAAAGTGATGGCACAAGAGTCAATGTTAGTAATATTGAGCCAAGAAGGGCAAAACTAAGCGTAAAGGCCATAGGCGAGAAGATTTTTCCTTCTACGCGTTGGAAGGTGAAGATAGGTAAGAAAGCCAAAATGATGATCATTTTGGAGAAAAGAATGGGGCGACCCATTTCAATGGCGGTGTTTTTTAGACTACCAATTCGCCATGAATAGGTTCCGTGATGAGGGAATTCATCTACTTTGGCCAGCGCTAGACGCACCATGAGTGCCTCTACCAACACTACCGCACTGTCAATAATAATCCCGAAGTCGACCGCCCCCAGCGAGATAAGATTCGCCGAAACGCCCCGCATATCCATTACGATGAAAGCAAAAAGTAGTGACAGAGGAATGATGGCTGCAACAATCAAAGCTGCTCGCCAGTTTCGCAAGAAAATAATGAGTATTGCAACCACCAGGAATGCGCCGACGATCATGTTCTCACTTACTGTATGAACAGTGTGATTAATTAAGCTCGTGCGGTCGTAGAATGGACTTATTTTTACGCCTGGTGGTAGTTTTTTGTTAATTTCGTCTACTTTAGTTCTGAGAGCTTCGATGACCTTGGCCGGATTTTGTCCCTTATTCATCAACACAATACCTTCGATAACATCGTCTTGATTGTTATAAGCAACAATGCCAGATCTGGGGCGGTCGCCAATGGAGACCGCGCCAACATCACTCACTAGAATTGGTTTTCCTCCATTAGAGGTTATTACCGTTTGAGCAATGTCATCTAAGGTGCGATATAAGCCAATAGACCGGACTACTAGTGATTCATCTCCTCGATGCATCAGTCCACCGCCAACGTTTGCGCTGTCGTTAGAAACGGCCTGATTAACTTGGTCAATCGTTACGTTGTATTTCTTAAGAAGGTAAGGGTCTAGCTTAATTTGATATTCTTTAACTGCGCCGCCAAAGCTCGTAATATCAGCAACGCCAGGCACGGTTCTAAGCATTGGGATAATTTGCCAATCTTGAATGGCTCGAATTTCGCGTTGCGGCATATCTTTAGGCGCATCGACTAAGTACCTATAAATCTCACCCACCGCAGTAGTTAGAGGTGCTAATGTCGGTTGATAGCTCGTCGGTAAATTTACCGCTTGTAACTTTTCTAGGACTTGTTGACGGGCAAAGTAGTCATCGGTATTTTCAGAAAAGGTGAGCGTGACCACTGATAATCCAGTGATTGAAACTGAACGCATTTGTGTTAGATGAGGAACACCGCTCATGCCATGTTCAATCGGAAGGGAAACTACACGCTCCACCTCTTCAGGCGCTAAACCAGGCACCTGCGTAACGATTCCAACGTGAACGTCTTCAACATCTGGGAAAGCTTCGATCGGCAAGTTTTGAACAGCAACCACGCCAGCAATGACGATGACCGCGCTTGCAATCATCACGAAGATACGTTGTTGAAGCGCGAAGGTAATGAGTTTTTCTAACATTGTCTATTTGCTTGCTAATTCTGAGTTGAGAAGAATTGCGCCTATGGTCACAACTTTGTCACCGGCAACCAATCCACTTTTAACAGTCACATATTCATGTTCTTGAATATCTAACGAAATACGACGTTTTTTTAGATGGCCTGGCGAAGTCTCAACGAATACATAGCTGTAGAGACCCTCTGTGATGAGTGCGCTAGTTGGTAATCGAATTACCCTCTGATTGTGATTGTTTAAAGGTGTAATGCGGGCATACATTTCAGGCTTAAGCTTGTCTTTACTGTCAATTGAACAGCGAACTTGCACTCTTCTAGAGACAGGGTCGATCATCGTGCCGATCGATAAAATTTTTCCTGTAAATGTTTCTGTCGGATATGCATCTACTTGAATGGAAATTAATTGGCCAATATTTACTTTGCCAAGGTCTCGTTCGGGTAAATCTATTGTTGCCCAAAGGTGTTGTGGGTTGGTAATAATAAATAGAGGGTTAGGTGCATCAGGCCTTACTTCATTCCCAACATTAATTTGGCGATCAACAATTACGCCACTCATAGGCGCTTTAAGTGTAAAACTTTCACTCCCTGACATATTATTATCAACACTTAAATTTCTTAATTTTCCTTTAGCGCGCGTTGCTTCAGCCTGAGCTTGCGCCATGTCAGCTTCGGATGATTCGAAATCTTTATGTGCAATAACGCCACCATCTAATAACATTTTACTTCTCTCGAATGCTTTTCGTTTTAAATCTAAATCCGCGGTGGCTTTTCTGTAATCAGCGATTGCACTTCCTAAATCGGGTGAGTCGACGGTCATTAAAGTCTGGCCAATACTGACTTTATCACCAATTTGGACATGAAGTTTAGTAGCTCTTCCAAGCACTGGCGAACTAACTCGACTTGTATAGTTTTCATCAAAGCTGATTTTACCGTTCATAGCCTCAGCTGTAGGGGCAAGCATTTCTGTCACGGCTTCTATTTTTAGATTGGCTGCTTGAGGGGAGTCATCTTTTATTAAGATTTCGTCGTTCTTTTTAGTTATTGCTGCTGAAGCATGTGTTTCTTTTTCGACTGCGTTGGCCTCTAGGCTTGTTAAACCAATTGCGCTTAGAATTATTGCGTTTAATAGTAATGACTTATTGTGAAGCTTCATCATGTTCCTTTTATTGTCCGGATGCGTTGAATTCTTCTTGTGCACTTATAGCAGCTTTCCAAGCTGCAAGCGCTTTTGCATAATCAGCTCGCACAGTTGCCGCATCAAGTTGTATTGCCCTTAATACTCGGCGAGCATCTAATAGATCTGTAATGCCAGTTGCACCATGGCTATAAGCAAATTCAGCGGCATCAGCTGATTTTTGGGCTTCGGTTAAAATTTGTTGATCAAAACGAGCTAATTTTTCAGTAGCAGCTTGTAGGTCTGCGTTCGCGCGTTTAACCTCACTTAACGCAGCAGCATGAATTTGATCTTTAGCCTCTTGTGCAGCAGTTAAATCGACTTGTGCACGTGCGATTTCACCCTGGTATTCATAGTTTGTGAATAATGGGATGCTGATGGCTGCGCCTATCGTATTTTCCCCGGCTGCTGGCATTTGTCCCGGAAAATGTTGGTATTGGAGAGCAATATTAATATCTCGTGTTTTGAGAGCATTTGCTAGTTTGTTGTTCTCTTCTGCCTGCTTAGCCCTGGCTTCTGCAGCAAGTAGGTCAGGACGCTGGTTAATGTTCACCTCAATATTATTCTGCGTGATTTGACCTCCATCAGGCCAGTTGTCTGTAGCGTTAATATTAGAAGCTTCACTCTCCCTACCAATCAAATAAGCAAGATTAGATTGTGCTTTTTGGCGCTCCGCTTGGGATTGACGCAAATCATTTTTGGTCTTGAGTAAATCCACTTGAATTCTTGATACATCACTTGACGCGATGTCACCTGCTCTAAGTCTTAATGAAGCAGCTTGGAATGTTTTTTCATAAAGACCTACGTTCGCTGTTTGTATTTTTTCAAGTTCTTGAGCTAGAAGAAGATCATAGAAAGTATTGTTGAGCATTAGTGACCATTGTCTTTCTGTATCCTTTAAATCGTATCTTGAGGCTTTAACCGCATTATCAGCGGAAGCGATACGAAGCTCTCTTTTATCTCCACGTTCAAACAATTGGCTGATTTGTACCGTGCTATTGAGTGTTTGATCTTGAAGGCTGTTGCTATTATTTACACTATTTCGGTTACCTTCTTTTCTATTAAGGTTAAAGCTAGATACCCCTATGGATAATGATGGATTTGGTTTTTGTCCCGCAGTAATCGCATCTGCTTCTGTTGCTTGTAATGCACGTTGAGCTGCTAGTAGCTCTCGGTTGTTGGAACGAAAAAGTTTTTGTGCTTCGGCAAGTGTTAGGTGGCTGATATCGACATTGTCAGTGATTGCGAAAGCTTTTTCTTCGATTAACATGCACCCAATTAATAGGATGCTGATTACTTTTAATACACGCATGCGTTTTTACCTTGTGATGGATCAGGTTGTTTTTTTCTCGCTACTTGTGACCTACTAACGCGCCATAGGTTTTAAGGTTGACCATTATAGCGGAGTTTTTTTTACAGAATTACGAATGTTACTTATATTTTTAGGCTTTTAATAGGACAATTACTGCACCACTTCCACCATCGTTTGGCCTGGCTTGTGCGTAGGCAATCACCTCGTCTTTTTGCATGAGCCAATGACGGATCTTGTTTTTCAAAACGGGCTCTTTATTTCGAGAGCCTAAGCCTTTTCCATGCACAATACGTACACAGCGAATCCCTCGTTTTTTACATCCCGCTAAAAACTCTGCAACCGTTGCTCGAGCTTCGTCACTGATCATGCCGTGCAAATCCAGATTGGCTTGCACCACCCAGTGGCCGCGCCTAAGTTTACTGAGGACAGAAGGTGATTGCCCTTCACGTAAGTAGAGTAGCTCTTCGCCACTCTCTAATTCATAAGAAGGGAAGTAGCCGTCACTTAACGAGTCAACAAGGGCTTGCTGCTCATCACGAATAAATTGCTGTGGGATGGGTTTTGGTTTTGGGGGAGCATGATGAATGCGGTCCGTATTTGAACTCAAAGGTCTTGCATCTTTCACCGCAGCTTTAAATAAGTCGGTGAGCCTTTGCTCTTCAGCGAGCTCGGCAGCTTGCTTGAGCGCGAGGACGTTTTCTTTTTCAAGCGCTTCGGCCTGTGCAAGTTTTTGCGCTTGCAGCAGGCGTTTCGCTTCTTCTATATTTTTGATTCTTGAGTTGCTTGTCATGGCGTTTGCCCCAATCAAGCAGTGCTGCTTATTTGAGGCTGGTTAAGTAGCGTTCAGCATCGAGGGCAGCCATGCAGCCCGTTCCAGCGCTCGTGACCGCTTGGCGATAGATGTGATCTTGCACATCGCCCGCAGCAAATACACCAGGGATATTGGTAGCCGTGAAGTTACCTTGGCGACCGGTTTGGGTGACGATGTAACCGCCTTCCATTTCGAGCTGGCCTTCAAATATATCGGTATTTGGTTTATGTCCGATGGCAATAAATACACCGCGCAATTCAATATCCTTAGTCGCGCCAGTGTCGACATTTTTAACACGCATGCCTGTGACGCCCATGTCGTCGCCCAATACTTCATCCAATGTTGAGTGAAGTTCAAGCTCGATTTTGCCTTCTTTAACACGATCCATCAGCTTGTCAATTAAAATTGCTTCCGCTTTGAATTTGTCGCGGCGATGAACTAAAGTAACTTTGCTTGCTATGTTGGCAAGGTAAAGTGCTTCTTCCACAGCAGTATTGCCGCCACCGATGACAGCAACCTCTTGGTTGCGATAAAAAAAGCCATCACAGGTCGCGCAAGCAGAAACGCCTTTGCCAGAAAATTTTTCTTCAGAAGGGAGGCCCAAATATTTAGCTGAAGCTCCTGTTGCAATAATCAAAGCATCGCAAGTGTACTCACCAGAATCGCCCACCAAACGAATTGGTTTTTCTTTGAGGTGGGTGGTGTGAATATGATCAAAAATCATTTCCGTGTTAAAGCGCTCAGCATGCTTTTGAAAACGGTCCATCAATTCAGGCCCCATCACGCCATTAGGGTCTGCAGGCCAATTGTCGACTTCGGTCGTGGTCATTAATTGACCGCCTTGAGCGATGCCAGTAATTAGAACGGGTTTTAAGTTGGCACGAGCGGCATAGACAGCGGCTGAATAACCAGCAGGACCTGAGCCCAAAATAAGAAGGTGGGCATGTTTTGTGGCCATGATTTGAAACTCCTAATAGTCAAAGCAAAAGTATTTAGCTAGTATTTTAACGCAATTGGATTGTTAAATTTTAACGATATTGCGGCAGGATGAAATTTCTTTGGTGTGGTCCATTTAAAATGCTTGAAAATAGCATTTAGCATATGTGTGAGTGCCATGCTTTATTTAGATTGATACTGCTATAATTCAGCTAATATTTGCGTGTGATCGCATTGCCTTTTTTAATCAATATTTCGAGTGAATCATTATTTTGTTTCTCAATAAAAAAACTGTGAATGCCTCTAATGTGAGTAAGCAACTCGACGCAGAAAGCGCGGGCTTAGCCAAAGAAGCTTGGTGGCTATTTTTCGCGGTTATTGGCCTTTATCTCGTGCTGATTCTGGCCTCTTATTATCACGACGATCCATCCTGGACTCACAGTGCCAGTGAAAACGCAGTTGTTCGCAATGCTGGCGGGGCTGTTGGTGCATGGCTCTCAGACATGATGCTTTACATGTTTGGCTTTTCGGCTTGGTGGTTTGCTATTTTTGCGTTTTATGCGATTTGGTTGGTTTACTTGCGTCTTGATGTGGTTGCACAAGGTCGTAAGCCACTGCTATTTCTGAATTTCTTTGGTTTTGGGCTGTTGCTTTTTTCATCATCTTGCTTAGAGTACGGACATCTAGTTCATTTGCCAGCCACTTTGCCTCAAGATGCGGGCGGTGTCATTGGTAATATTTTTGACACGATGATTCGTGACTCTCTCGGCTTTGTTGGATCGACCTTGGTCTTATTGTTTTCGATGGCAGCAGGATTCAGCTTGTTTACAGGTTGGTCATGGATATTAATCGTCGAGAAGTTCGGCGCTGGCCTGATTGGTGCTTATCAATTCATTCTGGCTAAATACCGCGATAAAAAAGACCGCGAAGCTGGCAAGATTGCCGAGCAACAGCGTACGGAGTTTGTTGAGCAAGAGCGTAAACGTATCGAAGATCGTGCACCGATTCAAATTGAAACGCCAGTGCTTGAGATCCCTAAGAGTGAGCGCGTGCAAAGAGAAAGTCAGGTTTCGCTATTTGCAACTTTGCCAGACTCACCTTTGCCGCCATTGCATTTACTTGATGAGCCTAAAGGTGAGATTGAAGTGCAGTCGGCGGAAACGTTGGAGTTTACCTCGCGCCTTATTGAGCGCAAGTTGATGGATTTTGGTATTGAAGTCAAAGTGCTCGCTGCCATGCCTGGCCCTGTAATTACCCGTTATGAGTTAGAGCCTGCAGCTGGCGTGAAAGGGAGCCAAGTCCTCAATCTATCAAAAGATTTAGCACGTGCGCTTTCTGTCGTTAGTATTCGTGTGGTTGAAACCATTCCAGGTAAAAGTTGCATGGGATTGGAAATCCCTAACCCTAAACGTCAAATTGTTTATCTGTCGGAGATTATGGGTTCGCAAGCATACGCGGATGTGAATTCGCCTTTAGCGATTGCAATGGGTAAAGACATTGCAGGTAAAGCGGTTGTGGCTGACTTGGCTAAGATGCCGCACGTATTAGTTGCTGGTACTACTGGATCGGGTAAGTCTGTTGCGATTAACGCGATGATTTTAAGCTTGGTCTATAAGGCAGAAGCCAACAAAGTGCGTATGATTTTGATTGACCCCAAAATGTTGGAACTCTCGGTTTATGAAGGCATTCCACATCTTTTAGCACCGGTGATTACTGATATGCGTCAAGCTGCTAACGCACTAAATTGGGGTGTTGCAGAGATGGAGCGTCGTTATAAGCTTATGTCAGCTCTTGGTGTGCGTAACCTAGCGGGCTACAACGTCAAAGTGCGCGATGCGATTAAAGATGGCAATCCAATTACTCATCCATTTACTTTGACACCCGATAGCCCGGAGCCTCTAGATGAGTTGCCGCTGATTGTGATTGTGATTGATGAGTTGGCCGACTTGATGATGGTGGTCGGTAAAAAGGTTGAAGAGCCAATTGCTCGTTTGGCACAGAAAGCCCGAGCCTGTGGTATCCACTTGGTAGTAGCAACACAGCGACCTTCTGTGGATGTGATTACAGGTTTGATTAAAGCGAACATTCCAACGCGCGTAGCGTTCCAAGTGTCAAGCAAGATTGACTCACGAACTATTCTTGACCAAATGGGCGCTGAAGCATTGCTAGGGCAGGGCGATATGCTCTATCAACCTCCAGGGACCACTTATCCACAGCGCATTCACGGCGCTTTTGTGAGCGATGCTGAAGTGCATCGTGTGGTGCAACACCTTAAAGCTCAAGGCGAACCTAATTACATTGATGGTATTCTGACTGGCGGCACGGAAGAAGGTGCTGAGTTAGGTGATATCCAAAGCGCTGGTGGAGAGTCTGACCCTTTGTATGATGAAGCGGTTGCGATTGTCATGAAGACGCGCCGCGCTTCAATTTCCTCAGTACAAAGACAATTACGCATTGGTTACAACCGTGCCGCACGTTTGATTGAAGAGATGGAGCGTGCAGGCTTAGTTTCATCTATGCAAAGCAATGGCAATCGCGAAGTGCTAGCGCCTAATACAAACCAAGATTGATAACGATAAGATTAATTGAATGAAAGCCATCATGACTCGTTTGTTATTAGTTTTACTCTACCTGTTTGCGCAAACAGCAAGCGCAACGGGTTTAGAGCGTATGAAGGATTACTTTCAAAATATTCAAACTGCACAAGCTGATTTTCATCAAGTTGTTACGGATAAGCAGGGGCATAAGACCCAGGATGTGACGGGTACTATGCAGTTACAAAAACCGAATAAATTTCGCTGGGACTATCATAAGCCTTTTGTACAAAAAATCATTGGAGATGGTGAAAAGGTTTGGCTCTACGATCCTGATTTAAGCCAGGTGACAGTTCGCTCATTTAGCAAAGCAGTCGGTTCAACACCTGCTGCCTTATTAGCTGGTGGTAGGGAAATGGAGCATTCTTTTGTGATTAAAGAAGCTAGCCGCAAGGGAGATTTGGAGTGGGTATTGGCAATTCCTAAAGCGAGTGAGACTGGTTTTGAACGTGTATTTTTAGGTTTTAAAGGTGATGCTTTGATGGAAATGGAGTTGCACGACAGCTTTGGTAATCGCACATCGATTGAGTTTTTGAATGTGCAACGCAACCCCAAATTATCACCAGAAGTTTTTAAATTTACTCCGCCTGCAGATGCGGATGTCTTAAGCCAATAAACTAGGCGCATTGCATTCTTGAATAGTCTTTTCTCCCCCAATCAACCTCAAGCACCTCTTGCTGAGCAACTGCGTCCGCAAACATTAGATGAGGTGGTTGGGCAGTCGCATTTGCTTGGCCAGGGTAAACCGCTTCGCTTAGCTTTTCAGTCTGGCAAATTGCCCTCTATGATTTTGTGGGGGCCGCCTGGCGTTGGTAAAACTACATTGGCCCGCTTAATCGCTAATACAGCCGATGCTGAATTTATTCCCATCTCAGCAGTGCTTTCAGGGATTAAAGATATTCGTGAGGCAATTGAGCGGGCAGAACATACGTTACAGCAATCTGGTCGCCGTACCATTATGTTTGTGGACGAGGTTCATCGATTTAATAAAGGCCAGCAAGATGCGTTTTTGCCTTTTGTTGAAAGCGGCTTGATCACATTTATTGGTGCAACCACTGAGAATCCATCTTTTGAGGTGAATAGCGCCTTATTAAGCCGAGCGCAAGTCTTTGTGCTGAACGCTTTGTCTGAATCTGAACTTGCTGAATTGCTCATTAGGGCACAATCCACGATGGCAATGGATATTCATCTGACAGCTGAAGCTAAAGAGCATGTGATTTCTTACGCTGATGGGGATGCAAGACGTTTGCTGAACTTTGTTGAAGGTTTGTTTAACGCAGCTTCTTCAGCCAATATCACTGAAATTGACATGGTGTTTTTGCAGTCAACCATGGCTAGCAAGATGCGTCGTTTTGATAAGGGTGGAGAAGCCTTTTACGACCAAATTTCAGCCCTGCACAAATCAGTGCGTGGTTCCAATCCTGACGGTGCTTTATATTGGATGCAGCGCATGTTGGATGGAGGCGCAGAGCCACTTTATCTAGGGCGTCGTTTAGTGCGGATGGCCATTGAAGATATAGGTCTTGCTGACCCTCGTGCTCTAGAGATTTGTCTTAATGCCTGCCAAACTTATGAGCGACTTGGTTCTCCAGAAGGTGAGCTGGCTTTTGCAAATGCAGTTGTTTACTTGGCGATTGCGGCTAAAAGTAACGCAGTTTATATGGCGTATAACCAAGTTAAAGCCTTTGTTGCACAAGATCAATCTCGTCCTGTGCCGCTGCACCTGCGCAACGCACCGACTAAACTCATGAAAAATTTGGATTACGGTAAAAACTATCGTTACGCACACAATGAAGAGGGGGCTTATGCTGCAGGCGAGCAGTATTTGCCTGATGGTTTGGAAGAGGTTCAATTTTATCAGCCGACAAATCGTGGGCTTGAAGGTAAAATAAGTGAAAAATTAGCGTATTTGGCTGAATTAGATAAAAAAGCTAAAGCGAAAAAGTAATTTAATTAGGAAAATGCATGTTAGATATTCAGCAATTAAGAAATGACTTGGATAATGTGGTCGCAAAGCTTATCAGCCGTAAGTTCGAGTTTGACGTTGAGGGCTTTACTGCACTAGAGGCAGAGCGTAAAGAAGTCCAAACCCGCACGCAAGAACTCCAAGCGAAACGCAACGCAACATCAAAGCAGATCGGCATGGCCAAGTCTAAAGGCGAAGATGTGAGTGCCATTATGGCGGAAGTTGCAGGCTTGGGTGAGCAGTTAAAAGCAGATGAGGAACGTTTGGCTGCTATTCAAGCACAAATGCAGGATTTTTTATTGAATGTGCCTAACTTACCGCAAGACAGTGTTCCAGTAGGTAAGTCTGAAGAAGACAACGTTGAAGTGCGTAAAGTTGGAGTGCCGCGCGTATTTGATTTCGATATTAAAGACCATACGGACGTTGGCATGCCGCATGGTTTAGATTTTGATACTGGTGCTAAGCTTTCAGGTGCCCGTTTTACGCTGATGCGTGGTCAAATTGCTAAACTGCATCGTGCCTTAGCGCAGTTTATGATTGATACCCAAACTGAACAACATGGCTATGAAGAGTGTTACACGCCTTATATGGTGAATGCTGATTCTTTGCGGGGGACAGGACAGTTGCCTAAGTTTGAAGAGGATCTCTTCAAAATGCCACATAACGACAGCACGCTTTATCTTATTCCAACTTCAGAAGTTACGCTGACGAATACCGTCCGTGATGAAATTGTGCCACTTGAGGCTTTGCCAATTAAGCTGACAGCTCACACTCCTTGTTTCCGCTCAGAAGCTGGATCTTATGGCCGTGATACGCGAGGCATGATCCGTCAGCATCAATTTGATAAAGTGGAAATGGTGCAGATTGTGCATCCTGAAAAAAGCAATCAAGCGCTTGATGAGATGGTTGGTCATGCTGAGAATATCTTAAAGGCATTGGAACTCCCTTATCGCCTCGTTTTATTATGTACTGGGGATATGGGTTTCGGTGCAGCTAAAACTTACGACCTCGAAGTATGGCTTCCTGCACAAAATACGTATCGCGAGATTTCATCAGTTTCAAATTGCGAGGCTTTCCAAGCACGTCGCTTACAAGCGCGTTTTCGTAATGAAACAGGTAAGCCGGAGCTTGTGCATACACTAAATGGTTCGGGCTTGGCGGTTGGTCGGACCTTGGTTGCGGTACTTGAGAATTATCAGAATTCTGATGGCAGTGTTACTGTTCCAAAGGTGCTTCGTAATTACATGGGTGGCAAAGAATTGATTCGTTAAGTAAAGTGTCTTTTTGGTAAAAAAGCTCACAGAAATGTGGTTTTTTTTTACTTCTTTATTGCCTGCGCTGTTGGCTTAAGCTCAAAGTTGGGAAAAAGAGATTCTCTCCCAGGGAAGTACTTTTCCAAAATGTCGTAATAGGTCCGAATTGACTCAACAAAAATCACAGGCGCACCGCCGTTGGCATAGCCAAATTTTGCTGTGTTGTAATACTTGGCCTTGTTAAGGAGTGGCAGCGTCGTTTTAATATCAGCCCAGCTATCTGGGTTAAGCCCCATCTTTTTTGCGAGCACTCGGGCGTCTTCTAAGTGCGAAAAGCCGATGTTGTAAGCAGCCAGTGCCATCCATGTGCGATCTGGTTCTGGGATATGTTCAGGAACCTGGTGCCTTAGGGTGTTGATGTAGCGTGCACCGCCTGAGATGCTTTGCTTAGCGTCTAGTCTATCTGTGACACCAAGCTCATCGGCAGTTTCTTCTGTTAGCATCATCATGCCTCGGACGTTGGTTGGCGAGGTATTGTATTGATCCCAATGGGATTCTTGGTAGCTGATCGCGGCAATCAGTCGCCAGTCTATATCTGTAAGGTCTTGTGCGGCTTTAAAAAGCGTGACAAATTTAGGTAATACTGAGTGCGATTGGCTTAAGAACTTGCTAACATCCAACTGGTCCAGACGCTCTGTGTGGCCATGATAACGGTCGACCAGGCTCTTAAGCGTACCATCCTTGTTAATGCGGTCAAAAAATGCAAGTGATTTTTGATAGAGCCATTCGTTGCCATTCTTAGGAAAGGCCCAACCAACCTGCTCTGGATCACCAATCGCCATGCCTTTGCCGATATTAGGATAGTAGTTCTGGAGTATGGCAATGACACGATCATCCGCGACCGTGTAATTCAAAAAGCCCATGTTGACCTGTTCGAGGAGCTCGTCGGTACTGGCGTTTTCGACCTCTTGGAATTTCAGCATTGGATTCTTTAACTTAAGTGCTTTTAAGCGCTCCGCATAACTTGAGCCTTTAGGGACGTGGATGTGTTTTCCAAATAAATCCTTAATTTCTTCGGGTTCATTATTTTGATCTATGCCGTAGGCGATATGTTGTTGAACGTCAAGATAGGGTGCGCCAAAACGCACATCTTTAGCGCGTTCCGCTGTGATGCTTAAGTTGGCAGCCGCAAAATGGGCCTTGCCTTTTTTGAGCATCGGAACCACATCGGAGACCTTGTCGGCGACGATAAAACGCACCCGATAGTCCTCTCCTAAATCTTTCGCGAAGAGCATGGCAAGGTCGTACTCCAAGCCTGCGAGGTTACCTTTGCCATCTACATAGTAAGTACCGGCAGCGTTATGGGTCACGACAACAAGTTCTTTAGAATTACGCACGTTGGGAGCGCGTTGATGTGAGGAATAGTATAGCGCCGCGAAGGCTAGCAACATCAGGCTTGCGATCAGAACATATAAGTAAGGTTTTTGCATCAATCTCATGAACTGCAGTTTCAACAACTTCGGCTCACTTGTCCAGTCAAAAAGTGCGACCTGGTTACTCGATTTCTTGGCTTGCGAGATACTCTTCGTAGTTGCCTGAGTAGTCGATGATGCCATCAGCACGCACATCTAAAATGCGGTTTGCCAATGAGCTTACAAACTCACGGTCATGACTGACGAAGAAAAGGGTGCCGCTATACTTATCGAGCGCCGTATTAAGTGACTCAATGGACTCCATGTCCATATGGTTAGTCGGCTCATCCATCAATAAGACGTTCGTCTTTGCCAGCATCAATTTACCGAACATCATGCGACCTTTTTCACCACCTGATAGCACCTTGACTGACTTTTTAAAGTCCTCGCCAGAGAATAGCAAGCGACCTAGCATGCTTCGAACCACCTGGTCATCATCGCCTGCCTGAGTAAACTGCTTCATCCAGTCGAATAAGTTTAAATCTTCTTCGAAGTCGGCTGCATGGTCTTGTGCAAAGTAACCAATGTTGGCTTTTTCAGCCCATTTTACTGTGCCGTGATTAGGTGCTAAATCACCTGCCAAACAACGAAGCAATGTAGTTTTACCGATACCGTTTTCACCGATAATCGCAATTTTTTCGCCAGCTTCAACTAGTAAGTTAAAGTCGTTAAATAGAACGCGGTCAAAGCCATGACTCAATTTTTGTACTTCAACTGCATTGCGGTGGAGCTTTTCACGGTCGTCGTATTCAAAACGTACGAATGGGTATTGGCGGCTAGAGGGCTTAATATCCTCAACCTTAATCTTGTCGATTTGCTTGGCACGGCTAGTCGCTTGTTTAGCTTTGGACGCATTTGCAGAGAAGCGGCGAACGAAGTCTTGTAGGTCTGCAATCTGTTGTTTTGCCTTTGCGTTGTCTTTAGCTTGCTGAGCACGCGCCATGGTCGAAGCTTCCATGAAGTCATCGTAATTTCCTGGATAAACAGTCAACTTGGCATAGTCCATATCCGCGGTATGTGTACACACTTGGTTTAAGAAGTGACGATCATGCGAAATGATGATCATGGTGCAGTTGCGGTTATTTAGGATGTCTTCTAACCAGCGAATGGTGTTGATGTCCAAGTTATTGGTCGGCTCATCGAGAAGCAAGATGTCTGGGTTCGCGAATAGGGCTTGTGCAAGCAATACGCGGAGCTTCCAGCCAGGGGCTACGGAACTCATAAGACCGTTATGTTGGTCAATCGGGATACCAACACCTAGAAGCAGCTCGCCAGCACGCGCTTCAGCCGTGTAGCCATCGTATTCTGCGAACACAGCCTCTAACTCTGCTGCCTTCATGTAGTCTTCTTCCGTTGCTTCCGGGTTCATGTAGATCGCATTTTTTTCTACATTTGCCTGCCACATTTTTTCGTGACCCATCATTACCACATCGAGTACACGTTGATCTTCGTAGCCGAATTGATCTTGGCGCAGCCATGCCATCCGTTCGTTGCTATCAAGCGCAATGTTACCTGCAGTCGGTTCAAGAACGCCAGCGAGGATCTTCATGAAAGTTGATTTACCACAGCCGTTTGCACCAATTAGGCCATAACGATTGCCGTCGCCAAACTTCACAGAGACGTTCTCAAAAAGTGGCTTGGCGCCGAATTGCATGGTGATGTTATTGCTAATAAGCACGGTTTATTTCCTAAAGTATTTTATTGGTGTTTATATTTAATTTAATGATTAAAAACTAAAATTTATTTTTTATTAGCACTTCATCGATGCCGAGTTGGCCACCACGTGGCCAGGCCTCTTTGATGCCCTTACCCACGGTCACAAACATGGTTGGTATGTGATCTGCAGGTAAATTAAGTAGTTTTGCAACCGCATCAAAATCAAAGCCATCCATTGGGCAGGTGTCATAACCCATCTCTTTTGCAGCGAGCATGATGTTCATCGCCGCCATTCCACAAGAGCGCATTGCTTCGTCACGCTGTGCTTGAGGATTACCGGTATAATACTGGCTAATTGCTGGAACTAAGAAGTCTTGCACAGGTTTTGGTGCATCTTTCCAGTAGCGTTCAGGTTGTTTTGCCCAAGCTTGCACATCAGCAACCAATACAAGGAGAAGTGAAGCTTCAGTTACTTGTGCTTGGTTCCAACTTACGGCTTGGATTTCTGCGCGCAATGCAGCGTCTTCTACCGCCACAAAACGCCAATGCTGAATATTAAATGCAGTCGGTGATAGCATCGCGAGTGAGATCAGTTTCTTTACTTCTGGCTCACTCATCTTGTGGGCTGGGTCGTAAGTCTTAATCGAGCGGCGGGCTTGGATAGCATCAGTAACGTTCATCTTGGTTCTTTTCTTTAATAAGTAATCTGAATAATTTCTAAATTTAAGTCGCCAGCAGGGCGCTTCCAGCGCACGCTGTCACCTAATTTATGTCCAATAAGTGCCTTAGCTAAGGGGGAGGCAAAGCTCACCGTGCCAAATGCAATGTCCGCCTCATCTTCGCCTACGATTTGAAAGTGATGTTTCTCACCCTCATCATCTTCGACGATCACGGTTGTGCCAAAGACCACCGTCGATGGTGTGTGATCCTGAGGAATCTCAACCAGAATCGCTTGCTCTAATCGAGCTTGCACGTAGCGTAAATCTCGATCCACCATCGCCAAACGCTGCACGACGGTTGGATCATCTTTCTTGACTGACAATAACTCACGCTCATCTAAGAGGGTGTTTTCCATTTCTTTTAACTGTTTTAAGCCGTGCGGTGTGACGTAATTAGGAAGTTCACTAATTGGACGCTCTGGCAGATCGGTACCGGCGAGTTCTAAGTCATCCTCTTTTACAAACCCACGGCTCAAGGCTTACTCCCACTCGATTGTAGCAGGTGGCTTACCTGAGATGTCGTAGACCACGCGGTTGATGCCGCGTACTTCGTTGATGATTCGGTTAGAGACTTTGCCAAGAAGACTGTAAGGTAATTCGGCCCAGTGCGCTGTCATAAAATCGCTAGTGACGACTGCCCGCAGTGCGACTACATAATCATAGGTGCGGCCGTCGCCCATTACGCCAACAGACTTGACTGGTAAGAACACGGTGAAAGCTTGGCTAGTTAATTCATACCAGGTTTTGCCGGTCGCTTCGTCTTTGGTGTTACGTAACTCTTCAATAAAGATGGCATCAGCTAAACGTAGGAGGTCAGCGAACTCCTTGTTCACTGCGCCCAAGATACGCACACCAAGGCCTGGGCCTGGGAATGGATGGCGATACACCATGTCATGTGGTAAACCAAGCGCCACACCCAGTTCACGGACTTCGTCTTTGAATAAATCGCGTAACGGCTCTAAGAGTTTTAGGCCGAGCTTTTCTGGTAAACCTCCCACGTTGTGGTGGCTCTTGATCGTCACGGCTTTTTTAGATTTTGCGCCACCAGATTCAATCACGTCTGGGTAAATCGTGCCCTGCGCGAGCCACTTGGCATTCGCTAATTTCTTCGCTTCTGATTGGAATACTTCGACGAACTCTTTGCCAATGATCTTACGTTTGGCTTCAGGGTCAGAAACCCCTGTTAGCTGACCCATAAACTGTTCTGTGGCGTCTACGTGGATCACCTTGGCGTGTAGGCGACCTGCAAACATCTCCATCACCATCTTGCCTTCATTGAGGCGGAGCAAGCCGTGGTCAACGAATACGCAGGTGAGTTGGTCACCAATTGCGCGGTGAATAAGGGCTGCAGCAACGCTAGAGTCAACGCCACCTGATAGGCCAAGAATCACTTCTTCATCACCGACATGTGCGCGGATTTTAGCAACCGCTTCCTCGATGTAGTCACCCATAATCCAGTCGGCGCGTGTACCGCAGATATCTAATACAAAGCGGCGGAGCATCGCATCGCCTTGCTTGGTGTGCGTTACTTCAGGGTGGAACTGTACAGCGTAGAACTTGCGGTCTTCATCGGCCATCGCCGCGATCGGCGTAGTATCGTTGCTGGCAATCACTTTGAAGCCTGCAGGGAGTTCTGTGACCTTGTCGCCGTGGCTCATCCATACGTCCAGCAGGCCGTGACCTTCAGCGTTGGTGCTGTCCTGAATATCTTTAAATAGGGCAGAGTGGTTGCGTGCACGTACTGAGGCAAAACCGAACTCACGTTTACTGCCAGCCTCCACCTTGCCGCCAAGTTGCTGCGCCATGGTTTGCATGCCATAACAGATGCCAAGAACTGGAACTCCTAGCGTAAATACAGCGTCAGGGGCTTTGTCTGTATCTTCTTCATAAACACTGGCGTGGCTGCCTGAGAGCACAATCCCTTGCGCGCCAAAGTCACGCACAAACTCGTCAGAAACATCACAAGGGTGGACTTCACAGTAAACGTGGGCCTCGCGAATGCGACGGGCGATCAGCTGGGTGACCTGCGAGCCGAAATCTAAAATCAGAATTTTTTGATGAGACATAATAGTAAATAAAGCCTATAAGCTAAAAATAACGAAGGGCAAACGACTTTGAATCTAAGGATCAAAGCGGTTTGCCCAACAAAAGTCGGTTAAGAATTAATCAATATGATAATTAGGCGCCTCTTTAGTAATTTGCACGTCATGCACATGAGATTCACGCATACCCGCTGAGGTGATTTGTACGAACTCAGCTTTGTTGCGCATTTCTTCGATGGTCTTGCAACCCACATAGCCCATTGAAGCACGTAGACCACCCATTAACTGGTGAACCACGGCAATCATGCTGCCCTTGTAAGGTACGCGACCTTCAATGCCTTCAGGCACTAATTTGTCTGCGTTACCATTGTTTTCTTGGAAGTAGCGGTCGCTAGAGCCTTTTTGCATCGCACCGATAGAGCCCATGCCGCGGTATGACTTGTATGAACGGCCTTGGAATAGCTCAATCTCGCCTGGCGCCTCTTCGGTACCAGCGAACATGCCGCCAAGCATCACTGAGTATGCGCCAGCAGCAATTGCCTTAGAGATGTCACCAGAGTAGCGGATGCCGCCGTCAGCGATAAACGGTACACCCGTGCCACGTAAAGCTTCCTCAACGTTGCTTACTGCAGTGATTTGTGGAACGCCTACGCCAGCGACGATACGGGTAGTACAGATAGAACCAGGTCCGATGCCGACTTTCACGCCGTCAGCACCTGCATCAACTAAAGCTTTAGCTGCTGCCCCAGTTGCGATGTTGCCACCGATGACTTCTACATTTGGGAAGTTTTTCTTCACCCAAGTCACGCGGTCTAGTACGCCTTGCGAGTGACCGTGTGCGGTATCGACCACAATTGCGTCCACACCAGCTTCTGCAAGCGCTGCAACGCGTTCTTCCGTGCCGTCACCCACACCAACTGCGGCACCAACGCGCAGACGACCGTGCGCATCTTTACATGCTAATGGGTGGTCACTGGATTTTTGAATGTCTTTAACAGTGATAAGACCTTTAAGGTTAAAGGCATCATCAATTACAAGCACGCGTTCAAGGCGGTGTTGGTGAAGGAGCTCCATCACTTGTTCTCGGGTCGCGCCCTCACGTACCGTCACCAAACGGTTCTGCGGGGTCATAATGTTAGCGATGGATTGATCTAAGTTGGTCTCAAAACGCAAGTCACGGTTGGTCACAATGCCAACGACCTTGCTGCCATCGACGACAGGCAAGCCTGAGATCTTATGTAAACGGGTAAGTGCTAAAACGTCACGCACAGTCATGTGCGGCTGAATAGTGACTGGGTCATTCACGACACCAGACTCAAAACGTTTCACGCGAGAAACATGGATCGCCTGCATTTCAGCCGTCATGTTCTTATGGATAATGCCCATGCCGCCTTCTTGAGCGAGTGCAATCGCAAGTGGCGCCTCTGTGACGGTATCCATTGCAGCGGACACGACAGGGATATTAAGACGGATGGATCGAGTTAACTGAGTAGCGAGACTGACTTCGCGGGGGAGTACATTAGAGTGCGCTGGTACCAACAAAACATCATCGAATGTAAGCGCATTTTGCAACAAACGCATGGTGAATATTCCTTGCTTCCAAAACAAGATTATACCGATTTGTCTGGCGACAGACAATCATGAATCGTGTTTTGTGGGCAATATTGCTTCTTTAACCCTTATTCGGCGATGTCGCCGCCACCTTTTTTCATGACCTTGCCTTCAGCGGCTCGTTGGCGACGGACTTCCTTTGGATCAGCAATCAGCGGACGGTAGATCTCAACCCGGTCTAGATGGCGCAGTTTGGTGTCTAGTTGACTGAGCTTGCCAAATAAGCCGATCTTATTAACAGCCAAGTCGATTTCCGGAAATTTGGCGAGTACGCCAGAGGCTTGAATAGCCGCTTCAGCCGTGGTGCCTAATGCCACCTTGACTGGCAGAATGACTTGCTGGCTAGGTAGGGCGTAAGCCACTTCGACCATGATGTCTTGCGTATCTGTGTTCACAAAAAAGCTTTCGTTCGTTATTTGAGTATATTGTCGGCACGTGTGACAAAAGAGTCAACAAAGGTATTCGCGATTTGAGTAAAAACTGGTGAAATTAATTGGCTGAGCCATGGACTTGAGAACTCATAAGCTAGCTTAAACTCAATCTTGCAGGCCTCCTCACTGAGGGGAATGAAGCGCCAGTTACCTTCGAAGTGCTTGAAGGGGCCATCTTTTAGTTTCATGTCCATCGCACCTGGAAAACGCTTCTCGTTTTGCGTGGTGAAACTTTGCTTTAAGCCATGAAAGTCAATATAGATGGTTGCCGTGGTGGTCGCGTCAGATCGTTCAATTAATTCTACGCCGCCGCACCATGGCAGGAATTCCTTGTAGCGTTCTACCTCATCCACTAAGTTAAACATCTGCGCTGCAGTGTGGTGGACTAAGACGGTTTTTTCAACATTGACCATGTGCGTATTTATGCTTTTGCCAGGTTGCCTTTGATGCGTGATTTTATCTTTTCAAAGGCAAGTAGAGTAAAATGCCTATTTTAAGCTATTTAAGACCCGCGTGTATTAATGAGCATTGCCCAAAATAAAAAAGCGTTTCACGACTACTTCATCGAAGAGAAGTATGAGGCAGGGATCGTCCTCGAGGGTTGGGAAGTGAAAGCCATTCGTGACAACCGCGCTAACATCAAAGAAGCCTATGTCATCATCCAGCATGGTGAGGTGTACTTGATTGGTTGCCACGTCACGCCGCTCGGCGCAGCGTCCACGCACATCCGTCCAGATGCGATTCGTACCCGTAAGCTACTCTTGCATAACGAAGAGATTGCTAAGCTGATCGGCAAGGTGGAGCGCGCAGGCTATACCTTGGTGCCACTTGATCTTCACTTCAAAGATGGGCGTGTTAAAGTGCAGATTGGTCTTGCTAAGGGTAAGAAGCAATATGACAAGCGTGACGCGGAGAAAGAACGCGACTGGGAACGTGAGCGAGGACGGATTGTTCGTGCCCATAATAAATAGGGCGTATAATTATAAAAGTTACTGGCGGTGTCTCTTGAAATATGCAGGAATAGCACCATTTAGTAATGACTGAAATACAACTACCCGGGGCTGACCAGGTTTCGACGTGGGTTGCAAAGCAGTGCAGGGCATACCGAGGCTCAGTTCCCTCGTAAATACAGCTGAAAAAAGTATAGTCGCAAACGACGAAACTTACTCTCTAGCCGCTTAATCCGGCTGGACGCTGCACCATCATTCCCATGGGGTGGATGACGAAAGTCATGGCAGTGTCATATACATGGGATACGTGATGTGTTGGGTTACTTAGCACTTCATTAACCTCAAGGTAACTCGCTTGTTTCTTGCTTGCTCGTTGGTGTGGAATAGGTTAAATCAAACAACACAGCTAAGTATGTAGAACTGTCTGTGGAGGGCTTGCGGACGGGGGTTCGATTCCCCCCAGCTCCACCAACAAGAAAAAAGGCCACGTGAAAATGTGGCCTTTTTTTGTCTAAAAAAATTCTACAATTTCAACTTTAAGCTACCTAGTCGTAGTTTTTCTGCTTGTAGCCGCAGGCGGAATATAGCCTGAAATTTTGCATATTAATCCTTGTTTCGTCTCGCCATACTCATAAGTCGTGACACTGCAGGTGAAAACTTTTTTAAACTTTTCTAACTCTTTGATAAATAAACGCACCCCTAGCCTGCTAGGCAGCTTTGATTCATGCCTTTTACCTTGCCTAGTGCGTCAGTGAGCATGGCACGAGGGTAGAAGAAGGGCTCCTTGATGTATTTTTCATTGAGTGTCTCGCACTCTTTCTGGGACAACTTGTTGGTGGATGCAACAAAGCAAGCTGGATTTTGGAGGATCACCTCTTCGATAGTTTGCGCATAGCTGCCGTGCTCATAGAAGGTGTTCGCGTCCTTCACAGCTGATTTCATTAGGTTAACGAAGGGCTTGTCTTGTGCGCATTGGTTAATCCCTTTGAGGTAGCTCCTCTGCAGCATGAGCGACTCCACATTAATACTTTGATCAGTCGTGGCGTAGCTTGAAAAATTTACACTTAATAAAACAATCAATATTAGTTTTTTAAACATCACATCAATCCTTTTGCTAATCATCGTTTTTATGAGGCATAAAATAGGTAATGTTTAGGACCGTCCTTGATCGATCTTGTTCCAAAGAAGGGATATTTTCAGGTCGGATTTTTATTCCACTAATAATATAGGGGTATTGGTGTTTTTAATAAAATTTAAGAATTTTTTATAAATTATTGATTTATTTTTTTATTTTTTTGAAATATTTTTTTACCACTCTCAGTCAATCATAGCTGGAAAGTGACCAAAAAATGCCGCCTAATTGTTAATGAATTGTAAAAATATGTGTAGCTATTGTTGTTCGTTTGATCTAACAATGGACAACTTCCGCTGAATGCGGGGTACAAATAACAGAAAGAAATTCAATGTTTTGTTATTTTTTATTAAATCCTAATAAGATATTTTTGGAGATTCTAAAATGCAAATGAGCAAAATTAAACTAGCTCTCGGTTTAGTAGTTGGTGCATCATTGGCTATGCCAATGGTTGCTTCTGCTGCTGCTGATCAAGAAGCTGCAATGAAAGACGCTAACAACTGGGCACACCCA
>Ga0208618_1000182_pt1 | contig 29607 bp, 27 predicted proteins | sample CryBogCBE18Jul08_FD_184585 | JGI IMG/M metagenome (GOLD analysis project Ga0208618, IMG submission 184585) | Freshwater microbial communities from Crystal Bog, Wisconsin, USA - CBE18Jul08 (SPAdes) | ecosystem: Environmental > Aquatic > Freshwater > Lake | place: Crystal Bog, Wisconsin, USA...
AACAACTTTGGATATTTTTATGATCAAAAGACTCTCTCTCATCGCTGCCATGGTTGCAGCTTTTGGTGTCACAGCAGTCAAAGCTGATGACATGACTGGTGCAGGTTCATCCTTTGCCAACCCCATTTACAGCAAGTGGGCTGCCGAGTACAACAAATTGACTGGCAACAAGCTGAACTATCAATCAATTGGTTCTGGCGCTGGTATCAAACAAATCGATGCCAAAACAGTTGATTTTGGTGCATCTGACATGCCTTTGACAGATGAAGACTTGGCCAAAAAAGGTCAAGTTCAATTCCCAACCGTGATCGGTGGCGTGATTCCTGTGGTGAACATCGCTGGCGTGGCTCCTGGTGCCATGAAGCTCACAGGCGAGTTGTTGGCTGAGATCTATTTGGGCAAAGTCCAAAAATGGGACGACGCTGCCATCAAGGCCTTGAATCCTACACTCAGCTTGCCCGATGCATTGATTGCTCCTGTTCGTCGTTCTGATGGTTCAGGCACTTCATTTTTGTTCACCAACTTTTTGAGCAAAGTCAGCCCTGAGTGGAAAACCAAAGTTGGTTTTGACACTGCAGTGAACTGGCCTGTTGGTTTGGGTGGCAAGGGTAACGAAGGTGTTGCAGCTTTTGTGAACCGCATTCCCAACTCCATTGGTTATGTTGAGTACGCTTATGTCAAGCAAAACAAAATGACTTATGTCAAAGTTGCCAATTCAACTGGTGCTTATGTTGAGCCCGATGAAGAAGCTTTCAAAGCAGCTGCAGCCAATGCAGACTGGAAAAAGAGCTTTTACCAAGTGTTGACCAATCAAGCTGGCAAAGCATCATGGCCCATCACAGGTGCAACTTTTGTGATCATGCACAAAGTACAAGACAAGCCTGCCAACGCTTCTGCAGTATTGAAGTTCTTTGACTGGAGCTTCAAAAACGGCGACAAAGCAGCCATTGATTTGGATTACGTCACAATGCCTGCCGCTGTTAAAGAAGAAATTCGTCAGTCATGGGCTTCCATCAAAGACGGTTCAGGCAAAGCCATCGCTTACTGATCTGACTTTACTTTGATCTTTCGATAAAGTCTCAGGAACACCATCAACCAGCCAAGCGTGCAGGGTTGAGGTGTTCCTGAGCGATTTTTAACTTCAAGCAAAACTTGATGACCTCTATGAATACACCCGTTCCTGTTCCAAATCGAAACCTCAGTGGTTTAATGGACCGCTTGTTTGGTTGGTCTGCACTAGGTGCGGTTATTTTGACCTTGAGCATGCTCACGGGAATTTTGTTTTCTTTGTTTGTAGGCGCTTGGCCTGCAATCAGTCAATATGGCTTGGGCTTTTTGACTCGAAGTGTTTGGGATCCTGTCCAAAATGAATTTGGCGGTTTGGTCATGATTTATGGCACCCTCATCACTTCAATCATTGCGTTGTTGATTGCGGTACCCGTGAGTTTTGGTATCGCTTTGTTTTTGACAGAATTGTCTCCTGCTTGGCTCAAGCGTCCGCTTGGTATTGCCATCGAATTGTTGGCCGCCATTCCATCGATTGTTTATGGAATGTGGGGCTTGTTGATCTTTAGTCCGATTTTGTCGACCTATGTGCAATTGCCTTTGCAGCACTTGTTTGGTGGTGTGCCTTTCATTGGTGCATTGTTCGCAGGTCCACCAGTGGGTATTGGCATTTTGGCAGCTGGCATCATTTTGGCGATCATGATCATCCCCTTCATTGCATCGGTGATGAGGGACGTTTTTGAAGTTACGCCACCCCTTTTGAAAGAATCTGCATACGGTTTGGGTTCAACCACATGGGAAGTTGTTTACCAAGTCGTTTTGCCTTACACCAAAGCCGGCGTGGTGGGTGGCATCATGCTTGGATTGGGTCGAGCTTTGGGTGAGACCATGGCCGTGACCTTTGTGATTGGCAACATGAATCAACTCAACTCCATCAGCGTCTTTGAGCCTGCCAACTCCATCACTTCTGCACTGGCCAATGAATTTGCAGAGGCCTCCAACGGATTGCACCAAGCCTCTTTGATTTACTTGGGGTTGGTGCTCTTTTTCATCACTTTCGTGGTGCTCAGCTTATCCAAACTCTTGTTGGCTCAAATGCGCAAAAATGAAGGAACCAAATCATGATGGATGAGCGTCAAAGAAAATACGCCAAGCGCAATTTGGTCAACAAAGTTGCGATTGCTCTGTCCATGTCGGCGATGGCATTTGGACTGGTGTGGTTGATTTGGATTTTGTGGGAAACCATCATTTTGGGAGTGGGGGGCTTGACACTTTCCACTTTCACACAGATGACCCCAGCTCCAAACGATGATGGTGGTTTGGCCAATGCCATTTACGGCTCCTTTGTAATGGTTGGCTTGGCCACCGTGATTGGAACTCCCATTGGAATCATGGCAGGTATTTACCTGGCCGAATACAGCCCTCACAGCAGGCTCTCTAATGTGACGCGATTTGTCAATGAGATTTTGCTCTCAGCCCCCTCGATCGTGATTGGTCTGTTTGTTTACACCTTGGTGGTGGCTCGTTTCAATACGTTTTCGGGCTGGGCAGGTGTCATGGCTTTGGCGTTGATCGTGATCCCAGTTGTGATTCGCACATCGGAGAACATGCTTCTTTTGGTGCCAGCGGGTCTGAGAGAAGCTGCCTATGCCTTGGGTACGCCTAAATGGAAAGTGATCATGTCCATCACGCTCAAGGCGGCCAGGTCAGGCGTGGTCACTGGTATTTTGTTGGCCGTTGCTCGCATCTCTGGTGAGACCGCACCTTTGCTCTTCACAGCTTTGAACAACCAGTTCTGGGCTTCAAGTCTTTCGGGACCCGTGGCCAGCTTGCCGGTCACCATTTTTAAGTTCGCCATGAGCCCATACCAAAATTGGCAGCAGTTGGCATGGGCCGGGGTCTTTTTGATCACCATGGCCGTGTTGGGATTGAACATTTTGGCGCGTGTTTTGACTCGCCAAAAACATTGATTTAAAGTTTTTTCATAGGATTTCAAATGCAAGTAGCATCACCTAACTCATCAAAAATCGCCGTGAAAGACTTGAACTTTTACTACGGTAAATTTCACGCGCTCAAGAACATCAATTTGGACATTCCTGAGAACCAAGTCACAGCCTTCATTGGTCCTTCTGGTTGTGGTAAATCCACTCTGCTCAGAACCTTCAACCGCATGTTTGAGCTCTATCCCGAGCAACGTGCTGAGGGCTCCATCATGCTGGATGGTGAGAACTTGCTCACCTCCAAGCAAGATGTCGCATTGATTCGTGCAAAAGTTGGCATGGTCTTTCAAAAGCCAACCCCTTTTCCAATGTCCATTTTCGACAACATCGCATTTGGTGTGAAATTGTTTGAAAATCTGAGCCGCACTGACATGGAAGAGCGAGTAGAGTGGGCCTTGCGCAAAGCTGCATTATGGGGTGAGGTCAAAGACAAATTGCAACAAAGTGGCTCAGGTCTGTCTGGCGGACAGCAGCAGCGCTTGTGTATCGCACGCGGTATTGCAATCAAGCCCGAGGTTTTGCTCTTGGATGAGCCCTGCTCAGCTTTGGATCCCATCTCGACCGCCAAGGTCGAGGAGTTGATCATTGAGCTCAAGGCCGATTACACTGTTGTGATCGTGACCCACAACATGCAGCAAGCGGCCAGATGCAGTGACTTCACTGCCTACATGTATTTGGGTGACTTGGTGGAGTTTGGACCCACAGAACAGATGTTCTTCAAGCCCCAGCGCAAAGAGACCGAAGATTACATCACGGGTCGTTTTGGTTAATTTTTTGTATTCACAAACAGCAAGCTTTTAAGTCTAGGATTCATATGCCAGATAAACATCTCTCCACCCAATTCGATACCGAACTCAACAACGTCTCTTCTCGTGTGATGGAGCTCGGTGGTTTGGTTGAGTCACAAATTCGCCAAGCCGTTTTTGCTTTGTCCCAATTCAGCTCTGAGGTTGCTGATCAAGTGATTGAGCAAGAAGTACATGTCAATTCTTTGGAAGTCGAGATCGACAGAGAGTTGGCCTCCATCATTGGAAGACGCCAGCCCACAGCGGTTGATTTGCGTTTGCTCATGGCCATCTCCAAGACCACGGCGAATTTGGAGCGAGTTGGAGACGAGGCTGAGAAAATTGCCCGCATGGTCAAGTCCATCATCAACAGTGGATCCACTCGCTCACTCCCCTCATCTGAACTCAAAGTGGCAGCTGAGATGGCAAGCTCACTCTTGAGAAAAGCTTTGGATGCCTTTGCCCGTTTAGACACAAAGACCGCCATCACCATTTTGAAAGAGGACGACTTGATCGACCAAGAGTTTGATGGTTTCTTGCGCATCTTGATCACTTACATGATGGAAGATCCCAGAACCATTTCCTCTAGTTTGGACTTGCTCTTCATTGCCAAAGCCATCGAGCGCATTGGTGATCATGCCAAGAACATTGCTGAGTTCATCATCTACATTGTCAAAGGCGATGATGTTCGTCACACCTCCATTGAAAAAATCGAGTCATCTCTACAGTAACTTTTAACGGCAAAACAATCATGCGCAATCCACCCAGAGTCTTGATCGTTGAAGATGAATCGGCAATCGCTGAATTGATCGCCGTCAATTTGCGCCACAATGGTTTATCACCCATTTGGGCTGAGGACGGTGAGGCCGCTCAAAGAGAAATTGACTCTGTGCTACCCGATGTGATTTTGCTCGATTGGATGCTGCCCGGACAAAGCGGTGTTTCCTTGGCCAAACGCTGGAGAGCAGACCCCAGGATCAAGGGTGTTCCCATTGTGATGCTCACCGCGCGTTCAGATGAGGGAGACAAGGTCTCTGGCTTGGATGCGGGTGCCGATGACTACATCACCAAACCCTTTTCTACGCAAGAGTTATTGGCTCGAATCAGGGCTGTTCTTCGCCGTCGCTCTCCAGAGCAAGCGCTTGACAGCGTCAGTGTGGGTGAGCTGACGCTAGACGGTGCCACATACCGGGTGAGTTTTGGTGGACAAGCCCTCAAAGTGGGACCCACTGAATTCAAGTTGCTCAATTATTTGATGCGCCACGCTGAGCGTGTTCATTCACGCTCCCAATTGCTCGATAAAGTGTGGGGTGATCATGTTTTCATTGAAGAGAGAACCGTTGACGTGCACATCAAAAGACTCAGGGAAGCCTTGGGCGATGCTGGCGCAATGGTTGAGACCGTGAGAGGTGCCGGCTACCGCTTCACGTCCCAGGCCGTTTTACCCACTCCTGCAGCCGCAACTGCTGGACAAAACGCATCCGCTGCTGCTTGATCTTCGAATGATGCGCACCGCTTGAGTTTTCAAGCCAGCGAACTTTTATCTCATCTCATGCCTATTTAGGCCAATGCCTCGTCTTCTCGCTCTGAGCTGAGACGCTACAATCAACGCCTTAATTTACCCACACTTTTTGTGTCCTGCATTGTTTGAGGGCCAAAGCGAAAAGGCGTAAAGCTCAAGCATCATGTTCGTTCGGATTTACCTTTATTTCTTCTTCTTGGCGTTGGGTGCCATTGTGGGTGAGCATTTCTTGCCTATCCAGACGCCTTGGTTGGGTGCGTTATTGGTGGATCTTGCGATTGCCTTGAGTTGGTTTTTATATGACGCACGTCGTGCCTACAAAATTTTGGAATGGATCAAGGTTGGCCATCAAAATGGCCCTCCCTTTCTGACGGGTCTTTGGGGTGAGATGGGAGAGCGAGTTCACAAACTCAATCGAATTCATCAACAAAGCCTTGAGAGCAGCGACAGGCGCTTGATGGAGTTCTTAACGGCCATTCAAGCGTCTCCCCACGGTGTGATCTTGATCAAAGCGGATGGAAAAATCGAGTGGTCCAATAAAACCGCGAATGACCATCTGGGCATTGACTTGTTAAGGGACCGTGAACAAATCATTGGTAATTTGGTGAGAGACCCCATTTACCAAGCGTATGCTGCCTCTAACGTTTATGACCATGAAGTTGTGATTGAGGGCCACCAAAGTCAAATCAACAAACCCCTTCGCATCTCGTTGCAACTCTTTCCCTATGGGGATGGTAGGCGCTTGATGCTCACGCGCGATGTCACAGCCCTGGAGCAAGCTGAAGTGATGAGGCGCGACTTTGTGGCCAATGTGTCTCACGAAATCAGAACGCCTTTGACCGTTTTGGCTGGTTTCGTTGAAACCATGCAAAACCTGAATTTGAATCCAGAGGAGCAAACCCGGTATTTGATGTTGATGCAATCACAAGCGAGCAGAATGCAAACTTTGGTCGAGGATTTGCTCACGCTCTCCAAACTCGAGGGCAGTCCAATGCCCAGTGGTGTGCAGTTTCACTCTGTGGAGCAGATGCTCAAAATTTGTGAGGATGAGGCCCGAGGTCTTTTGAGCGCATTGGCCGCCAATCAGGAACATTTCAAGCCCCATCAATTGAGCTTTGAGCTGAGCTTAAACTCTCAGGGTCTTGAAGTGGCTGGCAACAAAGCAGAGCTCATCAGTGCGATGTCCAATTTGATCAGCAACGCATTGCGCTATACACCCTCTGGTGGCGAAGTGCGAGTTTCAAGTCAACTCAATTCAACTGGAGATTGGTGTTTTGCAGTACAAGATACGGGTCCAGGGATCTCTGCTGAACACCTTCCAAGACTCACGGAGCGTTTTTACCGAGTAGACCGCTCACGCTCTAGGGAGACGGGTGGCACGGGGCTGGGTTTGGCCATTGTCAAGCACGTCATTCAGCGTCATGGTGGCGAAATGTCCATACAAAGTATTTTGGGTCGAGGCTCGAACTTCTCGTTTACTTTGCCCAAGTCACGACTCAAAGCATCGCATGAGGACTTTTACCAGAATCAAACCGACCCATCTTTTCGTTGACCTTTGATCCTCAGTGGTGGCTCAGAAGTCGACCCAAAGTTGCTTGAGCGTTGGGCGCCAACAAAATCGTGATTCTCCCGTCCAACTTCAAGCAATGGATGGTTTTCAAAACACCAATTTGCATCTGGGATTGAACCGATTGACTTTTGCATTTAATCATTTCTAATACATGGCAATCTATGAAGGGAAAATTCTTAAATGTTCAAAATCATCGGTCTTCAATTCAAAAAAGCGCTCATGCTCTCTTGCCTTGTGGGCGGCCTGTTGGCCACTCAAGGTCAAGCTCAAACGCCATCCGCCATTGATCCTCAGGTGATAGAGGACTTGGTTGCAGCCAACAAAATTTTGGCCGCAGAGGGGATTTTGGATGGCTGGGGACATGTGAGTGTCAGAAATCCCAAAGACCCAACGCATTACTTCATGGCGCGCAATTTGGCTGCTGAGTTGGTGACGGCCAAGGACATCTTGGAGTTCGACTTCAACAGCGTGCCGGTCAATGGTTCCAAGGAAGCGCTGTACACAGAGCGCTTCATTCACGGCGAAATCTACAGAGCTCACCCCCAAGTCAACGCTGTGTTGCACACCCATGCTCCACCCTTGATTCCTTTCACCGTGACGAATGTGGCGATGAAGCCCTTGTACCACCGCGCTGCATTCGTGGCTCAAGGCATTCCTTTGTTTGACATTGCAGATGACTTTGGCATGACCGATATGTTGATTCGAAACTCCGCTCATGGACAAGCTTTGGCTAAGTCTTTGGGTGACCATCCTGCTGTTCTCATGCGCGGACATGGAGCAACGGTGGTAGGGCCGTCTTTGCCCAGGCTCATCGGGCGCGCAGTCTTTCTCGTCAAAAACGCCACCTTGCAACAGCAAGCCATGGCTTTGGGGGGACCCATCAAGTACTTGAATCCTGAAGAGGCCAGGCTGATCGATGAAAGAGAAGGCTATGGTTTGGCCAGGCAGTGGCTGGCATGGAAAAGGCAAGTTGGCATAGCCATTGCGCCTTGAGTGTTGGTTGCCTAAGTTTGGCAATCCTGTGAAAGCCCCATGCTCAGGTGTTGGGGCTTTTTTTTGGGGGATCAGAGCTTCAGTGTATTGAGCTGATTAGGTTTTTGTATTTTTGACTCGCTTTGATCAACAAATAAAGCATGGTGCTTGCTGAGCAAAACACAGCGCTTGCATTGGCCAACCAAAATGTTTTTGGAGTTGGCATGGCTTCAATCCCTAACCAAGGCAAGCCTTGATAGGCCAATTGATAACCGCCCATCAGACCCAGGCCCCATAGGAAAACGGCATAGATGAAGACCGGTTTGACGGTGATTTTGTAGCAGCGCAAGAGAAAGAAGCACATCACCTGCGTGGCATCTGCCCAGTGGTAAAGGCTCAACCAAATGAGCACCCCAGCAGCGGTTTCAGCCACCTGAGCTTGCTTGGAAAAGAGCGTGGCAACCCATGGGTGCAGCAGCAAAATGCTCACGCTGATCACCAACGCACAGCTCCAAAGCACTTTAAAGCCCTCAATCATGGAGAGTCGGGCTTGGTGCGGGTTTTGTGCTCCAAGCCAATAGCTCACGCGGGCACTGGTGGCAATGGACAAAGACAGTGGCACCATGTACATGAGAGCCGCAACGCTGGTGATGATTTGGTGACTTGCTGAGGCGACGCTGCCTTGACGCGCAATGAAGAGGGCCATCAGGGTGAATGATGTGATCTCCACCGTCACCGATAAAGCATTGGGCAGTCCCAGTCTCAAGAGGGCTTTTAAGCTCACCCAGTGGGGCTTTTCAAGAGCCTGCCAAATTTCAAAAGGGCGATAAATGTGTTGGGTCTTGAGCAGCCCCAAGCACAAAACCACCATGGCTGTGTTCACAATGAGTGTGGCCCAAGCGCATCCCACAACACCCATTTCTGCAAATCCTCCAAGACCAAAGGTCAAGGCCATGGACATCGGGATTTTGATGGCAAGGCCCACCAACTGTACCCAGGTGACCAGTCTGGGCTTGCCGATCGATTGGTTCAAGGTGCTGAACATGCGAAACAAAAGCGTCATCGGTAGTCCAAAGGACAAAATGCGCAGGTATTCGCTCACATTGGCCCTCAATCCCTGTGGAACATGGGTCCACTCCAATAGCAAGCCTGGGGCATTCAAGAGGGATACACCCAGCACCGTGGTGCCAAGGAGCAAGTAAAGGCCTTGTCTGAATTGGCGACCGACTTCCAGGGGTTGGTGGGCGCCGTGTCTTTCTGAGAGCACTGGCAAAAGCGCTTGCAACAAACCCATCAGCGCCAAAAAGACGCTGATGAAGACGGCTGAGCCCACCGATAAAGCGGCAAGCGCGTGTTGGTCATAGCGACCCGCGACCAAAGTGTCAGTGATGCCAAAGGCCATGACGGCCAGTTGTCCCACCAAGACGGTTCCAGCGTGTTGCGTGATGAGGGTGCGCTCGCCTTTTTTGGTGATCATGGCAAAGCAGACTCTGGGGTGGCTCTATGGTAGATGTCCATGTCTTGGTTGTCATCTGATGCACGTGGAATGGTTTTCACAAAGACCCAATGTGCCTTGGTGCGTTGTTCCTCGCTCCCTTTGGTTGGCGCCTCAACCAAGAGCCAGTTGCAAGTTTCAGGGGCTAGGCTTTGATGGCTCTCATCGAGCTCGATCACGCGCAGATTGGAGTGAATTTGAAATGCACTGATTTGAGCCAGTTCCAAGCCACTGACTTGCACGCAGCCCTCGGGTTGGACGATGGCTTGAACTTGAGCAACCAAGGGCTTGTAGCTTCTGGCGTAGTCAAGAAGGGGAAGCCAAAGGCTCATGAGCAACAACCAGCAAAGCGCTGCACCTCCTGCTGGCAAGACCAGACGAACCCACAGCGCATGGCGTTTTCTACCCACCCTCCAGTGCACGAGGGCAATCCACACCAAAGTGGCCACTAGGGCGCTCAAAAACCCCAATGTATCAAACTCAGGTACAAAACCAGGGAGCAGACGAGCTACATTTTTAGCAGGTTGAGCAGGCCAGCCCGTTTGCATGGCCAACCAAACGACCCAAATGATGAAGGCGCAGCCACAAAAGAAGATCAAGGTGAACCAATCGATCAAGGCACTCACACTCCTTTGAAGTGTGGGCAGCGCAAAGGCGGCCAAAGCGGCCCAAAAAGGCAAGGAGAGCAGCAAGATGCGATCTGGTGGTACGCTCAAAATGGCGCTCAAGCAAAAGAACACTCCCAAGGACAGGGGAATGAGGAGGTGTCGACTCCACTGACTTGAGAGCCAATGGTGTCGCCATCTCCATAGGGTCCAAAGCGAGAGCGGCCAAGCGGGCCAAGTGAACCACACCAAAAGGTTCAATACGCCACTCCAAGCTTGCCAAGTCATCTGGGGAGTCACCAGCCTCCATTGCCAAAGCTCCTGAGGCGTGACGAGCGAGACCAAGACGGTGAGGGTGAGGCACAAGAGGGCATGGGTTTTTTGGCCTTTCTTGCCTTCGGGATCCAGTGCGATGAGGGTCGAGCCAATGAGGCCCATTCCAAAGGACAAAGATGGGGCACCCGAGAGACTCAGACCCAACAAAGAAAGGGTTCCCAGGAGCAGACTTTTCTTTTTCTCGTGAACCATCATGCTGATTGCGCAAAAGGCCATGCACACGCAACACAGTTGAATGAGCATGGGGGTGACTTCGTGGCTGGGAAGCGCTAGACCCAAGGAGGCGATGAGTGCAAGTAGGGCTGCATCTGCCATGGTGCGGGCATAGTCCTCTTCATTGGCCTCACCCCCAAAAGCAAAAGCAACGGGCTGGGCTTTGGTGGACTTGCTCAAATAAAAGACCGCAAACCAGCATGCTCCCATCGATAGAAACGTGCTTGCGATGAAGGGCACGCGTGCTGCGTATTGGGGTTCAATCCAGGGGCTCAAAATGTGAATGAAGCCAGCTCCCAGCCAATAGGGCAGGAGTGCGGCAAGTTCTGGTGACTGACCCATGAAGGTTGGGTGCCACCAATCGCTGGCACCTTGGGACAAGCTCATCATGAAGCCCAAGGAGATCAGGTCAACGGATTTCCAAGCGTCTCTGAACAAAAAGCCTGGCAGCACATAGGAGAGACAAAACAAAAACAACGCCACACGTGGCAACCCACGCACACCCTCTTGGGTCACGATGGCGGGGGAGGGTTGTGAGGTCATGTGAAGTTTTTGCTTGGGTGAGAAACTGCTTGGATTGCCTTTGTGATCGCACTAAAAAAAACGGCAGCGCCACTGAAGGTGCTGCCGCTTTCTGTGTGAAACGCAAAGCTTGGGGCACGGGGTGCCCAAAAACTCTTTAAGCTTTGACGGGAGTTTTACCGTATTTGTTTCTAAAGCGCTCAACACGGCCGCCCATGTTGTCCACTGATTTTTGTGTTCCTGTGTAGAAGGGGTGAGATTCACTGGACGTATCGAGTTTGTACAAAGGTAACTCGCGGCCATCTTCCATTTTGATCATCTCTTTGGTGTTGGCGCATGAACGTGTCACGAACTTGAAACCATTGGACAAATCTTGGAAGCAAATGTCACGGTAGTTGGGGTGAATGCCTTCTTTCATGGGGAATCTCTTTTCTCAAAAAATTATTCGGTAGCCACGCGAGCCAATCTCCCGCACTTTCCGTAGAACCCAAGATTATAGCCCGAAAGCGATGATTTTGGGTGTTAATTGTGGTTTTTTGGCGTTAATCAACCACCTCGACGCATGAGGTCAAAGAAATCAACGTTGGTTTTGGTCGCGCGCATGTTCTTGAGCATGAGCTCCATCGACTCCACTTCATCCATGTTGTAGATGAATTGGCGCAAAATCCGGGTTTTTTGCAGAATTTCGGGGGCCAATAGCATTTCCTCTTTTCGGGTGCCACTTCGGTTGAGTTGAATGGCTGGGAAGACGCGTTTTTCGTACAGACGACGATCCAAGTGAATTTCGCAGTTTCCGGTTCCCTTGAACTCTTCAAAGATCACCTCATCCATGCGTGAGCCCGTGTCGATGAGGGCTGTGGCGATGATGGTCAGTGAGCCGCCTTCTTCAATGTTGCGAGCAGCACCAAAGAAACGTTTGGGTCTTTGCAAGGCGTTGGCGTCCACACCACCGGTGAGGACTTTGCCCGAGCTGGGAACCACGTTGTTGTAGGCGCGGGCCAAGCGGGTGATGGAGTCAAGCAAAATGACCACATCTTTTTTGAGTTCGGTGAGTCTTTTTGCTCTCTCAATGACCATTTCGGCCACGTGCACATGGCGCGCAGCAGGTTCGTCAAAAGTGGACGCAATCACCTCACCGCGCACACTGCGTTGCATCTCGGTGACCTCTTCGGGGCGCTCGTCGACCAAGAGCACCATGACGTGAGAGTCGGGGTAATTGGTGGTGATGGCGTGAGCGATGTGTTGCATCATCACTGTTTTACCGCTCTTGGGAGGGGCCACCAACAAGGCGCGCTGACCTTTGCCAATTGGGGCGATGATGTCGATCATGCGACCGGTGATGTTTTCCTCACTCTTGATGTCGCGCTCAAGACGCATTTGCTCTTTGGGAAAGAGGGGCGTCAAGTTCTCAAACATGATCTTGTGCTTGTTGTTCTCTGGCAGGTCTCCATTGACCTTGTCGAGCTTGGTCAGTGCAAAGTAACGCTCGCCGTCTTTGGGAATGCGCACTTCGCCCTCAATCATGTCACCCGTGTGCAAATTGAATCTTCTCACCTGGCTTGGACTGATGTAGATGTCATCTGTGCTGGCTGTGAAGCTGGTGTCGGGGCTTCTTAAAAAACCAAATCCATCGGGCAAAATCTCAAGCACTCCATCGGCAAAGACTTGTTCGCCAGCGCGTGCGCGCTTTTTGATGATGGCAAACATGAGCTCTTGTTTGCGCATGCGGCCAGTGTTTTCAATCTCAAGCGCTTCAGCTTGTTTGAGTACTTCAGACACGTGCAGTGCCTTGAGTTCGTTCAGATGCATGGGGAGACTCTCCAGTGAGGAGTGTGTTGTAAAAAGATTGGGAGGAGGTCCGAGAAAAATGAGCTGAAAGCTCTGGGACCGGTCAATGGGCTGCGCTTGCTCACAAGCTGCTCAAGACAAGTCCTATTATGTCAGGAAAAAAATGCTTTGTGAATAAGATTTACACGATAGGGTGTAAAAACTGGTTCAAGCTCTAAGCGAGGGGGGTAAAACTTGATTGAAACTTGTGCACCTGAAAAACAAAACGGGACCCCTTGGGGTCCCGTTCGTACAAAAATGTGAATCAAATCAACAGTTTTGTCTCATTGGGGCCTGAATCAGCCCAATTGCTGGTCGATGAAGGCTGTCAGTTGCGCTTTGCTCAGCGCGCCCACTTTGGTGGCGGCGAGTTGTCCGTCCTTGAAGAGCATGAGAGTAGGAATGCCACGAATGCCAAATTTGGAGGGAATGTCACGGTTTTCATCGACATTCATCTTCGTGATCTGCAACTTGCCCTCGTAGCCAGTGGCCACTTCGTCCAATATGGGAGCGATCATTTTGCAAGGACCACACCACTCAGCCCAGTAATCGACCAACACGGGTTGTGAGGATTGGAGGACGTCGGCTTCGAAGGAGGCGTCTGTGATGTGTTTGATGAGTTCGTTGGCCATTGTGTTTTCCTTTGTGCTGGTGGGCGAATACCTCTTAAACTGGGGTCTATTTTGACAGAAACAATACCACTGTGTTTTTTTGTGGATTAATTTTGATCAAATCGTGATCAAATGGCGCAGCGTCAAGTTGACGCATTCATTGATTTGGAGTGATATGACCATGGCTACAACCCCTTTGTCGATCGACGTTTTTTCTGATGTGGTGTGCCCTTGGTGCTTCATTGGCAAGAGGCGGCTAGAGCGCGCACTTGAGTTGTTTGCCAAGGCGCATCCCGATCAAGCAGCGCCATTGGTGAGGTGGAGTGCTTTTCAACTCAATCCAGAGCTCGCGCTTGAAGGGATCTCACGAGAGAAATATTTGAGTGAAAAATTTGGCAACCGCTCAAATGAGATCTACGAGCGGGTCAAAGGTGTGGGGCTGAGTGTGGGCATTGAATTTCGATTTGATTTGATCACGCGCCAGCCCAACACCTTAAAGGCTCACAGTTTGCTCATGGTGGCTGCAAATCCCGAGCTGCAGTTCAGGCTCAAAGAAGCCATTTTGCAGGCTTATTTCATCGATGGTGCGGATTTGAGTGCTGATTCCACCTTGGCTCAAATCGCAAACTCCGTGGGCATGGCGCAAAAAGACATTGATGCTGCCTTGAGCGAAGAGAGTATCCACCAAGCGGTCAGAGAAAAAGACCTCTCGGCCAGGCAATTGGGCATCAATGGTGTTCCATTTTTCATCTTCAATGGCACATTGGGTGTGTCGGGTGCACAAGATGAAAGCGTTTTGCTTCAAGCCATGAATGAGGCACTCGCAGAGGCCTGATCCATAGGGGCGATCTGCCAAGCTTTGCGCGGAAAGATCTTCTAAATGGGGTGGGGGGAGTTGACGAGCCTTGACCCCGGCACTGGTTCTTTAGTTAGGGCTGCTTGGTTCCCCACCTGACCCGGTTGGCTACTTCCCCATGCGGGAAGGCCCGTCACACTCGATTGTACGACGAAAGCCACTTGCAAGCTTGGTTTCAGAAATACTTGGTGCCCCAGGCCTTTGAGCCAAGGCCCCCCCACTTACCCTTTAGAATGCACGCATGTCTTATCTTGTCTTGGCCCGAAAGTACCGACCCAAAACCTTCTCTGAGTTGGTTGGGCAGTCTCACGTGGTTCAGGCCTTGAGCAATGCGTTGACTCAACAACGACTGCATCATGCTTACTTGTTCACAGGCACACGGGGTGTGGGCAAGACCACCGTCTCCAGAATATTGGCCAAGTCACTCAACTGTGAGCGAGGGATCACCGCAGAGCCTTGTGGTGTGTGTGAGATTTGTTTGGCCATTGATTCGGGTCGATTTGTTGATTACACAGAGCTTGACGCTGCCTCTAACCGCGGGGTTGAAGAGGTGCAGCAGCTCTTGGAGCAAGCGGTCTATAAACCCGTGCAAGGACGCTTCAAAGTCTTCATGATTGATGAGGTGCACATGCTCACCAATACAGCATTCAATGCGATGCTGAAAACTTTGGAAGAGCCCCCTGAGTATTTGAAATTTGTTTTGGCAACCACCGATCCGCAAAAAGTGCCTGTCACGGTACTCTCTAGGTGCTTGCAATTCAATTTGCGTCCCATGGCGCCACAAACGATTGTTGAGCATTTGTCCCATGTGCTCACCCAAGAGCATTTGAACTTTGAGCCCTCGGCACTCACCTTGGTCTCTCGAGCCGCCAAGGGGTCTATGAGAGATGCATTGTCCTTGACCGATCAAGCCATTGCATTTGGAGGAGGTGCATTGGTGGAGAGCGAAGTGCGCTCCATGCTGGGCAATGTGGGCCAAGAGCATGTCTTCAATTTGATTGGTGCTTTGGCGCAGGGCAGTGGCGAGCAAGTGATCGCCATTTGCAATCAACTCCAAGATCTGGGTGTGAGCGCGGTGATGGCCTTGGAGGACATGGCTTACGCCCTGCAGCGCATGGCTTGTGTGCAGTTCGGCGCCAATTCATCGGGCGCAGAGTCCATGGATTTGGGTGTTGATCCAGACCATGACAAGCTTCAAGCCTTGGCGCATTCGTTGCCCAAGGATGAGACCCAACTTCTCTACAACATCTGCATTCGAGGAAGATCGGAAATTCCATTGGCGCCCGACGAGTACTCGGGTCTCATGATGGTGTTGCTGCGCTTGTTGGCCTTCAAAGAGCCGCCCAAAGAGAGCTCTCATGAGTCGCAACAAGAAGAGCATTTGGCACAGGCTGAAAAAAAAACTCTAACTTTTAGCGCGACTTCATCAAATGGTTCAACCCGTGCACCCAGTGCACTGGGTTCAACCAGTTCACCTCCCCCTTCGGTGCAAAAGGCGTCCACAGCGCAAAAAGATTCGCCACCTTGGGAGCCCACAGAGCAAAGCCCTGCTGAAGTCCCACCCCAGTCCAAAGCACCCAGCGCGCAAGGGCAAAACCTTGAGCGACAAGCGCCTTTGGCTCAAAGCAACCAGGATCACTCCAGGGTCGCACCTGAAGGGCGTCAACTACCCATCAAGGACATGGCCCAACGTGCACAAAGTGCACCCTCTTCATTGACCGATGCACCCAAAGGGGTTGTCTCTGTGAGTGTGAGAAATGCGAGCCAAAATCCAGATCTGGGTGCATCACAAAAGCGCGATTCACTCCCCAAGGTTCAAGTGACACCTGAGGGAGATTTTTGGATGGCTTTGGTCACCAGTTTGGTCGAAGAGCAAAGGGTGAGCTCCTTGAGTCGCGAGCTCGCCCTTCAGTCCCAGTTGATTGGACGAGATGAGGGGGCTTGGTTGTTGCGCATTGAGAGAGAGTCATTGTCAAGCGTGAACAGCCGCGAGCGTTTGTCGCAAGCCTTGAAGGCAGTGGGTCACGAGGTGGTGCTTAATTTTGAGCTTGGGCAAGTCACCGATTCTCCAGCGCTGCGCCAAGCGCACTTGGCGCTAGAGGCTCAAATGCAAGCGGAGGCAAAAATTTTGAACGACCCCTTTGTGTTGCAATTGATGAGTCAGTATGATGCCAAAATCATCCCTGGATCGATCAAGAGCGTTTGAAGATCAATTTGTTTTTTTATCAGAAAGTCATCCAACATGTTTAACAAAGGACAACTCGCCGGCTTGATGAAGCAAGCCCAAGCGATGCAAGAGAACTTGAAAAAAGCTCAAGATGAGCTCGCTTTCATCGAAGTCATTGGCGAGTCTGCAAGTGGTGGCATCAAGATCACCATGACTTGTAAACACCAAGTCAAGCGCGTGCAAATTGATCCCAAGCTCATGAGCGAGGACGCAGAGATGCTCGAAGATTTGTTGGCCGTTGCCTTTAACGATGCGAGCAAAAAAGCGGAGGAAACCTCTGAGGCCAAGATGGGCAAACTCACCCAAGGCATGCCTGGACTGCCAGGGGGCATGAAACTGCCGTTTTAATGAGCGAACTCTCTGCCCTTGAGGCACTCATTCAAGCCCTGAGGAAGTTGCCCGGTGTGGGGCAAAAGTCTGCATCTCGAATGGCTTATCACTTGCTCCAACACGACCGAGCGGGTGCTCAATTGCTGGCGCAAGCATTGACTCAGGCGGTCAATGACATTGGCCATTGCAAGAGTTGCTACACCCTGACATCAAGCGAGGTTTGTGCAACTTGTTTGGACTCCAAGCGAGACCCCACGCGATTGTGCGTCGTGGAGTCACCCACAGACAAAGAGGCCATTGAGCGCACCTTGGCCTACAAAGGGCACTACTTTGTGTTGATGGGCGCGTTGAGTCCGATGGAGGGGTTGGGCCCTCAGGACTTGGGTGTCAAAGCGCTCTTTGAGCGCGCAAGCGATGGTGTGGTTCAAGAGGTCATCATGGCCACCAACTTCACCCCAGAGGGAGAGGCGACGGCACATGTGCTGACGCAGGCTTTGTCCAAAAGAGGGGTTGAGGTGACCCGCTTGGCACGGGGTGTGCCCTTGGGCAGTGAATTGGAATTTGTTGACTTGGGCACCATTGCACACGCACTGTTTGATCGCAAATCCACCACTTGAGCGCACGCTCAAGCCTTTTGTGATTTGGAGCTTGCTTTTTTCTTATTGTGAGTTGCTTTGGACGGCACAAAGAGCGTGATGTTTTCTCCAGGGCTCAATGTGCTTTTGGCACTGAGTCCATTCCAAGACAAAATTTGTGACTCGCTCACATGGTATTTCTTGGCGAGACTCGCCAAGGTGTCTTTTTTGCCAACCTTGACTTTGAGTTTCTTGCCTGGGGGTTGTTCAGGGGAGAACTCCAACTGACCTTGATCGGCCACTTGGGTGCCCACGTCTTGGTCTTTCTTTGCTGTGCGTGGCACCAAGAGTGCGGAGCCCGCTTTGATGAGCATTTTTTGTGGAATGTTGTTGATCTCTTTGAGCTCGCTCTCGCTCATGCCAATGGTTTTTGCAGCCTCACTGACCGATAAAGTTTTAGGTGCAATCCAAGCGGTCCAACTGGCCATGCGTGGGCCGGTGTAGGTTTCAAAGTTCTTTTGAAAGATCTCCGCATTGTCCCAGGGTAGCAAAATTTGCGTGGTCCCAGCGGCCAAGAGGACTGGCCTTGTGGCTGAAGGGTTCAGTGCTTTGAAGTCCTCGAGTGGAACTTCAGCCAACTTGGCCGCCAAAGTGACATCAATGTCTCTGCGAAGGGGAACCGTTTGAAAGTAGGGGTGATTGGGAATTTCACTCAGACTCAAGTGAAACGCTTCGGGTGTGGCGATGATGTTTTTGACAGCCTGGAGTTTGGGCACGTACATGCGTGTCTCCATGGGCATGTTCAGATCCAAGTAGGAGGTACCAAGCCCCAGGTGTTGATTCTTTGCGATGGCTTTGGTGACGTTGCCTTCGCCCCAGTTGTAGGCTGCCAAAGCGAGGTGCCAGTCACCAAACTTGGTGTAGAGCAGTTGCAAGTAGTCCAAAGCCGCTTTGGTTGAAGCCATCACGTCTTTGCGGTCATCTCTGAAAACGTTCTGCTTGAGGTCAAAGTTCTTGCCTGTCTTGGGCATGAATTGCCACATTCCACTCGCTCTTGCGCTGGAGAGAGCTTGGGGGTTGAAGGCGCTCTCAACAAATGGGAGCAAAGCCAACTCGGATGGCATTTTGCGCGCCTCCAATTCCTCCACGATGTAGTAGAGGTACTTGCTTGAGCGAGAGGTCATGCGCTCGATGTAGTCGGGTTTTGTCGAGTACCACTGCACGCGGTCTTGTACCAAATCACTCTCTAGAACGGGCATGGCAAAGCCCCTTCTGATTCGCTCCCATAAGTCGTTGGGCAGGCTCAGGTGCTTGACCCCTCCAGTGCTCAAATCCGATTGGGACAGGGGCTGCAAAGCGGAAGTCCTGGTGTTGGATTTGAAGGCTGTTTGAGGGGAGGATGGCGCTTTGGTGATTGGCGCTGGAAGTTGAGAAGCGTTGGAGCTCAGATCAACTCCAGGGGAATTCAAGCTCTGGCATGCACTCAATAAGAGGATGCCAAAGACAGAAAGGGCCAATAAAAAGTGCTTCAAAATGTGTTTTTCCATTCTCTCAAAGCGCCCAAAAGCGTTTGCGGTGTTTGGGCCTGTGGGACTCGTTGATGAATGGATTGAATCACCTCAGGGTCATCCAACCTCAAGAAAGGGTTGATCTTCAACTCCACAGCAATTGAGCTTGGAAGGGTGGAGTGGTGCTGTGCTCTGAGTTTTTCGCACTGAGCGTTGTACGCGATCAAATCGGTGTTGCCAGGGTTCACGTGCAAAGCGAATTTCAAATTGGAGAGTGTGTACTCGTGCGCACAGCACACCAGAGTGTTCTGGGGCAGGGATTTGAAACGGCTTAAAGAATCAAACATTTGTTCAGCTGTGCCCTCAAAGAGCCTACCACACCCCCCAGAGAACAAAGTGTCTCCGCAAAAGAGGATGGGTGCGTGCAATATGGGGTCACTGAATTGGTTTTCCACAAAGTAGGCCACGTGGGTCTTGGTGTGCCCAGGCACGAACATCACTTTTACCTGGTGCTCTAAGAGGAGCAAAGTTTGTCCTTCCTGCACGCGTTCATAGGGTTCAGGGATTCGAGCGTCTTCGGGGGCATACACCATGCAGCCCGTGCGCTCGCGCAACGCGCTCACGCCACCCACATGGTCAGGGTGATGGTGTGTGACTAAAATGGCTTTGAGCTCGAGGCCAGCGTGATCAAGCGCTTCGAGCACAGGAACTTCAACGGCGGGGTCCACCACGATCGCATGGTGACCATCATGCAACAACCAAATGTAGTTGTCGTTGAGCACGGGAAGAGCAAGTAGTTTCATGAGGCCTGGATTAGAAAATGAAGATCAATGACTGGGACGATTGGGTGCAAAGCGCTGCAGGGGAGTACCTATTGAACTGGGAGCAAACCAAGGTTGATCAACTGGTGGCCGATGTCTTTGGATTTCATGCAGTTCAATTGGGATTGGCTCCACTCAAAGGACTTCAGTCTAATCGAATGCCCAAGAGATGGCTCGGGTTAGAGCGAGATGGTGTTGTGGGAGTTGATTTTGTCACGGATTTTAGGGCACTTCCCTTTCCTGAGCAAAGTTTGGATTTGATCGTCTTGCCCCATACCCTGGAGATGCATGCCAATCCGCACTTCACCCTCAGAGAGGTCGAGCGCGTCTTGGTGCCCGAGGGGCGAGTCATCATTTTTGGGATCAACCCGCTATCACTTTGGGGCTTTCGCCAGTGGCGCGATCGCTGGTACAGCAGGCTTGGCGCAAAAAGCACCTTCATGCCCTCAAAAAGTGAGTTGATTGGATTGGGTCGCCTAAAGGACTGGCTCAGTTTGCTGGGCTTTGAGGTTGAACAAGGTGGGTTTGGCCTCTACAAGCCTGCAATCCAGTCAGACAAGTGGCTTGCAAAATTCAACTGGATGGAGTTGGCTGGAAACCGGTGGTGGCCTATTTTTGGAGCCAGTTACTATTTGGTCGCGGTCAAAAGAGTCAGGGGCATGAGACTCATGGGGCCAGGCTGGAAAACGGTCCCCATGAAGCCCTTGAGTGCAACCGCTGGTGTGTCCTCGTTGTTGGGTGAGCCGACCCAAAAAAGCCAGGAGTAGATGACCTTTGCTTGAACTCCAAGAGCGTTCAAGCCCAAAGTGGGTTTAAACTCAGTTCACCTTTAACCTGAACTCAAGCCCCATTGAACATGACTGCACTTGCGCAAACCCAGCCCCTAAAAGATGTGGTGATCTACACCGATGGAGCTTGCAAGGGCAACCCTGGCCCAGGTGGTTGGGGGGCTGTTTTGAGCTTTGGCGCACAAGAGAAGGCGATCTTTGGAGGTGAGTTGATCACCACCAACAATCGCATGGAATTGATGGCGGTCATCGAGTCATTGAAATGCTTGAAGCAAAGTTGCCGCATCAAACTGTTCTTGGATAGCCAGTATGTCAGGCAAGGCATCACCGAGTGGATCCACTCTTGGAAGGCCAAGGGTTGGAAAACGGCATCCAAACAACCCGTTAAAAATGTAGAGCTTTGGCAGACGCTTGATCATTTGGTGCATGAGTGTGGACACCAAATTGAATGGGTTTGGGTCAAGGGTCACTCGGGTGACCCAGGAAACGAGCGGGCCGATCAATTGGCCAATCAGGGTGTGGAGAGTGTTTTGAGTGCTGCCAAAGGCAGCTGAGTTTGTGCCAAACCTTTGGCAGCCATTGTCGTTTTCAAATGAGCCCCTCCAAGGGCCAAATTTCCACGGCTTGTCCAATCTCGACATCCCCTTGCTCGTGTGGGAGCACCACCAGACAATTGCCGTTGACCATGGAGCTTAGGATGCCAGAGCCTTGGCTACCACTCAACCTCACCGTGAGCGCACCATTATCTTGCACCTCACTCACACCGCGTTGATACTCTGTGCGACCGGGTTTTTTGCGGATGCGCTCCAAGCTCACCGCTTGTTGTCGAACCACGCCGGTTTGTTTGGCACCCATGAGCTTGAGAAGCGCAGGTCTTACAAAAGCCAGAAACGTGACCATGACCGCCACTGGGTTTCCGGGTAGCCCAAAGAGCAAGGTGTCTCCAAGTCGCCCAACTGCCATGGGTCTGCCGGGACGCATGGCGATGTGCCAAAACACGACGTCCCCCATTTTGCTCAAGAGCTCTTTGGTGAAGTCTCTCTCTCCAGCACTGACCCCTGCACTGGTGATGATCACTTGAGCGTTTTGGCGTGCGAGCGTGAATGTTTTTTCCAACTCATGAGGATCATCTGGGCAAATCCCCAAGTCCATGACCTCTACTCCCAGCGTGTTCAATAGCGCCGCTAACGTAGGCCGATTGCTGTCGTAGATTTGTCCCTCTTGCAGGGGAGTGCCGACGGCTTTGATTTCGTCCCCGGTTGAGAAAATAGCCACTTTGGGCGGCTTGATCACTTTGACACTTTGTAGACCCAGACTGGCCAGTAGCCCCAGACAAGCAGCATTGAGTCTTTGCCCTTTTTTGAGAGCCACGCCTCCCTTTGGCAAGTCCTCTCCTTGGTGTCTTCGGTTGTCGCCTGCTTGGAGGTGTGTGAGGGGGAACTCGATCCAATCTCCTTCGGTGCGGACCATCTCTTGAGCCACGACTGTATTCAAGCCCTCAGGCACCACAGCACCTGTCATGATCTTGATGCACTCTCCAAGACCCACGTGTCCAAGGTAGGGGTGCCCCGCGCTTGAGGAACCCACCACTTTGAGTTTCAAGCTCTCTTTGGAGTTGGGCATCAAAAAAGCATATCCATCCATGGCTGAATTGGTGTGGGAGGGAACATGGATCGGGGAGATCACGTCGTGGGCCAAGTGTGCGCGAGCCAGCCATTGTGGAGGATCTTTCAATTGGACTTGCACACACGCTTGTTCCATGTGAGCCCAAGGAGAGTGATCATCGGTGAGGCGATCAATGAAGGCCTGGGCTTGATCGACCCTCATGGGCTGGGGATCATCTAGAGTTCGCACGAGTGAGGGTTGTGAGAGGCTCTTCATGGTGAGCAGTCAAAGGGTTGCAATGGATTCATATCGTGCCTGGGTCTTTTGCCCTTGAGAGTTGTAAAGCACTCTCAAGAGTCTTCAGTTGCTCTTGTGTGTTGATGTTACTGAATGCCAAAGGGTCATCAGTTGTTTGATCAAAATTGACCATGACACTCTTGAGGGTCAGAGACCAATCCTCGATCTTCCTACCTCCATGCTCCATGAACTCCACTAGGCTTGCAAGCACATTGGCTCGCATGAGGCTGAAGACGGGTTGAGCTCTCAGTAGACCCAAATCAGGTGCACGTGCCATGGCCAGTTGAGCGTTGTGATGGAGCAAACCCTGGCCTAAGCGAGCTGCCAAATCGAGGGGTAGATGCGGGCAATCACAAGGCGCAGTGAGCAGGTACTGCGTTTGCGTGTGCTCCAACCCCACCCTAAAACCAGCCAATGGGCCTTCAAATTCACCCTTTGTATCGGGCCAAACCTCATCACAAAAAGACAGGTAAGTGGAGAAATTTCGATTGGCACTGATCATGACCTTGCTCACTTGGGAGCGCAGTCTTTGAACAGCATGAAGAACCAAGGAGGTGCCCATGAAGGGTTGGAGTCCTTTGTCCACTCCCCCCATTCGAGATCCACGCCCACCACTCAAGATAATGCAGGTGATCTGTTTGGGGTCAATTGAGTTGGAATCGCTCAGGCTCATGGATTTTTTCGTAACGCTTTGATGGTGTGAGGAAGTGGTGTAGATGACCCAAGCGTTTCGATTGGATAAGGCTCATCACCCTCCTATATAACTCATCTCCACCTTTCGCCTTTGAGTGCCAGGTGTCTCTTGGCCAGATTGCACCGATTGTGACTCAGAGGTGAGGTTTTGGAAGGAGCGCAGTTGAGAGTATCGATCCTCTCTGTGGTGCCAAATGTTGGCAATCATTTGCGTCAAGAGTTCATCACTTGCCCCCGCTCTGAGAGGGCTTCGAAGATCTTGTCCCTGGTGAGCAAACAAGCACAAAAAGAGTTGTCCCTCTGTGGAGAGTCTGGCACGGTTACAGCCGTCGCAAAAAGCTTGGGTAACGCTGGAGATCACGCCAATTTCTCCAAGGCTAGGGTCCAATTGACCTCTTGAATTTTTAAACCCATATCGCACTGCAGTCTCGCCTGGCCCTTTTGGAGGAAGTTTGACCAGTTCAAATTCTTGCTCAATGAGGGAGATGACGTTGGCTGAAGGGAGAACTTCTCTCATGTTCCATCCATTGGTGGAGCCCACATCCATGTACTCGATGAATCTCAGGCTCATGCCTTGGCCATGAAAATACCGAGTCATTGGCAAGATCTCACTGTCGTTGGTGCCACGTTTGACCACCATGTTGATCTTCATGCCAGACCACAGTCCACGCTCGTCGGCCCCCAGGCCCACTGCCTTTGCAGCCTCAATGCCTTCTAAAACGCTTGAGACAGAAAAGTCAACGTCGTTCATGGCTTTGAAGATGGCGTCATCCATCGCGTCCAAGCTGATGGTGATGCGAGTCAGTCCTGCGTTCTTGAGCGCCTGCGCTTTTTGCTTGAGCAAGGACCCATTGGTGGTGAGGGTGAGGTCTAAGGGTAAGCCGGAATTGGTTTTGAGTTGACTCAGTTGAGAGATCAAGACCTCTACATTTTTTCTCAACAGTGGCTCGCCACCAGTGAGTCTAATTTTTTGGACACCCAGAGATAAAAATGATTTTGAAAGTCTTGTGATTTCTTCAAAGCTCAACAATTCTTTTTGGGCTAAATATTTGTATTGGTTGTCGAAGATTTCCTTTGGCATGCAATAGGTGCAGCGGAAATTGCAACGATCGGTGACACTGATGCGAAGTTCTTGTAAGGGCCTTTGACGAGCGTCCAAGACTTGATCTCCCGCACTCCAAGCGGTGGGGGAGAGCGCCATGGACTCAAGGGGGAGGTGGCGCACATCAATGAGAGGAATAACACGTTCTGACATGGATTTCTATTTTGCCTCAATCGAGAGCCCCTTGGGAGCAAAGGCGCTCAGAATTTGAGGTCATTGTGAAAAAGAAAACCCCCATGGCCATTTGGGGCTTGGGGGTTGTGGTAGAAGCCTGAAGACTGAAGACGCTAGGTCTTGGGCTTGGTGAATATCATGTGGCTGAGCTTATTTTGCTGCAGCAGGGCTTGCTGTATTGGTTGCAGCAGGTCCAGGTGCCTCGGCAGCGGCAGGCGCATCCATGGCGGGTGCGCTCAAGGCTGGCGGGTTTGCCGTGGCAGGTGTTTTGGTGCTCAGAGCCACCGAGTGTGGTAGCAAGGGCACCAGGAGCAAAGCCACAATGTTGATGATCTTGATCAAAGGGTTGACCGCAGGACCGGCAGTGTCTTTGTAGGGGTCTCCGACTGTATCACCCGTTACTGCGGCTTTGTGAGCATCGCTTCCCTTGCCTCCAAAGTGACCGTCTTCGATGTATTTTTTGGCATTGTCCCAAGCTCCACCACCGGTGCACATGGAGATGGCCACGAAGAGGCCCGTCACAATCGTGCCCATGAGCAGTCCCCCTAAGGCTTTGGGGCCGAGGATCATGCCCACCAAAATCGGAACCACAACAGGCAACAAAGAGGGGATCATCATTTCTTTGATGGCTGCGGTGGTGAGCATGTCCACTGCGCGGCCATACTCAGGCTTGGCGGTGCCCTCCATGATGCCTTTGATCTCGCGAAACTGTCTTCTCACCTCCTCAACCACGGCAGAGGCTGACCGACCAACGGCCTCCATGGCCATCGCACCAAAGAGATAGGGAATCATCCCGCCAATGAACAGGCCCACAATCACTTTTGGGTCAGAGAGATCAAAATTGATGTCTTGTCCATAACTTTGGAGTTTGTGTGTGTAGTCGGCAAAAAGCACCAAAGCAGCCAAGCCCGCTGAACCAATGGCGTACCCTTTGGTCACGGCCTTGGTGGTGTTGCCCACCGCGTCCAGTGGGTCCGTGACGTCTCGAACACTCGAGGGCAATTCGGCCATCTCGGCAATGCCTCCTGCGTTATCGGTGATGGGACCATAAGCGTCCAAGGCCACGACGATTCCAGCCATGCTCAGCATGGCAGTGGCAGCAATGGCCACGCCATACAGTCCAGCCATGCCATAAGAGGCCAAGATGGCTGCGCAAACAGAGAGCACGGGGTAAGCCGTTGACTTCATGGACACACCAATGCCTGCGATGATGTTGGTGGCGTGACCCGTGGTTGAGGCTTGGGCCACGTGTTTGACGGGTGCGTAATCGGTGCCCGTGTAGTACTCTGTGATCCACACCAAGGCCGCCGTCAAGAGCAAGCCCACCACACTCGATCCAAACAAAGCCAATCGCGAACCCGATGGGTTGATGGCATCATCGGGCATCATGTTCCAAGTCACAAAAGCGAAGGCAACCAAACTCAAAAGACCCGCAACCACCAAACCTTTGTACAAAGCGGGCATCACGTTTTTCATGCCAGGGGAGGCTTTGACGAAGAAGCATCCGATGATGGAGGCCAAGATGGACACACCACCCAAGACCAAAGGGTACAGAGCCGCTTGAACGGGAGCCGCTGTCACCACCAAGGCGCCAAGTACCATTGTTGCAATCAAGGTGACCGCATAAGTTTCAAACAAATCGGCAGCCATACCCGCACAATCACCCACGTTGTCGCCCACGTTGTCTGCGATCACGGCAGGGTTTCTCGGGTCATCCTCTGGGATGCCTGCCTCAACTTTGCCCACCAAATCGGCGCCCACGTCAGCCCCTTTGGTGAAAATGCCCCCACCAAGACGTGCAAAGATGGAGATCAATGAGGATCCAAATGCAAATCCAATCAATGGGTTGAGGACTTCAGCCAGATGTTGATCAGCGCTTGTGTTTCCATTGCCCACCAAGAACCCATAAAAACCGCCCACACCCAACAGTCCCAAGCCCACCACCAACATGCCGGTGATGGCGCCTCCTTTGAATGCAACATCCAAGGCGGGCGCAATCCCGCCCGTGGCGGCTTGAGCCGTGCGCACATTGGCTTTGACGCTCACGTTCATGCCAATGAAGCCACACGCACCCGAGAGCACAGCACCCAACACAAAACCTGCGGCCGTTGTTGTGCCTAAAAAAAGTCCAATGAGAATGGTGAGAATCACGCCCACCATGGCAATGGTGCGGTACTGTCGCGCCAAGTAAGCAGCAGCTCCTTGCTCAATGGCGGACGCAATCTCTTGCATCCGCGCGTTCCCAGGATCCATGGCCAAAATGGAGGCTCGAGCCCAAAAGCCGTAAAGGACTGCCACAACCCCGCAGGCCAGAGCGAAAATCAACGCTGAATTGCCAAACATAAATTCTCCTCAATGCAAAAAGCAAAAAATCGAAATGCTCCAAAAGAAAAGGAGTGAACCGTTTTTTTTGGAATGCGACATGACTGTCTTTTGTTGACCCAAAGCCCTAGACCCTTTCATTTGGCCTGCACCAAGCCCAACAAATTCGAATCAAGTTCAATGTACGATAAAAGTTAAACCCGCAAGACAAATTTACCCTTGCTAGCGCTTAAAATGAGGGTTAATCCTGAGAATTCTCAAGCAATCATTTCAACACTTCAACTCCTACAACAAAATGTCTTTAGATAAAGTAACCGCTGGAAAAGATGCCCCCAATACATTCAATGTGATCATTGAAATCCCCATGAATGCTGACCCCGTGAAGTACGAGGTTGACAAAGAATCTGGCGCGATTTTTGTGGATCGCTTCATGAGCACATCCATGCACTATCCCACCAATTACGGTTATGTGCCCAAGACCATCAGTGGGGACGGAGACCCCGTTGACGTGTTGGTCATCACCCCAGTGCCTTTGTACCCAGGTGTGGTCGTGACATGTCGCCCCATTGGCATTTTGCGCATGGAAGATGAGGCTGGAGTGGACGGAAAAATTTTGGCTGTTCCCACTGACAAAATCCTATCCATCTACACCCAGTGGCAAAAGCCAGAGGATTTGAACCCCTTGAGGCTCAAGACCATTGCTCACTTTTTTGAGCATTACAAAGATTTGGAAGTGGGCAAGTGGGTCAAAGTGTTGGGATGGGATGGTCCTGATGCCGCTCGTCAAGAGGTGAGAGAGGGCATGGAAAACTATGCCAAATCTTTGGCCAAGTAAAACACGGCTCAAACTCTGAGCGGTTGTGGGTTTTGACTGGCCCACAACTGCAAGCTTCAACGCTTGAGCGGATTTCTTTGCCTCAAGTGCTCCATGTATTCATCCACGCCTTGGCCCTCCCTTAACAAGAAGTGATCCACGGCTTTTGCAAAATCCGGGTGCGCCAACCAATGTGCGCTGTGGGTTTTGCTCGGCAGCAGAGCGCGCGCCATTTTGTGTTCTCCCTGCGCACCTCCTTCAAACCGCTCCAAGCCGTGCTCAATGCACCACTGCAGGGGTTGGTAATAGCAAGCTTCAAAGTGCAAGCAATCGACCCGTTGGGTAGCGCCCCAATAGCGGCCGTAGGCCACCGTGGGTTGGCCTTGCGCATTGCGCTCTAGCCCAATGAGGCTGCACGCAATGGGTGTGTCATTGATCTGCGCGATGAAGATCACCCAACTCTCGTTTTGCAAGTTGGCCATGTCTTCAAAGAAACTTCTCTTGAGGTAGGGCGGGTTGCCATGCTCAAGGTACGTTTGGCTGTAGCAGGTGTAGAAAAATTGCCAGTCCTGGGGCTGCATCTCATGGCCCAAGAGCGTTTTGAATTGCACGCCTGCACTTGAGACTTTTTTCCGCTCTTGGCGAATCTTCTTTCTCTTTTCTTGGGTCATGGAGCCCAAAAAATCTTCAAAGTCTTGGTACTTTGGAGTGCTGTTTTGCCAATGGAATTGAACCGTGTGGCGGCCTAAGAGGCCCGCTTTTTGTGCGGCTTGAAGATCTTGATCGTCACAAAAGAGCATGTGCAAAGAAGACAAGTTCAAGCTTTTGCATTCCTCTAAAACGCGCTCCAAGAGCAAGGCCTTGGTTTGCTCACTCGTGCTCATCAAACGGGTACCCGGCACAGGGGTGAAGGGCACTGCGATCAAGCCTTTGGGGTAGTATTGCAAACCGTGTCTGTCGTAGGCATCTGCCCAAGCCCAATCAAACACGTATTCACCATAGGAGTGAGCCTTCAGGTACAAAGGGCAAGCGGCAACCAACTCACCGTCTAGCCTCACGCTGATGAAGCGAGCTGCCCAGCCGGTTTTTTCACAGGCACTCAAACTGGTTTGCATGGCAAGCAAGTACTCGTGTCTCATGAAAGGCGTGGGCAGCAGTTGTTGATTAAGCAGTGCATTCCACTGGTTTTTTTCGATCTCCCCAATCGAGTCGTGAACCTGGGTGACATAATTGCTTAAATTTTTCATATTTCCATTTGTCTATGTCTCTTCAACTTTGCGTGGCGCAGCTAAATTTTGTCGTGGGTGATGTGCATGGCAATGCACAAAAAATCATTCAATCCGCGCATGAACTCTACCAAAAAGGGGGACGCTTGCTGGTCACCCCCGAATTGGCCTTGTGTGGCTATCCTGCGGAGGACTTGTTGTTGCGGCCATCCTTCATACAAGCCTGTGATGATGCACTAGATGAGGTGCGTTTGGCGCTCGCGCCATACAAAGACCTTCATGTGGTGGTGGGACATCCCCATGGGGTGGGGCAACGTGCCAAATCTGTCTCTTTGGTTCAAAGCGTCAACCGAGCCAGTGTGCTGAGCGAGGGCAAGGTTGTGGCGTTCTATGACAAGCAAAAACTGCCCAACTATCAAGTCTTTGATGAGCAGCGGTATTTCACTGCGGGGAGCGAAACTTGTGTATTTGAGATCCATGGCTTTAAGGTTGGATTGCTCATTTGTGAAGACGCATGGTTCGAATCACCCGCCCAGCATGCAGCTCAGGCGGGGGCACAAGTCTTGGTGGTCTTGAACGCCTCTCCTTACCACATGGGTAAAGCGCTTGAGCGCGAAACTGCAATGGCGCAGCGCGCCATTCAGACGGGTTTGCCGCTCTTATACGCCCACATGGTCGGTGCTCAAGACGAGGTGGTTTTTGAAGGTGCATCCTTTGCGCTCAACGCTCAGGGCCAAGTGTGTGCCAGGGCACCGAGCTTTAAGGAGTGTTTGTTTGAGATGCAGCTAACTGCTCTGGGCTCCACA
>Ga0208618_1000183_pt1 | contig 29526 bp, 32 predicted proteins | sample CryBogCBE18Jul08_FD_184585 | JGI IMG/M metagenome (GOLD analysis project Ga0208618, IMG submission 184585) | Freshwater microbial communities from Crystal Bog, Wisconsin, USA - CBE18Jul08 (SPAdes) | ecosystem: Environmental > Aquatic > Freshwater > Lake | place: Crystal Bog, Wisconsin, USA...
TATTTGCACCAAGTGAAAGAGATCTATATCCAGTCCCGCAAACTTTTAAGGTCCATCCTGGCGCAGATGTTGGTGATATTTTGGAGGGAGAGTTCAGACCAGGATTTTTCACAGGTGTGTGTACCGTTGTTTCAAAGCTATTTAACTGCGTACAGCCACAACTGGCTTTTTTTGGAAAGAAAGATTATCAACAATTAAGCATCATAAAAAGTATGGTTTCTCAAATGGCACTACCCATTGAGATTGTGCAAGTACAGACAAGACGTGAGGTCGATGGTCTTGCTATGAGTTCTAGGAATGGCTATTTGAGCGATGCGCAAAGAGCCGAGGCCGTTCATTTGTATCTTGCCTTGTGCCAAATGAGAGAAAGTTTTAAGTCAGGTGTTGCCAAAGAACACGTAGAGCGGGAGGCACTTCATTACTTAACCTCCAGGGGCTGGAGACCGGACTATATGTGTATCCGCCTTGCTCGAGATTTATCATCAAAACCGCCTGAGAATTACAGCGCTGGAATTGATTTTGTTGCACTAGCTGCCGCCAGGGTGGGGGAGACAAGATTGATCGATAACGTTGAATTTGATTAGTTTTTTGTAACTCAATTGCTTTGAATTATCCGAGGTGCACCTTGGTGAGCGCACATGATCCATCTGTTTTGCGCATCTTGTACCCATGTTGCCATGTAGATGCTATTGACCCTTTTCTTCTCTGTTCCTAAAATGAGTTGAGCATTCATTTTGCCGGTAATGATGAGTGTGTTGTCAAACAAGCTACCCAAAATATCAACGTATTCCAACTCTAAGTAAACGAGGGATCGGTTTTTGAGTTTTTCAATATAGGTCTGAAAGTTGTCTACTGCGCCGTTGCTATGGATGTAGATAATATTAGGTGCGAGTACAGATTTAAGACCCTCATAGTCACTCCCCAAAAGCAGATCTCGCCTGTTAATTTCAATAGAGCTGGCAAGTTGACTGGCATTCCCACTTATCACAACAATGCTCCTTAGGATTATTTGTTATGGATCATTCTACATTTACGGCACTTAAAAAGGATTTGGCGAAAAATGATGAGTCAAGTAGCAAAGTAAAAGGCACTGCTGAGTTTGATGAACAAATGAATTTAAGTGTTTACCCTTGCGGCGCTGGCTTATAAGAGATAAATTGTTTTATTTGATGCAAAATAATAAGGTGTCAATTTAAATTTGTTCCTTAGGAGAAGTTATGCATTTTAGGCGTTCCATTTTATCTATTTCATTGATGAGTGCGGTATTTGCGTTTACGCACATCAGTGCTCAAGCTCAAGCAACGAAAGCGGCAGATCCACCACCGGCTTGGAAGCAAGGTATTACTGCTGAGTCTGAGACATCTACTTTGCACCCCTTTAGCCCTATTTTTACGGGAACTGAAGCCAAAGATTTACAACTCTCTAAGCTGAAAGTACCGGCAGGTTTTAAGGTTGAAGTTTATGCCGACGGCATTCCCGAAGCACGCTCAATGGCGGTGACGGACAACGGAACTGTCATTGTAAGTAACAGACTTGCAAAAAATGTTTTTGCAATTGTGAACAACAACGGCAAAAAAGAAGTTAAAACCATTCTTCGCGGGATGAATTCACCCAATGGTATTGCGATCATCAAAGGTACCTTGTATGTCGCTGAGCGCGACCGCATCTTGAGGTTTGATGATGTTGAGAAAAACTTAGACAACATGCCAGCCGGTAAAGTTGTTGTAGACGGCATTGACCCAACAAATGGACCAGGACACTTTTGGAAAGTTTTGGTTGCTGGCACTGACGGAAAGTTGTACTTCAACATTGGCTCACCCCAAAACATTACGTCTCCAAACTATATGCAAGCGGCTATTTTCCGTGTTGATCCAGATTCAGGACAAATGGAGCGAATTGCAACTGGCGTCAGAAACAGTGTAGGTATGGCTTTTCACCCAGTGACAAACAAACTCTATTTCACTGAGCACGCACGTGATTGGATGGGGGACAATATTCCAAATGATGAATTGAACGTTTTGACTAAAGAGGGTGAGAACTTCGGCTACCCCTTCTGTCATCAAGGTGATATAGCAGACCCAATTTACGGGAAATACAGCACATGCGCACTAAGTACCCCACCAATTCTTAAATTGGGTGCTCACGTAGCGCCACTTGGAATCCGTTTTTATACCGGCAAGATGTTTCCCGCAGAATACAAAAACAACATCTTTATGGCCCGTCACGGCTCTTGGAATCGCAATACAAAGCAGGGATACGATGTTATGCGAGTCGTCCTGGACGGAAAAGGTAAAGTCGTGAAGTACGAGCCTTTCTTGACTGGATTCTTAACTGATGAAAAAGCGGATCCACCAATGTGGGGCCGTCCAGTAGATGTTCAGGTCATCGCTGACGGCTCTATGCTTGTGACTGATGATTACAACGGTGTTGTTTACAGAATCAGCTATAGTAAGTAATCCTTAATAAAATTATGGATTAAATTAATATTAAAATAGAAGGATGAAAACATCATCCTTCACCTTATTTAGTTCTCAAAGAGTAGTAACCAACCTGGTTGCTACTCTTTTTTTATGCTTTGGTACTAGTTTATTCCTTGGTTCCCCTTCATTTGCGGCTGATATTGAGGCAGGCAAACAAAAAGCACAGGTTTGTATGTCCTGTCACGGACCCGCAGGAAATAGTGAAATAGCTGAGATCCCTGCACTGGCCGGGCAGACCGCTCAAGCAATAACAACCTCCTTGTATCACTTTCGTGAGGGAAACCGTAAAAATCCTGTAATGTCGCCTTTCGCTGCAAATTTGAGCAATGCAGATATGAACAACTTAGCTGCATATTTCGCTTCTGAAAAACGCATTCCCGCTCCTTACACGTCCTCTGCAGAGGCTTTGCAGCAGGGGCCTGAGCTTGCTAAAAAATACAACTGTGTTCAGTGTCATGGAGCGGCGTTACTTGGCCAACAGCACATCCCTCGTGTTTCGGGTCAACAACACGCGTATCTCTTAGCTCAATTAAAGGGCTTCAAAGCCACGACCCGTTATGATATGGATGGCAACATGTCTTCGGCTGCCTCAATGCTCAAAGATAACGAGATTGAGATTCTCGCTGACTACATCTCGGGTCTGCGCTGAGCAAAAATTTTAGGGCAGATATTTTAAATTTGCCCTAATCCCCTTCAACATGAATCAGCGCAACTAGTTAATGCCTAAATAGGCTTTTTGTATTGTTGGACTATTAAGTAAATCTTTAGCAAGTCCTTCTTGAGCAATTCTTCCCTCCTCAAGAACGTAGGCTCTTTGTGCGATATCCAAAGCCAAACTTACATTTTGCTCGACAAGTAAAACAGATATTCCGTTTGAATTGATATGTTTAATAGCATTAAACATATCCAAAACTATTGAGGGTGCTAGTCCAAGAGACGGCTCATCAAGTAAAAGTATTTTGGGTCTAGCCATTAATGCGCGAGAAATAGCAACCATTTGTTGCTGGCCTCCGCTGAGGGAGCCAGCAGGTGATGAGAGTTTAAGTTTCATCGCCGGAAACAGATCCAAAACTCGCTCTAAACTCTCACGCCTATGGGACTTTGCTTCACTGAGGAAACTACCAAGTTCTAAATTTTCAAGAACGGACATATTGGTAAACAACCGTCTACTCTCAGGCACCAGAGCGATACCGTGTTTACAAAAGAGGTGCGGCTCGGTATGGGTGAGATCTTTCCCGTTAAAGGAGATATTACCTTTTGTCGCTCTATTAAGTCCTGCGATGGTGTTTATTAGAGTGGTTTTCCCAGCCGCGTTAGGGCCAATAACGCACACAAGCTCGCCCGTCTTTACATGAAGGTCGATGTCCCATAATGCAACAGCAGGTCCGTAGCTTACTTGAAGGGCTTTTATATCAAGCATGTTCTAGTTTCTTACCCAAATAAGCGGTGATCACATCCTCATTTCTCATAACCTCTTGAGGATCCCCTTTGGCAAGTAGTTGCCCATAATTGATAACAGCTACTCTATCAGCTAAAGCCATTACTGCGCTCATGACATGCTCAACAAATAAAATAGTAGTACCCTGTGCTTTGATATCAAGAATAAGATCAATTGCACTTTGTATTTCACTGGGAGTTAGGCCTGACAGGACTTCATCAAGCATCAGTAGCTTAGGTTTCGCAGCCAAAGCCCTTGCAAACTCTAGGAACTTACGTTGATGCAAATTTAAGTCTTGGGGGATACTGTCTATCTTTGCCTGTAGGCCTACTTTCTCAAGCGCTTCAATTGCAAAAGGGGTGGCAGCAGAGAGTGAAATATTTCTGGCAAACGACGCAACAAGTCTCGTATTTTCAAAGACAGTTAGGTTGGCAAAAGGTCTTGGAATTTGATACGTTCTGGCAATTCCGTGCTGCGCAATTTCGTGTGCTTTTAAGTCTGTAATGTTGATGCCGTTAAAGGAAAGCACTCCAGCTGTTGGTTTGTAGTGACCACTAATGACGTTAATAAAAGTAGATTTACCAGACCCATTTGGACCAAGTAGACCTAATATTTCGCCGCGGTAGATCTCAAGATTTAAGTTCTGTAGGACCTTCAAGCCACTAAAAGCCATGCACAAGTCCTGAGCCTGAAGCAAAATTTCAGGATTGGCATGCCAATGATGATGTCCGTGCTCAGGGTTGTGAGTGCGCTCTTTTGGGTGCGATGAGTGGTTGCTGCTTTTGTGATCAACATGGAAATAGGTCTCAGTGTGTGGGTGCACTGATTCAAGGTTTACTCCGTAGGACTCGGCAATCTTTTTAGCATCGTTTTTGACTTCTTTTTTCGCTCTATTGCCAAGAAAGCCGCTAGGTTTGAAAAGAATCACCAAGATCAAAATGACTCCTAAAACCATTTTGCCAAAAAGTGCATTGTCACCAATCGTAAACACATATTGCAATGAAGTAATGACCAGGGCCCCTAACGCTGGTCCAGCCCAGTGTCTAGCACCTCCCAAGATACTCATAAGTACAACAAATAATGGCACGTTGATTGAAAAAACTTCATTAGCAGTAACGTATGAAACAAATACTGCATGTATCCCCCCGGCAATACCTGCTAAGGCAGAGGAGATAAAGAGAGCTATTAATTTGGTTTTAAAGGTGGGGACTCCCATCACCTCGGCTGCGTCCTCATCGTCATGAATTGCAAAGAGTGCTGCACCTAATTTAGAGTTGCTTACCAATTTGGAGATGAGCAATGCAGTAATGAATAAAATTAGTATCAATAAATAAAACGTAGCGGGCGAGTTAGGTCCAATTTTGGGCACTTGAACTGAGTTCAGATAAACCCCTGGCCCACCGTCTATAGGCGTATTCAAAACAATGGTTGAGATAATAAAAGTGACTGCCAGGGTTAGGAGTGCAAAAAGCTCACCTCTTACCCTTTTAACTCTGAATACGATTGCCCCCAACACTACACCTGCAACTCCAGATAAAGCGCCTCCTAGCGCCACCATTGGCAAAAAGTCATGCTCAAGTTGGCCGCACATATATGCAACTGTATAAATACCAATACCAAAAAACGCACCATGACCAAAAGAGAAATATCCAGAGTAACCCGAGAATACATTCCATGACAAAGTCAGTACCGACCAGTAAAGAATAATATATAAAAAAGACAGCCAAAAGGCGGACAGACCAAGCCAAGGAATGGTGGCGAGGATCACACCCAGTATCAAAATGTTTAAGATAGGACGATTCAAATGCATTAGATTTTGTCCGGTCTAAAAAGCAGTAACCCAATCAGCAACGTGAAAGAAACAATGGGCGCCCAGGAAGGCGCTATGAAAACCATCGTGATGGACTCAGAAATCCCAATGAGCATACCAGCCAATATGGGACCAAACGCCGATCCTAGTCCACCTAACATCACCACTGCGAAAACCACACCAATCCATGTGTAGAGTTGAGAGGGATTGAGTGTAAATATGAGGGATACACATATCCCTGCAACACAGGCAAGGGCCGTACAAAAACCAGCTAGACACATGGAGATAAATTTTTGATTGATACCGTAAGCAGTCGCCATTTCAGGGTCTTGAGCGATAGCGCGCACAGCCTTACCCATATCTGTCTTTTTCATGACCCAGTAAACAGCGCCTGCGCAAATTACAGATATTGCAAAACTAAAGGATTCGGCATAGGGGAAATAAATACCAAAAATTTCAACTTTAGAATTTGAATAGGATGACTCTAATTTTCTAAAGTCAGCAGTCCAAATCCACTGTATCAGCGCATCGATAATAACGGTTATGCCAAAGGTGAGTAAGAGTGAATTAAAAGCAGTAATCTTAAAACGGCGAATTGTCGCGTGAATTCCAGCACCTAAGACAAAAAATAATGGCGGAAGTAGGATCAAAGACCACCACGGGTTAATCCCAAATGTAGTGCTGATTTGAAAACTCAAATAAGCCGATAGGAAGACAAACGCAAAATGAGCCAAATTGATTTGTCCAAGCAAACCCCATGAAAGCCCAAGACCTAGGCCTATTAGTCCGTACAGACCGCCAAGCAACAAGCCAGAAACTGCAGATTGAATAATTAGATTAAAACTTGGCAAGGTAAGAAAACTTCAATATTGAGGGTGCGAAATTACGTAAAGGCTCTATCCATGTAGAGCCTTTGCAAAAATAATTTGAATGTATTTTAAATGGTCTGTATGGTCGCACCTGGGGCTGCGAAAGCTTTCGGATAAACCATTTTCCACTCACCCTTTTGGAGTTGCTTGATGTGCATTAAATCGTCACCGTAATTGGAGGGGCCATCAAATCTTAATTTACCCACCATGGTATCAACTTTGTTTGCTTTGATCCATTTTGCTAAGGCTTCATCATCCAAACTCTTGGTAGCGGTCACTGCTGCTTCAATGAGTTGCCATGCTGCATAAGAGCATGCCGCTTGGACTTCAACTTCTTGATAGGGCAGGTTGGCCGCTTTGGCTTTTTCGTGAAATGCTTTAATAAAGAAATCAGCGCCCTTGTTCTTTGTATAAGGAGTATGCTCCTCAAAAAGTGACAACGCTAAAGCACCTTGGGTCTCAGGAGCTTGTGCCATCAATCCGGGAGAAGGGAAGGTGTGAATATGCAGAGGCGGTGTGTAATCAATTTTTTTACATGCCTCTAATAATTGATTGCCCTCTGCACCGATATCCCCAACCCAAACCACATCTGGGGCCGCATCCTTAAGCCTTGCGGCTATAGGACCAAAATCTCTATTGCCAAAATCCCACTCCAAGTAGAGCACCTCTTTAAGGCCTTTCTCCTTCGCCACCTCTCTTGCCCCGGTCGATAGAAAGTAAACCGATGCAAATTTAGTCGTTACGATAGCAACCGTTTTGGGTGGTTTTGCAAGTGTGGCAACTGCATCAAATGCAGTATTTGGCACCGTTTTTTCAGGCGTTGGACCAAGGGCCCAAGTTGGAAACTGTTTATCGTATTTTGCTTTAGCAGGAATTCCAAAGGTGTGGTGAACGAGTACTTTGTTGTATCGCTCAGCAACCCCCATAGCGGATAAAATTCCTTGGGTAGCGTAGGGTCCGATGATCAAATCAACTTTATCGTTGGTGATCAGTTGTTCGTAAAGTGTTCTTGTGATGTCTGGTTTAGATTGATCATCCTTTAAGATGTACTCGACCTTTCTTCCAAGCAAACCGCCTCTTTTATTTAAATCTTCGATTGCAATATCAGAAACTAGTTTATGAACCAGTCCCGTTGCTGATAGGGGACCAGTGAGAGCAAGGGTTCCACCGATTCGAATAGGAGAGGAGCTTTGTGAAAAAGCAATATTACCCGCACCAACACCAAACAGTCCAAGTACGCTAGCAACGCTTTTGACGATTGATCTTCTGTCAATGTTTGAAATCGGTTTCATTAATTAAACTCCTAAATAAATTTTGAAGATGGTCCAACACAATGCATTAATATTTAGTTGTATTGATTACTTTTGTATCATAGCTTGTTCTTCTTTAACTTCTAATAGTGGATTTACCTGAGAGATGGGTGAGCTCTCAAGTTGGATGTCAATCAATTAGAATAGACGGATTGTTAACACCTGTTGCTACCTGGCTAAGAGTTAAGTGACTCTGACAAATTTTATGTTCATTAACTTTTTGCAAATATGACTTTTTCTAGGGTTTTTCCGCTCAGACTCTCAGGGCAATACCTAGACTCTAAAACCTATAAAGCCAGGCTCTTTTATGATATTGAGACGCAGGGGGAGTTGCTAAGGGATAGGGACTGCGAAGTCTTTTTTTTAAAGGGTACTCAGCCTGTGCACCCCTGGTCCATGAAAATTGGTCGAAACAACGGGGATTTGAGCGATTTCAAAACGTTTATAGACTCACTTAGTTACTATGTATTTCATGAGTTGCGTTATTACCTGGAGGCAGGAGAGGAAGAGATGAAAGATTTTTTCATCTCAATTGACTTTAAAGATGTGCACTTCTCCGTTTTTAACGGCAAAAACGTCGATTAGCTGATAAGTTTATTGCTATTTTTAAAACCATCAAATTTCAAACCTTAGGCCTGTGCATTTGAAATAGGCTCTGCGGTGTAAGCTCAAAATAATCAGCAGGACCTCCGCCTCGAAGTATGTGCCCTGCGTGTGCGGTGTCATAAACTCCTTGCCTGAGGAGTGAGTTATCGATATGAACTCCAACCACCTCACCAAAAACAATCCAAGTATTCACTTTAACTTCACTTGCGGTCTGAAGTTGTAGGATTTGGGTTAATTTACACTCAAATGAAACTTTGCTTTGGGCAACTCTTGGTACAGAGATCACCTGAGAATCTAATGGTGTTAACCCAGCAAGCTCGAACTCATCAACCTCTGGGCCCACGGCCGCGCAGGTCTGGTTCATCTGCTCTGCCAAATCTTTAGTCACAAGGTTCCAGCAAAACTCACCAGTTTCTTGAACGTTTCTTAAACTGTCTTTTAGTCCGATACTTGAAAATCCGATGATCGGAGGAACGTAATTGAATGCATTGAAAAAACTGTAAGGTGCTAAATTAAGAATTCCGCCCTTGCTTTTAGACGATATCCAACCTATTGGTCTTGGCCCAACTATTGCATTAAAAGGATCATGTGGCAATCCATGGCCCTCTGAGGGTTTATAAAAGTGGGTCTGCTGATTCATTTTTTTGACTTTGTTGAGCATTGTTGGAATGGAGATTCTAATTTAGGGATTAAAACACCTAATTTCGGTATTAATTTAGTATTTTGGTATTAATTTAATGAATGAACCGATATTTAGTGTTTAGAAACCGTTTTAAGGGTCGATACCTTACTTGAGATGATTTGGAGTTTGGATTATCAATAACAGATCTTGAAATTTAGGGATTCCCCATGAAGCTATTTGAAACGGTCACTAAGGAAGATGTTTATTCCGCATTTGAAGTTACCTTCAATGATTTGAAGGGGCGTGATAAACCATTTCAAATTAAGGTTGGGGAGAGAGTTTGGAATGATTTAAATCAGCAAAGAAACTTATACCATGATAGTTTGGGTGAGTCGTTGTCCAAGATGATTGATGACTATAGGACCCAGCAAATCCGGATTAGTGAAAAAGATAAGAGTTATAAATTAGATCCAGTTTATGTTTACGCAAATATTATGGAGTGTATTTTCAATGGAGTGAGTGACTCAGTGGTATTTAATAAAATGATGAACCAACTTATTTCTTGGCTTGCATACGTTGAGGTCCTCAACTCTGCCCAGGGCAAAAAGGTGAAAGTTTAATTGTTGACGACTTCTAACTTACTTTTCGATAACAACAAGTCACTGAAAACATTTATATGAATAAATCAATCAAAATTGGATTATTGATATCAGTGTGCGTTTTGGTGCTGTTAAACACAGGGCTATATTTTTACAGTAGTCAATTGCACGTGGATGAAGTGTCTGAATCAGAGGCGCAGGAGACAAACGAGAAGGAGGGCGCAGAAAAAGAGTCCTCTGAGGTTGTTAAGTCCGCTAAATCCTCTGAGAAGTCGCACCACAAAGACGAGCATTCTCATAAATCATCAGAAAAAGAGTCTGAAAACGGTGGTAAAACTAAAGAGGTAGCGCTTGGAGACGAAAAAGATATCAAGCATGGTCATCACGGTGATCACGGTGGTTCCTCTGAGGCTGAAGGCGAAAAAGAAGAAGAGGTCGGTGTAATCAAGTCGAAATACCAACCAAAGTTGATTGGTCAGTGTAAGAGCTTATATGCAAAGTACGTAAAGAAGGGGGATTTCACAGGCAATCACCGTGCTTTTACGTACAGTTTTGATGGGAACAGCGGAAATTGCGCGATTGTGGAAGAGCAAAAAAGCAAGGACGTTGCAGAGAAAGAGGCGTTAAAGGCCTGCGAAAAAAGTAAATCGGATAGCAAAAATTACGCTCCATGCTTTGTTATAGCTAGTTTTTAAAGACAGGTGAAATTATGAATTGTGATCACTGCGGTAAAACCGTTAACTTAAACGCAAAATTTTGCGGGAAGTGTGGCGCATTTCTAAATCTTAATAAAAAAATTCAAGGCGATAGCTCACAACCAACCAACTCAGTCGAACAAGCTCAAACGAGCGTGGCCGAGGTTTTACAGACCCAGAATTTAAATGGTCTTCAGCAAGAGATTACCAATCCTCACGAGTTCTTAAACGCTTTGAATTCTGGCTCTATCGATGCTATGCAGCCTAGTGACTCCAAGATCACTGCGTTGGACTTGCATTCAGTCGTAGCAGAAGAGGTTGCTAATGAGAAAGTCGTAAATCAGCAAGCCGCTATTTCCGCAGACTTGAGTTCTGTGGAGGTGCCCCCCCCCCACGGCCAAGAGATTGGCCACTTAGAGAATGTACTACCAACTTTGTTAGATGCGGGTCAAGCTGAGCCGCATTCTCAACCACACCCCGTTACACAGAACACATCGCCTGTTGATCCCTCAAAAGAGTCAGCTCCAAGCGTTGAGAAAACAATTGAAGTTCCCGCGCATATTGAGCATTTAGCGCCTGTCTTAAATAACCCAATCCCATTGATCAGTCCTGATTTCTCTACAACCCTTGACAATTTACAAGATTCTTTAAATCAGATGAGGTTGGATTTAGATTCAAGAGCTGCAGAAATTAAAGCTGATGCCCACGCCACTGCCCAAGCGTTGGCTCAAAGAATACACATCACTCAACAAAATAATCCATCAACCGACAGCGCTGCTATGGTTGCTCAATTAGATCTAATTAAGGGTGAGCTCAGCTCTAAGTTTGAGGAATTAAAGAACCACTTAACTGAGAACACTCAAGGGTTGGTTAATAAAAATGTGGATGATATGCAGACTATTTTGAGTGCTGAATTTAAAAAAATTCAAACTGGAATAGTTAATCTGTACAACACCCAGCAAAATACAATCGTTAAGACAAATGAAGCATTTGATGAGGCTTTGACAGCCTTAACTTTCAAAATTCAGAACATTGAAAATTTTGTAAACTCTCAACTCGCCAATCAAGCCCAGGTGCAGTCCTCCACCCAGGCTACCAATAAATCAATTATCAATGCGGTTAACGAAATTAGAGGTCAATTACAAGAGCAGCAAGAGTTACTGAGTGGTTTAACCATTGATCCAGCGTTGATCAAGACCATGAACTCCTTTAATATTAATTTCAGAAAACAGCAAGAGCAATTGGCTGCTGCGAATCAGAAAACTGCGTCTGATGTTAAGCCCAAGGAGGCCGAGTCAATTACAAACATCAGTGATACGGTTGTGATGTGGTTTGTTGGATTTTTGTGCGGATTGACTATTTTGCTTGGGGCAATGACCATTTACAACTATGCAACCGCACCCTCCCAAAAGAGCGAGCGCCATAAAAAGGTTTCTGAATCCTCTGAGTCTAAAGAGAGTGCAGAGCACAACTCTGATAAAGAGTCTCACAAAGAAGAGGCATCTAAGGAGGCTCCTGCAAAAGAGGGAGCAGACAAGGAGGAGGCTCGGGAGCACAAATCCTCTGAACACGCAGAGGAGTCTGAGAAGGCCAGTGAGAAATCTAACAAGGGCTTAGAGAAGAAGGGTGAGAAAGAGTCTGAAAAGGGTGATGAGAAGAAAGAAGACAAAAAGGAAGAGAAAAAAGAAGAGAAGAAGAGTGACAAATCGTCAGAAAAATTAAGCGAAAAAGCTTCAGATAAGCACTCTGAGAAAACCTCCGAAAAAGGAGCGGAGAAAGCCGCTGAAAAGTCTGGTGAAAAGGGCGGTGAAAAATCTTCTGCTAAAAAACATTCTGAAAAAGAATAACTAGCTTACATCTGAATCAGATAAATATTATGAATTGCAATATCTGTCATCATCCAAACGATCCCGACAATTCGTATTGCGAGAATTGTGGAATTAAACTTCTACCCAGCGTGAGTGGAGAAGTTTGGCGTGCCAAAGACATTGTTGGTTTTTTCTCAGACTCAATTCACATCTCATTTAGTTTGATCAAGAGCCTTGTCATAACATCTGTGATTTGTGCACTTTGCTATTTAATTTCTACTTACCTTTTGCACTGGCCAACTAAATATACATTGGTATTGTTAATTCCCTTGCTCTGGGTTTCGTTCATACATTACCGATTGACTCAAAAGGTGCTTAAATCTTTATCTCTCATTGATAGAAACAAGATCGCCATTGCACACGGCGGTGCCTCCCTCATCGGACCTGCAGCCACCATCGGTGGATGGCTGTATTTGATGAAGGATGGACTTATATTTACGCCAGAGAGTTACTATATCAACTCACCCGTTATATCGATCTCATTCGCACAACTAAGATCTAAAAGCACAGAGTCCCTTGGGTTTAGTCTCATGGGCGATAAATTCCAAATCTTCACGACCGAAGGACAAGAGTTTGTGTTCTCCGTCCCCGAGCGAGATACTTGGTTAAAGTTGATTGATGAATCACTGTTTGAGATGATCAATACCCGTTAGGCTAATGCATTAGCCTTTATAAATTTGTGCGGGCTGGCTAAAGAAATCCTCCATTGTGTGAAGCACAATTTTTACATTCTTCTCTTGCAAGCTTGCGTGTGCGATACCTGGCATCACAACAAAACGCTTATCTGAATTAGGTAGCTTAGAGAAGTATTTCAATACATCTTCAAAAGCCGCTATCCCGTCAAACTCCCCTCTCATAATCATTGTTGGAACAGTTAGTTTTTCTGGTGTGCAGATGGGCAGATTAATAGACATGTCAATGTAAGTGCCCGTGGGTAAGGAGGAGTCTAGTTTAAGGATGGCTTTGGCAAACTCATCAATCACATCTTGCTCTGCAGTTCCAGGATGGTCGCGGGTAAAGATGCTTTGTATCATCGCATGGTCTAGTTGTCTTCTGTTAGAGGATTTCCACTCATCGATTCGTTTGCGTCGATTGGCAAGTGTTGGGCTGCCCTCTCCAGTCCAAACAAAAGCGTCCAGTGCCAGTCGACTGACACGCTCAGGGAACCTCTCAGCAAACAATGCCCCGCGCAGGGCTCCTGAGGAAACACCGTAAATGATTAACTTTGCGACTCCTGTTTTTTGCGTGATATAACGACTCACGGCCTCTAAATCATCAGCGCCAGTTGAGATGTCATAAGTAATGTCCCTTGTTTTTGATGAACGACCATAGCCCTCATGGTCGAGGCACCAAGTGTCATAGCCAAGTTTTGCAAAGTAATCCATCGTTGAGTACTCTGGCTTGCCTGGCACTTGTAAATCGAAAACGGGTGAGCCCGCCATTGATGAGCCATGAACGAAGAGAATGACTCCCTTGTTGGTTGCAGCTTTGGGACTCTTTAATTTTTTATTCAGTATGTAGAGCTTGATTTCTTGATTTTCCACTTTCTTGATCGCCCAGTGCTCAGATGCGGCAATTTGATCATTTTTGACCGCAGCGAGTGCTGAAGTACTGCCTAGAGAAAGTCCTGCTGTAGATGCACTGGCAACAGTTGCCGCGCCTAGGGCTGATTTAAAAAATGATCTTCTTTTGGACTGAGGACCATTTTCAGTTGAAGATTTTTCTAAAGATTTAGGATTTGTATTTTGTGTCATGGGAAGTTGAGGTTTTAGGGGATTGGATTATTGTGCTGTAAGTCAGAAAAATACTTGTGGAGAAATTTAAGAGAAATTTGGAAGAAATTTACAAGAAGTTGCGTAGAAATCAAGGCTCACCAACTTTGAAGGGCGGCTCCTTGCCTGGGGGGACTCCCTCATCTGCCATTGCAAGTAGCATCGCAACTGTGACATAAGTGCCTGTGATTGTTGTTAAATCCACCAGTTGTTGTTCAGAGAATACTTTTCTTGCTCTGGCAAATGTGGCCTCAGAAACTGATTTATTTTGAGTTAATTCTGTAACAAAGTCATAAACCAGAGCCTCATCCTCAGCCATTTTCTCTGGACGTTTCTGAGTCTTAAGGGTAGCAACTATATCGGGTGAGAGTCCCGCCTTGATGGCAAGAGGTGCGTGTGCAAACCACTCAACTTGTGAGCGCCACTGACGTCCAATGATCAGAATAGCGAATTCATTAAGCCTCAATGGAACAGAGGAGTTCCACCTTAGGTAGTAAAGCAAATCGAACATTCTTTGTCCCATCACTGGACTTCGCAGTAAAGGGTTGTAAGGGCCGCCCAGTCCAATGCTGGAGACTTTCATAACCTGTTGACCTAAAGGCTGTTGATAGACATTTAAATCCTCCATGCTCAACTGCTTGAATCTTGCAGTTTTAGTAGCCTCTGCGCTTTTGGCGGTGTCTTGGGCATGGGATAGGTTGTAGACTGCAGTCATTGAAAATAATAAAATTAATTTTGTTATTCGGTTCATTTTGGGAAAGTATTTGAAAATATTAAAGCAACTGCAGACTATGCTCAATATTTGTCCATTAATCAGCAGTAATTACCCTGATCCTGATTTCATACCAATTACCCCAAACGCATTTGATTTGCTGACCCTTGGGGGTCGTTTTGCGCTTAAGCTAGATTGATGGATAATCGGGGTTTTAAGGTTCTTATATCTAGGTTTGGTTAATTTATGACTCCCATGTCTATTTCCTCTGTTACGAGTTCTTTACAAACGGCTCAACCAAAGTCTCAGGTTAAGAGCGCTGGTTCCAATTCTGCTTCGCAGTCTTCACAAACTCAGCAATCGCTTCATCCCCAAAAATCTCAAAACAGCCAACAATCCAGCGCTTTGAATCACGCGCACACGGGGTTGACTTCAGCTAATCAAAACGCGGCCCAAGCCGGTGGAAACGGTAAACCTCAAGCTCCCGTGTCTACCAGTACCAAAACTGTTCAAGCAGGGCGTCGTTTGGATGTGCACGCCTAAAATCTAAACTGGTGCTAAGCTATTAACCTATTGGTTAACCCATGGGTTTCATACAACGCCCTTGCTTGGTCTGAATCTAAGAGTTGCCAAAACTTAAGGGCTGTACTATTTTTCTGTCCATTTTGGCTCAGTGCGGCAGAAAAAATAGTTTTAAGTTGAACTTCTTCAGGCAGTTTTCCAACCATTTCAATACCTTTAACCGCCATGAGTTCACTGATATTTTGAATTACGAAATCGACCTGACCCGATACGATCAACTCTCCCGCCAAACCACCTTTGATGAGCTTAGTTTTAGAAGCTAATTTCTCACCCAACCCCAGCTCTTGGACCAGTTTGGTCATATAAACGCCACTGATACCGTCCGTTGTGTAGCCGATGGAGCTTGCTTGCAATAAAAATGTTTGAAAATCTGAAGAGTTATCAATGACTGGTTTCTCTAAACCTGGTTTCATGGCAACACCTATCTCTGTTGCAGCCAAATCAATGGAGTTGATCCAGAGTGGATTTTCTGAAATCAGCGTTTGTACAGCATCCTTAGAAAGAATCACGATTTCTGGATGATCCCCACCCAACAATTGGGTCATGATATGTGCAGTCGCACTGAACTGAGGGGTGATGGTTGCCCGATCTAAGGGATCAAAGGTGCTTATTAAACTTTGAATTGAAGATTTCAAAGCATTTGTGCAATGTATTCTCAAATGATTCTTTCAACTGAATAGGGCGGCATTTGCTGTATTTGTAATGTTTTTGGTATTTTGTGAAAGAAGGGTAAGCTAAGCCGGTCCTCAGTTAACACAACATCAGCCAAGGAAAAGTTGGGTTAATGGTTCTAAAAATTGATTCTAAAATTTAATCAGGGTAAGTACTAGCATCAGAAAACCATGATGCCAAATGCCGAAACCAAATCATAAGACAATCTAGAGCAATGGGCAGCATTGAATTAACAAATTAAGTGAATTTTTTGGGAGTTTGAAAATGAATGGTTTACAGATTTTAAAAAGAAAACGTGCGGTTAATCAAGAAACGGTTTCTCAGTTCCTTGGGCTCCCAGTTGCCAACGTCAGTGACTCCATGTCTAGGATGTTTGCAGGCGGCGCAAAGCTGCGACCCATGCACAACGGCGCACCTATGTCTGGCCCCGCCTTGACCGTTAGAACTAGGCCAGGGGATAACTTATTTATCCATAAAGCTATAGCACTCGCCTCGCCTGGGGATGTGATCGTTGTTGACGCAGGCGCAGACCTAACCAACGCCCTCATTGGTGAGATCATGTCGCATATGGCATCGGTTAAAGGCCTTGGAGGTTTTGTGATCAACGGGTCTATCAGAGATGCTAAGGCACTTAAAGTCAATTCGTTTCCAGTTTTTGCGTTAGGCGTAACTCACCGTGGTCCTTATAAGGACGGGCCAGGAGAGATCAATACCAAAATATCTTTGGACGGTATGGTGATCGAGCCGGGAGACCTGATTATTGGCGACGATGACGGCTGTCTTTGTGTGCCTTACGATCAATGTGAGAGCGTTTACAAAGCAACAAAGGCGAAGACTCTTGCAGAGGAGAAAATGATTGCGGATATTACGGCTGGTAGATACGACGGCGCTTGGGTAGATGAAACTCTGAGGCGACTGGGTTGCTATATAGAAGAGTAACAAATTAAAATTTAAAAATAACTCATAAAAATAACCTATAAAAATAATGATGACTCAAGCTCAAAGTATTTTCGGTCGATTAGAGATCCAATCCCTCAAAGGCTCTGTATCTAATGAGGAGTGGCAAGCCAGGGTAGATCTTGCAGCTTGCTACCGACTTATCGCTCACTACGGTATGTCTGACATGATGGCCAATCACATTACTTTAAGAGTACCAGGTGAGGAGCACGCTTTTTTGACCAACCCTTACGGCATGATGTATGAGGAGATGACGGCGTCTTGCCTGGTGAAGATCTCTCATGATGGTGAGGTTCTCTACAAACCTGATTTTGGTGATCTGAATTACGGTTTCAATAAGCCCGGATATATCCTGCACAGCGCAGTCCACAAGGCAAGACCAGAGGTTGCGGCTGTCATTCATACCCACACCCCCGCCGGCATGGCAGTTTCTTCGCTAAAGTGCGGTCTACTACCTATGAACCAAACGTCGATGCGGTTTTTAAAGATCGCATATCACGACTACATGGGCGTGGTGCTAGATATGGCGGAGCAAGAAGTCCTGGTAAAACATCTCGGACAATCAGAAGCACTGATCCTCAGAAACCATGGTCTCCTAACTGTGGGTAAAACGATTGGCGAAGCATTTAACTGGATGCACCGACTTGAGCTTTCTTGTCGAGCACAACTCGCAGCGATGGCTTGCAATACTGCGTTGCAAGAGGTTTCAAGTGAAGTTCTTGAGCAAACTTATATGAACTATCAGCCCCAAACTAGGCGTCCCTACGGCGTAATGGAGTGGCCCGGCTTACTCAGGATGTTGGACCGTATGGATCCAAGCTTTAGGGAGTAAAAATTGTTATGTATATTCAAAATCCCAAGTTCTTTAGTCTAATTATGATTTGTAAACACAAACTCCTTAAAGTCCTCAGGAATGCACTTACTTGTTCGGTTTTGATCATCTCAAGCTTTGATCAAGCATCTTTCGCTCAGCCATATCCCACCAAGCCCATAACCCTGATTGCCCCATTTGCCCCTGGGGGAAATGTTGACATAGTTGCAAGAGCACTTGCTCAGTCATTGTCTAGCGTTACTGGGCAATCAGTTGTGGTTGACAATAAGGCAGGTGCAGGGGGCGGTATAGGATCAGCTTTTGTTGCCAATGCACCCGCCGATGGCTACACACTGCTGGTTGCAACCACAAACACGGTGTCTGTTCTGCCCTTTATGGTTAAAAATCCGACCTACAAGCCAACGAGCTTTCAACCTATTGGTCTGCTCGCGATTTCCCCACTCTTGGTAGAGGTACGTGCCGATGATAAAAGATTCCCTGATTTGAAATCATTTTTGGAGTTTGCAAGGAAGACAGACCAATCTATCTCTATTGGGCACTCAGGGCAAGGTACATCTAATCATGTTGCGATTTTGAAAATAGAGGAGGGCACTCATGTCAATTTCAACATCATTCCCTATAAGGGATCTACCCCTGCTTTAACTGATTTAATGGGTGGGCAACTCGATGCTGTAGTGGATCAAATTACAAGCTCAAAATCTTTTATTGATTCTGGTAAATTACGCGTGCTCGCGGTGCTCTCCCCCGAGCGGGAGACCGCGTTACCTTTGGTCCCCACTTTTAAAGAGCTGACCAATTCACCCTTACAAGCCAATACGACAACGGGCTTACTTGCACCGGTTGGAACCCCGCAAACCGTAATCAATGCATTAAATGCTGCTTTGAAAAAAGTTGAGCAAGACCCGGCATTCATCAACAGGCTTAATTTTGTGGGAAGTATTGCTAAGACATCAACTCCAAGGGAGTGGGGCGATATTTTGGCTGCTGAGGCCGCTAACTCAAAAAGGCTTGTAGAGATGGGTAAGCTCAAAGTGGAGTGATTTTTTTAAATCCATCTTCATCGGTCAAATTTGTTTCAATCTTTTAATTTTTTTAAAAATACATGTCTAAGCAATGCTTAAATGCTAGTAAGGATTACTTACCCCTTAATCTTAAAATACCCCCCGGTGCATGTGACAGCCACGTTCATGTGTTTGGTCCCTTCACTGAGTATCCCTTAAGTGAGGAGCGCAGTTATACACCCAGCGAATACAGTGCAGAAGATTTCCTCAGCCATTTGAATAAAATCGGTTTTGAGCGTGGAGTGCTCGTTACTGCGTCTGTTTGCGGGACCGATAACGGGAGCATTTTGGCGGCTTTGAGGAAGTATCCCAAGCTTTTTAGGGGTGTTGTGGTCCCCAATCCAAATGTTGGAGAAACTGAGTTGGCAGAGTGGCATTCACTAGGTGTTCGTGGTGCCCGGTTCAATTTACTTCAAATAGAGGGAAAACCGCTTTATAAAAATGGTGTGGGTCTGGAGGTTTTAGAGCGAATTGCGCCCTTCATGAAGACCTTGGGTTGGCATGCCCAGATCTGGGCTCATGCGCCTGATCTAACCGAGCTTGGGCCTCGCTTGTTAAAGCTAGGTATCCCGCTTGTCATCGACCATATGGGCAGAATGAGCACCAGCAAAGGCGTTGATAACCCAGGATTTCAATACCTGTGCAATTTACTCAAGGAGGGTAAAGCATGGGCCAAAATATCTGGAGCCGATAGGATCGGAACAAAATCAATAAACTACTCAGATGTAGATCCCTTTGCCATCTCCCTTATCAATGCAAATATAGAGCGAGTGGTGTGGGGCAGTGATTGGCCCCACATCAACTATTTCGATTCAGATTTACTACCCAATGATGGACAGTTGGTGAACTTGTTAACGCGTTGGTTGACAAGCTCCGAACAACTAGATCAGGTGCTGGTCAAAAATCCACAGTTACTTTACAACTTTTAGCAGACAAGTCCTAACTCTCACGATGGCCAACCATATCTTAGGCATGCAAGGCATGGGGATTGTTCGAATCTTAGTCTCAACTAAGGCTCTTGAAACTGTGCGCACAACTCAAAATTCATGGTTTAGAAATCCCCTCTATGCTTGGGTAACTGTAGAGGAGGCGCTAAAGGGGCAGATATTTGATGCGGCTTTCATCTCAAGAGACGTGACGGGGAAATCAACAAAAAGCGAAACCCTCGAGGATACGCAAAATTTCTATGATTTGTTAATAAATAGCAAAGCTTTGAAATGGGTCCATATCCACTCTGCGGGAGCAGATAGACCCATTTACATAGAATTAATGTCAAAGGGGGTGTTGCTTAGTACATCATTTGGCGCCAATGCAAAAATAGTTGCTCAAACCGCTTTGGCAGGGGTGTTGAGTTTGGGCAGGCATTTCCCGACCTTACAAAGGTCGCAATCAAAGCATCTTTGGACTCCACTTGTTACTTCCCAACTACCCACTCCTGATTTAGAGGGGCAAAGAGTTTTGATTGTGGGCAGAGGTCCCGTAGGACTTGAGATAACAAGACTCTTAAGTTGCATTGGGATGGTGTGTGAGCATATACGGTTTAAACGAGAAGAGGATCTCTTGGTGAGCGCTGGCTCAGAGGTGAAAATCAAAAGCTATCACTACACAGAAATTGCAACTGTGCTCAGCACCGTTCAGTATTTAATTTTAGCTTGTCCACTGAGCAAAGAGTCTAGAGGGCTCATCGATAAGGCCAAGTTGGATTTGCTCCCCCTTGGGGCGAAACTGGTGAATGTTGCAAGAGGAGAAGTCGTAGTCGAAGCCGATTTGGTTGAGGCCCTTAATCAAAACAAACTAGGCGCAGCGTACTTGGATGTTTTTGAGAAAGAGCCGTTGCAGTCGAATTCTCAGTTATGGGATTTACCAAATGTCATCATAACTCCGCACTCTGCTGGTCACTCAGACGGTAATGAGGCGCGTGTGTTGAGTTTATTCTTGGCTAATTTAGATCGTTTTGCTAAGGGTGAGTTGCCTAATTTCTTGGCCACGCATCCGTAACACTATGATAGCTTCTTATTACACTCTTTAAGAAAACTTCATATCCTAAGGCTATTGAATCTTTTAAAATAACACTCGCTGAATCATTACTAATTTTTAACTAGAGCCCGATTATTTCTAATTTCATACAAAAACTCAGTCTCATGGTTGTGCCACTCATTGTGGCTACCTCCTTTTTTATGGAAAACCTGGACGGTACCATCATTGCTACTGCGCTTCCCCAGATCGCTGACTCATTGGGCGTGAATGCTGTAGACATGAGTGCAGGGCTGACGGCTTATTTGGTAACGATTGCCATTTTTATTCCTATCAGCGGTTGGGTGGCTGATCGTTTTGGTGCGCAGTTGGTGTTTGGCTCTGCTATTGCTGTATTTACGTTGTCTTCGATTTTGTGTGGATTTTGTATAACTTACGAGCAGTTTGTGATCTCTAGAATGCTACAAGGACTTGGTGGGGCGTTGATGGTCCCAGTTGGTCGATTGGTGGTTTTAAGGACAACACCAAAGCATGAGCTCTTAAAAACAGTAGCATTCATTACTTGGCCTGGCCTTGTAGCACCTATCGTTGGCCCACCTTTGGGTGGGTTTATCACAACGTATTTTTCTTGGCGCTGGATTTTCTTTCTTAACGTTCCTCTGGGCATTGTGGGGCTTTACTGTGTCCGAAGGTTCATTGAGAACCAAATCTCGGATGTTAAAAAACCACTAGACTTGATTGGTTTCGTACTGATAGGCGGATGCCTTGCAACGATGCTGATAGGTCTTGAGAAGATAGGACAAGAGCAGATCAATACAGAGTCACTTGGGTATTGTGCAAGTAGTCTCGTTTTTGGAATTCTTTCCTATCTTCACTGCATTCGTACAGAGCATCCGTTGCTTGATTTCTCAATTCTAAAGATTCAAACTTTCTCGACCACATTTTTTTACGGATCCCTTAACCGAGCTTTGGTCGGGGTCACGCCTTTCATGGCCCCCTTGATGTTTCAAGTTGCTTTTGGGTACACGTCGTTTGTCTCGGGACTTTTATTCTTGGCCGCTGCACTTGGTAATTTAGGTTTAAAGCCTTTGACCTCTGGGATACTAAAACGCTTCGGGTTTAAGAATGTTTTGATCTATAACGGCTTGATTTGTGCACTTGCAGCAATAGGCTGTGCAACCTTAACCGCACAGACAAGCGTGTGGATCATTTGTCTGGTTATGCTGATCTATGGTCTCAGTCGTTCGATGCAGTTTACTTGTTTCCAGGTGTTGGCCTTCGTAGATGTACCGGAGAATAAAATGAGTGCGGCCAACACATTATTTAGTACAGTCTCTCAACTTTGTTTTGGTGTTGGAATTGCTTTAGGTGCTGTAGTGCTTCACTCGTCAATGTTTTACAACAACCACGCCCTTGCAACATCAACGGACTTCACGACTGCATTTATTGCGGTAGGAATTATGATATTTATTTTCCTGATTGGGTATGTAAAACTCGAACCCAACGCGGGTGCTCATGTGAGCCTACATAAAAAAGATTAATTTTTTTAAAATATAAACCGGAGTACAAATGAGTAAAACAATCTTAACGTGTGCAGTCACAGGCAATTTGACAAAGCCTGAGATGACCCCTTATCTACCTATTACACCAAAGCAAATTGCCGATTCATGTCTTGATGCGGCGCAAGCCGGGGCAGCGGTGGTGCATATTCACGTAAGACACCCAGATACAGGCAAGCCCTCAATGGAGCTTGATCATTATTCAGAGGTCATGCACCTCATAAAAGCCCAAAACAAAGAGTTAATAATCAATTTAACCACGGGCCCTGGAGGGCGCTTTATCCCCTCTGAGGATGACCCTAAGGTATTTGCAGCGGGGACGACTCTATGTCATCCACTCAAACGAGTGGAGCACGTTGCCAAGCTCAAACCCGATATTTGCTCACTTGATCTGAATACCATGAACTCAGGGGCCGATGTCGTCATTAATACCCCATCCAATGTACGAAAGATGGCACAAGTAATTAGAGAGGCCGGTGTAATGCCAGAGCTTGAGATCTTTGACACTGGGGATTTAAACCTTGCTAAAGATCTTATTAAAGAGGGAGTACTTGACGGTCCCGGGCTGTATACATTTGTAATGGGTGTTAAATATGGACTCAACACCGACCCTGCAACGCTTCTTTACATGCGTGATCAATTGCCTCAAGGCGCAAAATGGGCCGCTTTTGGTATCGCAAAGGCTGAATTCCCAATCGTAGCCCAGTCATGGCTTTACGGAGGGCATATCCGAGTAGGGATGGAAGATAATATTTACTTAGAGCGAGGTGTTCTTTGTGAGAGCAACGCACAGTTGGTCAGTCGTGCAAACAGAATCATCAAAGACCTAGGGGGTGAGTTGGCCACCTCAAATGAGGCCAGAGAAATACTCGGCCTTAAAAAATAGGCTACTCACCTTTCCTAGTTCTTTAGAGTTACTAGCTCCAAGGATTCTATTAAAGGTAGAGGGGGGGCTCTAATTACTTTGCTGGGAGCTCAGTATTGATTACACAAAACAGTACTGCAGGGATGCTCACAAAGGGCGGATAAACAAGGCCTAGAACTAGCCATTCACCGAATGAGTCTCCGTGCTTGTTAGCATACCATGCGCAAAAAATGCCAGACAGGGCGGTTAAGACCAAATATATTAAGAGTTCCATGGTTATCCTTAGACTGTTGAATGAAATCTGAAAATTCAATCGAAGTCTTTTCAGGAAAACTTTTAATCAAATAGCAGGTACAAATAGAATGTGCGACATTGCACTTTTGGGGAGGGATATGCGCATAAAAAATTTAACGCATACTCTAAACCTAAACCTAAACCCTGCGTATCTTACACTTAATAGTGTGGACAATAAGAGTAAATACCCTTTAGGATCGGATTATTATTTTTTTGTAAACAAGCCCTTACCTCTGCATCGTGCAATCTTGAGTGTCTGAGGTGTGAAACATCGGCTCATGATGGGTGAGCTTCATCGTTGTGGTATTGAGCTCATAATGATTCTCAAAAGGAAGGCCTCTAAACTCGAAACGTATTAAGTTACCTTTAACAAAATAATTTGAAACGAGGTTATACGGTTTGATGCCTAAATCACTACCGTTTTTCTTGGACCCTACAAATATCCAGCCGTCATAGAAGAGAAATACGTTTTTACCGCACTGCCAAAGATGACCCACATCTTTGCCTTGCTTGATAATTTTTTTGTATTTTTCCTCATTCTCAGGAGTGATGAGTGCCGCAGTTGTTTTGTCTCTTTCGTGGGCCTCGTAGAATTGACCTAACTCTTGAGTAAAGCTCAGTGTTGGCTGTATTATCAACACAGCCCCGGTCCAAACAATGAATGGATGTGAGTTAAAAGTTTTCAAGCCATTTAATACGATAGTTTTCCTGATGAGAGTGTGCAAAAACTTTTTCACATGAAGCTTTATCCCGCGGTAGTCTCTAATCAGTTTCTAATCAGTTTCTAGCAGTAGCGACCCCGAAAAAGTAGTCGGGCAATCCTAGCACCAGATCAGGAAACACGCACAGTATCAGCACAGCAAACATAATTAAAAACACGAAGGGTATAGTGCCCCAAACGACGTCTTTGAGGGGTATGTCTGGTGCTATTTTGTTGATTACAAAAATATTCAGGCCAACGGGTGGGTGAATGAGTCCCATCTCCATGATGACGGACATGACCACACCAAACCAAATAAGATCAAAGCCTTGAGCCCTTAAGGGCGGTAATATGATGGGCGCAGTCATCAGTATGATGCTGACGGGGGGAAGAAAAAACCCAAGCACAATGACTAAGAAAGATACCGCTAAAAAAAGAGTCCACTTCGATAAGTGCAGAGCAACCACCCATTCTGCTGCGCTTTGACTGATGTGTAGATAGCTCATAACGTATGAGTAAAGCAGCGACATGCCAATGATCATCATCAACATGGTTGCCTCAGATAATGTGCTTGTAAAGATCGGCTTCAAATCACTGAACCTATAGGCCCCGTAAACGACTGCAATAAGGATTAGCGCCAAAATAGCCCCTAATCCAGCCGTTTCCGAAGGTGTAGCAAATCCCCCATATAGCGCCAACATCACGCCAAGTAATAAAGTTAAGAAAGGCAGTACCTTGGGGAGCGCTGCAAATTTCTCTTTTAAAGTATAGTTATCCACTTGCAGTATGCGAGCACGTTCACCCCCCAAATCTGCTGTAGTTTGTGCTTCTTTTACTTCTAAGCGGTATTTGAACATGCCGTAGGTCGCAAAAAGAACCACCAGTAAAATTCCAGGTCCGATGCCCGCTAAAAAAAGTCTTCCCAAAGACTGCTCCGCAGCAACGGCAAAAAGAATCAAAGTAATAGACGGCGGGAGTAATATACCAAGAGTACCTCCTGCAGCGACAAGACCAGCACAAAGTCTGGATGAGTAACCCCTTTGTTGCATCTCAGGAATTGCTGAGCTACCAATCGCTGAACATGTTGCAGCGCTAGATCCAGCCATCGCAGCAAATAGACCGCAAGCAATCGTTACTGCTATCCCCAGGCCTCCAGGGACTTTGGATAGCCATATATGCAGCGCTGAGTAAAGATCCTTACCCGCTCTAGATTTACCGATGGCAGCACCTTTTAAAATAAAAAGTGGTATGGTGAGTAAAGTAATGCTGGCCATTTCTTCATAAACATTTTGTGCAACTGTGTCCAAAGATGCGTGCGGCATAAAGAAAAACATGAATACTGTAGCGACAGATCCCAAGGCAAAAGCTATAGGCATTCCTGAGAATAGGACGGTAATTGTTGCCAGTCCAAAGAGTAGTCCAATTTGCAGAGTAGTCATATCAGTGTTCGTGTCTTAAAGGGGTTGTTTGTCTTAGAGCTGCATTTAAGATTTGAGCAAACAACACCAAGGCTAAAAGTGAGGTTCCGATGGCCATGCTGCTATAAGGAATCCATAGGGGAGCACCAAAGGCTGAGCCCGAGATTTGGTGGTCCTCGATCGCCTCAAGTAACAAAGTCCATGACTTCCATGAAAAGAAGCTACAAAAGAGGAACGACATCAAATCGCCTAAAAAAAGCCTCGCTCTGTCAGCCCTGGGGCTTAGCACTGCACTTAGTGCTTGGATACCAATGTGGCCTCTGGATTGTTGAACCCACGCGCAGGATAAAAATGTAGAGCCGACCAATAAGAAAATGGTCACCTCATCTTGCCAATCGCTCGGGATTTTAAATAAATACCTTGCCGTCGCCTCCCAAGACAATATCGCTCCTGCAATAGCAACAGCAAGGGTACTAAAGAAGACAATGACCTTATTGAGAGTAGCTATCAATATGTCTAAGCCCTTAAGTAATGGGTAATCTTTAGAATTCACTTCAGACATGGTCAAATCTCCATTTGCGCAGGCTTGGCGCATGGCTTTAATTTAAAACTCATTATTTGTGTTTTAGGAAACTGCTAAGGCTAATTTTAGGAAGCGATCGCACTCTGTGCTTCGACTTGAGAAATCTGTCCAAGCTGTTTCTTGGGCAATTTTCTTCCATTTTGCAATAACCGCACTGTCCATATCGTAAACTTTCGCGCCAGAAGCCTTGTAGATTTTTGCAACTTCATCGTCATCAGTTTTGGCCATAGATACGGCAAAGCTCTCGAGCTCCAAGCCCACCTCGTCAATCGCTTTTTGCTGCGAGGGAGTTAATGACTCGTAAACTGATTTTGACATGAGCAGGGGCTCAAACATATACCAAAAGCTTTTTCCACGACCTGTGGTGAGAGCCTTTGCAATTTCTTCTAGTCTGAAGGAGATCAGGCTTGTTGATGAGGTAACCGCGGCGTCTAGTGAACCCGTTTGCATTGCCGGATAAATTTCGTTGGATGGAACACTTGAAATAATTCCACCAGCACCTTTGAGCATCAAATCCATTTCTCGGCTTCCACCCCTGACTTTTAGACCTTTGACGTCCTCAGGGTTCAAAACCGGAGTGGATCTGCTTACTATTCCGCCGGCTTGCCAAATCCAGGTGACAATTTTGATGCCCTTTGCGTCCAGTAGTTTAGTGATTTCATGGCCAATCTCAGCTTTTTTCCAAGCATAGGCTTGTTCGTAGGATGTTACCAAGCAGGGCATTAAGCCGATGTTGACTTCCTGGACTTCTCCCCCCGCATATGCAAGGGGATAAACAGATAAATCAAGTGCCGCCTTTCTAAGGGCTGAGAATTGGGCTACGGTCTTCATTAAAGACGAGCCAGGATAGATTTCAAACTTTAATTCACCTTTGGTCTTTTTCTCGACTTCTTGTGCAAACTTGCGTGCTAATCTATCTCTGAAATCCCCCTTTTCCGGCGTTCCCCCAGGAAATTGATGCGATATCTTCAAAGTTTTGATATCGGCCGCAAATGCACCAAAACTTGGCATCAAAATGCTAGAAGTGGTTGCCGTGGTGGTTGCCGCACTGGCAATACCTTGTATGAGTGTTCTTCGATTGATCATTAAATGTACTCCCGTGAATAATTACGAGACTTTGCATAAAGTTGTCATATTTTCTCACGAAAAATGAACTTTTTAACTATTGGACTTTATTGATTTTTATGTTAAGTATCAAGTTGAGAAAAACCCTTGTTGTAAATAATGGTTTTTCAAATCCAATGAAGCTGAAGTATCAATAGAACTAGTAGGCAAACTGTTTTTTTAAAAAAGGCTTAATAAGTAGTTTCCGAAGACAGATTGGAGAAAAATCGTTTTCAGCAGTGGAGTTCTAATTACAATTTTTTTATAAATCTATAGTTGAGTAATGAATTAGAGATTCAATTTTTTCCTCAACGGAATCAATAAATGATTCAGATCATTATGATCAATTTCATGCATCAACAATAATAACTCTCCCAATTCCCCCTTAGGAAATCCCTCTCTTGCAAACCATGCAAGATAATTGCCGGGTAGATCACAAATTAGGCGATCTTTATATTTGCCGAATGGCATTTTGATCGTGACAAGTTTAGTTAACGATTCGGGAGACATCAAAGATTGTAAATTTTGGGGGGCAAGACAATTTGTCCACTAATTTGAATTTCATGTCGCTGAAGTGATTCGCTATTAAAAATAAGGGAGCCTTTGGCTCTTCTAGTCTTTTAGTTGCGACGCAATGCGTCTGACAATTTTCGGAGGTTCTAGATCGATGTGGAACTTAGATCTCTCCTCTTGCAAATGCAAATCGGTTGCCGTGAATCGATCGAACCTTCTCAAGTAATCAGCCCATGTCTCATAAACATAATATTCAATCACTTGTCCTGGGTGCTCTGCATCTGAAAAAAGGCTCCAAGAAAGCGCTCCTTGTTTGATTCTGGCAGTCTTGGTTTGCTTCATTATTTTTTTAAATTCTTCATATCTTAAGGGATCAATGTGGTATTCAATCGATATCATCACTGGTCCCTCAAAATGATCTATGGCCCTTGATGGGTTGGGGCGTTCGAGGGGGCAAACGGGAGCTAGATCTTCATCATCTTGACCGGAAATAACGAGCCGCACAATATAGAACATAGAAAGCAGTCCAAATGCGGCTGCAAATAAAACGCAACTCACTACCCCAAAGTGGGTTGCTACCTTACCCCAAAAAGCGGCCCCAACGGCACTCCCGCCCATTAAACTCATTTGGTAAAAGGACATCGCTCTGGCTCGGATCCAACTTGGCAAAGAGAACTGTGCAGTCACGGTGAGAGAGTTAGCAACCGTAAACCAAGCCATCCCGTAAATAATCATCAAGGGTACGGCCTCCCAAATGCTGGGCACTAAAACCATACAAACCGAACTAATTGATAAAATCACAATTCCGTAGTTTGAGAGTTGATTGTTGTTAAGTGAGTCCCTGAACCGTGGGAGCTGAGAGCCAGCAAAAATAGCTCCCAGTCCCAGGCAAGACATCAGTAAAGTAAAGGTATTAGCGTTCCCATTAAAGTGAGACTTCGCAAGAAGCGGCAGTAGGGCAAGAACACATGAGGCTTGGAAGTAAAACAAAAAAGCACGTATCAGGATGAATCTCATACGAGTAGATTGGCTTACATATTGAATTCCAAGGCGCATGGCGCCAAAGAACCTCTCACCTGGGAGTGCCGACTCAAAATGTTGGTATTTCCACTGCAAAACCACGTAAGTTGTTACTAAGCACAAAACCATGTTGAGGCCAAATACATACTGACTGCCCAAACTGGCGATGAAAATACCTGCTATAAGTGGGCCAATAATCCTTGAGGCATTCATGGCCAGCCCGTTCAAAGTCAGTGCCGAGGCCAAGTATTCTCTATTAACCAAGTCGGGTACGATCACCGCAAAAACAGGCCATCTCATTGCAAGTCCAATGCCGTTCATGAACGTAAAAAAGAGCAGTGACTGGGCTGTAAGGAGATCAAACACCATTAACAGTGTCAAAATGGTCGCGTTTGCTGCTAACCATATTTGAGTGATAACAAAGTATTTTTTACGGTTCAATATATCTGCTAGTGCGCCGCTTGGAACCCCTAAAAGAAGAACCGGTAAATTAGATGCGGTTTGGACCAAGGCAATGAGCAGGGGAGACTCGGTCAGCGTTGTCATCATCCAAGCAGCAGCCACATCGTTCATCCACATGCAGATGTTGGAGATCAACCAGACCATCCAAA
>Ga0208618_1000186_pt1 | contig 29405 bp, 27 predicted proteins | sample CryBogCBE18Jul08_FD_184585 | JGI IMG/M metagenome (GOLD analysis project Ga0208618, IMG submission 184585) | Freshwater microbial communities from Crystal Bog, Wisconsin, USA - CBE18Jul08 (SPAdes) | ecosystem: Environmental > Aquatic > Freshwater > Lake | place: Crystal Bog, Wisconsin, USA...
TGTAGGCTATTCGTATGAGCAGCCAATTACGGGTGGGATTAGCTCAGGTCAACCCAACTGTGGGGGATCTGATCAATAACCGCGCCTTGATTCTGGAGAGCGCCGAGAAGGCTGCGCTCGCTGGCGTTCACTTACTTGTATTCCCAGAGATGGTCCTCACCGGCTATCCGGTCGAAGATCTAGCCTTGCGCCAGACCTTCCGCAAAGCTTCACGCCGGATCATCGCTGAGGTTGCAGATTCGATGGGTGAGGTCGCACCAAACCTTGCGGCGATCGTTGGCTACCTCGATGAAGATCAGAACGGTGCCCCACAAAACGCCGTTGCCTTGATCTATCGCGGCCAGATCCGCGCCACCTATATCAAGCACCATCTTCCCAATTACGGCGTCTTCGATGAATTTAGAAATTTTATACCTGGCACGCAATCTCTGGTCTTCCGGCTCCATGGCATCGATGTCGGCGTCGCGATCTGTGAAGATATCTGGCATACCGAAGGGCCGGTTGCAGATCTCGCAGCTCGCAGACCTGGACTCGTCGTCGTTCCAAACGGCAGCCCTTACGAGAGAGGCAAGAGCGGAGCCCGCGCTGCACTCGTTTCGCAACGTGCTCGAGATATCGCCGCCCCACTTGCCTATGTGAATATGACGGGCGCACAAGATGATCTCGTCTTCGATGGCGATTCAATCATTGTTGATTCTGATGGACATCAGATTGCCCGAGCCCCACAATTCCACGATGGCTTAATGGTGGTAGATCTTGATTGCGAGAATAGAAGTTCGACCCCTGATCTCGTTCTTACAGAAGAGTCGTTGGCAAAGTACAAGCCACTGACTCCGGGTATTGCGACTCGATTAGATGATGCTGCAGAGATCTGGCAGGCACTTGTTGTTGGCCTTCGAGATTACGTTGAGAAGAATGGCTTTAAGAGTGTGCTCTTGGGACTCTCTGGCGGTATTGATTCAGCCGTCGTTGCCGCAATCTCAGCAGATGCGATTGGCGCACGCAGAGTCTTTGGCGTCTCACTTCCAAGCCAATATTCAAGTGATCATTCAATGAGTGATGCGAAGGATTCCGCTGAGCGCATCGGGCTTCATTATTCAACTGTTCATATCCAGCCGATGGTGAATACCTTTTTGAATGAACTCGGATTGACTGGCTTGGCCGAGGAGAATCTCCAGGCACGTGTTCGCGGAACAACACTCATGGGTCTCTCTAATCAAGAGGGTCACCTCGTGCTCGCTACTGGAAATAAATCTGAATTAGCGGTCGGGTACTCCACTCTCTATGGCGATGCAGTCGGCGGTTATGCCCCGATTAAGGATCTTCTCAAAATGGAGGTCTGGGCGATCGCTAAGTGGCGTAATGCCCAGGCGCTTCGGATGGGTGAAGTCCCGCCGATTCCAGAGAACTCCATTACTAAAGAACCTTCAGCTGAGCTGCGGCCGGATCAGAAAGATTCCGATTCACTTCCGGATTACCCAACCCTGGATCGGATGCTCACCATCTACATCGATCAGGATGGCGGGCTCGATGGCCTGCTTGCAGCGGGCTTTGACCCCGAACTTGCGATGCGCACTATCCGCATGGTCGATCGCGCTGAATATAAGCGCCGTCAATATCCGCCTGGCACAAAGATCTCATCTCGGGCATTTGGAAAAGATCGCCGCTTGCCGATCACCTCGCATTGGACTGAGACCAACTAGCCCTTCCTTAGCGCTTAATTGGCCTAATGAATTGACCTAATGAGCCCCATTCTTCTTAAGGTATTATTCGACCAGGTCACGAGTTCCAGTGCTTAGCCCCGGCTTACTGGACGGCAACCCTCCACCACGGTGGGGTGCTCCGGGTGAAGACCTGGCCGACTGCACAGTGCAGCGGCAAGCGTGTGTCACATCAAGGAGTCGCCATCGTCAGCCAACGAGTTTCAGGGGCCTGGTTTGAAGACCATGATCCCGGCGATCGACTCTTCCTCAAGATCGGTGATCTCGAACTTGAATCCGGAGAAATCCTCGAAGATGTCACGATCGCATATCAAACCTGGGGAGTCCTCAACGAAGATCGCAACAATGCGATTCTCGTTAATCATGCTCTGACTGGTTGGGCCGATGTTCCTGGGTGGTGGCCTTCGATGGTCGGTCCAGGTATGCCGATGGATTCGGATAAATATTTCATCATCTGTCCCAATGTGATTGGTGGCTGCCAGGGAAGTACTGGGCCCTCCTCACTTGCCCCAGATGGAAAACGATGGGGCTCAAGGTTTCCGCGCATCACGATCCGAGATATGGTCGCAGCAGAATTGGCAGTTGCAGATCGCCTCGGCATCACAAAGTTCGTTCTCGCCGTAGGTCCATCACTTGGCGGTATGAGATCGCTTGAATGGGCTATTACCCACTCTGACCGGGTTGGAGCTATCGCCACGATCGGATCATCGGCGGTCGCAACCGGAGATCAGATCGCAACTGCATCGATTCAGATCCGAGCGATCCAGACCGATCCGAACTTCAATAATGGCGACTTTTACGAATTGCCTGAAGGTCCTCTCAACGGCCTCGGCATCGCACGCCGTATCGCTCATCTGACCTATCGAACCGAGTCAGAGATGGATGTCCGCTTTGGCCGCGAACTCCAAGGCGATGAGACGGGCCGCTGGGCGGTCGAGTCCTACCTTGATCACCATGCCGAGAAGCTGGCGAAGCGATTTGATGCCAATACCTACATCTCACTCACCGATGCCATGAACTCTCATGATGTGGGCCGCAGGCGTGGGGGAGTCGCAGCTGCGCTCGCTACCATCACAACTCCGACCTTTGTCATGGCTATCGATACCGATCGCCTCTTCCCGCCTCGCCTGCAAGAGGAGATCGCCGAACTTACGCCTAGTGCAGCGCCCCTTGAGCGCCTGAACTCTCCATTTGGACATGATGGTTTCCTCATTGAGGTCGAAACAGTTGGTGATTTCGTCCGCCGAGCCGTGATAGCTGGGTCAAAACACCTGCAATAGCACCGCTGGATGTGCAATTTACCCTGTGGACAATTTATAATATAGCCAGCAACTTTCCCTGACCCGACCGTGAGTCAGATAAACAAAAGGATGACCTGTGCCTGGAACAAGTGCGCCCAAAAACGGCGCTAAAGCAACAGCGAAGAAGGCTGCACCTGTGAAGAAGGTTGCTGCAAAGAAGGCAGTTGTTGCAAAGAAAGCACCAGCGAAGAAGGTCGTCGCAAAGAAGGCGCCTGCTAAAAAAGTTGCTGCAAAGAAAGTCTCCGCTGGTCCTCGTAAATTTCCTACCAAGGCCGAACTCGAAGCCCTGAAGGCTGCCAAGGCAGCAGAGGCAGAAGCCGCCGCGGCGAAGAAAGCTGCTGGTCGCAAACTATTTCCAACAAAGGCTGAACTTGAAGCAAAGCGCTTAGCCGAAGAAGCTCTTAAGAATCCAAAGCCTGCATCGGCTCCGGCAAAAGAAGGAAAGGCCGATAAGGCTGGTAAGCCAGTTGTCACAAAGATTGATGGCGAAGAAGTCGAACTCGAAGAAGTCGAACTTGAAGATTTAGAGACGCTCGTTGAAGAAGTAACAGAGATTGTTGCGACGGAAGAGAAAGAGAATGAGATCCGCGTAGTTAACGTTGCGGAAGAGTCTCAGAACGAAGAGAACGCCTTCACCATCAAGGACTCTGAAGAAGATGATGCGCCAGTCCAGACTGTGATGACTGCGGGTGCTACTGCTGACCCAGTGAAGGATTACCTCAAGTTAATTGGTCGCGTACCTCTTCTTAATGCTGAGATGGAAGTTGAACTCTCCTTGCAGGTAGAAGCAGGCCTCTTCGCTGAAGAGAAGATCACCCTTGATAAGAAGATGGATAAGAAGTTAAAGCGCGAATATGAGCAGTTAGTGCTGCAAGGAAAGCGTGCGAAGAACCACCTTCTTGAAGCGAACCTTCGTCTCGTTGTCTCGCTCGCAAAGCGCTACACCGGCCGCGGAATGCTCTTCTTAGACCTCATTCAAGAAGGAAACCTCGGTCTCATCCGTGCGGTTGAGAAGTTCGATTACACCAAGGGTTATAAGTTCTCGACCTACGCAACCTGGTGGATCCGTCAGGCGATCACCCGCGCGATGGCAGATCAGGCACGTACGATCCGTATTCCTGTTCACATGGTTGAAGTCATCAATAAGTTGGCACGTGTTCAGCGCCAGATGTTGCAAGACCTAGGCCGCGAACCGACACCTGAAGAGCTCGCTAAAGAGCTCGATATGACACCAGAGAAGGTTGTTGAAGTTCAGAAGTATGGCCGCGAGCCAATCTCACTTCACACACCACTGGGCGAAGAGGGCGATTCAGAGTTCGGAGATCTCATCGAAGATTCCGAAGCGATCGTTCCTGCCGACGCTGTCTCCTTCACACTTCTTCAAGAGCAACTCCACTCAGTACTCGACACGCTCTCTGAGCGCGAGGCTGGCGTCGTTGCGATGCGATTTGGACTTACAGATGGTCAGCCAAAGACACTCGATGAGATTGGAAAGGTTTACGGGGTAACTCGCGAACGTATCCGTCAGATCGAGAGCAAGACGATGTCGAAGTTGCGCCACCCGTCGCGTTCACAAGTTCTTCGCGACTATCTCGATTAATCAGCCCGAGTACGCATGAGTGAGAAGCCACAGATCTTCATCAACCCGAAATCGGGGTCGATTCGAATTAGTGGGGATGTCGATTTCATCGATGCCGACGGCGTTGTTATTCGATCCGAGAGCAATGTGAAGTTATGCGGTTGTGGCCATTCGAAAGATAAGCCATATTGCGATGGCAGTCATAAAGAATTTAGGCAAGAAAAAAACCCTGACCAAGATGGCCAGGGTTAATCTCTAAAAAGTTCTGCTTACTCGTCCTCTGAGACGGTAGTAACTGATGCGGTGAGCTTTGAGGTCTCATCTTGGATAGCAGCAACGACAGGCTTCAAGCCTTCGGCATATTGCTTCGCGTGGTGAGCACAGAAGAGAAGTTCTCCGCCATTGAGCAAAGTCGCACGAACATAGGCCTGAGCTCCGCAACGATCGCAACGATCTACGGCATTCAAGGGTGTTGGTTCGAGAATCAACTGCTCTGACATCTGCTCACTCCTTCTCGCTATCGGCACGGGCCGATCTCTCCGGTGGTAATTCTAGGTGGTACTGGAACAGTAAATCACGGATAGTTATTCCCGCGCGCGTTAAATCTATATTTCCTGAGCCAAAGTAGGGAAATGACCGCTCAATCTGGGAGATTTCTCACTGCGCTGGCTCCTTCTGCAACGTACTTGCGGGAAAAAGGGATCCCTACGGCGCGTAATGGGCGCCTTTCAGAGCGTTCAGAGATAGCCTCTGCACCCGTGGCAACTAAAACTAATAACGAAGTCTCAGCCGATAATCAATACACGGCGAAGGACCTCTCGGTACTTGAAGGTTTAGATGCTGTACGCAAACGCCCCGGCATGTATATCGGTACGACCGATTCACGTGGTCTCATGCATTGCCTCTGGGAGATTATCGATAACTCGGTAGATGAAGCGCTCGCAGGATTCTGTACAAGCATTGAAATTAATTTAGAAGCTGATGGTTCGGTTGAAGTTCATGACAATGGCCGAGGCATTCCTGTTGATAAAGAACCTAAAACCGGTCTTACTGGCGTAGAAGTTGTCTTCACCAAACTCCACGCAGGTGGAAAGTTTGGTGGCGGTTCTTATGCCGCATCAGGTGGTCTACATGGCGTAGGTGCATCCGTTGTGAATGCACTTGCATCTCGGTTAGATGTTGAAGTTGATCGCAATGGCAAGATTTATTGGATGTCCTTCCAGCGCGGTAACGCCGGAATCTTCGATGGCGATGGTCCGAAGGCTGCCTTTGAAGAGTCATCTGGTCTGCGTCAGATCGGCAAGGTCGCTGCAAAGGTAACTGGCACTCGCGTGAAGTGGTGGTTCGACCGCCAGATCTTCCTCAAAGAGGCTGAGCTTTCGATCGAAGATATCTACGCTCGCGCACGCCAGACTTCTTATCTAGTCCCTGGGCTCACTCTCGTTGTGAACGATAACCGCGGCAAGAGCAAGAGCTCTGAGACCTTCTTCCATAAGGGTGGCATCTCTGAATTCTGTTCCTTCCTTCGTCCAGATGAACCAGTCGGCGAAGTAATCCGTATTTCAGGTACCGGTGAATACACCGAGACCGTGCCAGTCCTTGATGAGAAGGGCCACATGATGCCGACTGAGGTCGAGCGCGTCATGGGCGTAGATATCGCAATGCAGTGGGGCAATGGTTATGAATCCACTGGCGCATCCTTTGTAAATATTATTTCAACGCCAAAGGGCGGAACCCATACTCTGGGATTTGAGCGCGCTATCACCAAAGTGATGAACGATATGTTGCGTTCAACAAAGACATTGAAGAATAACGAAGCCGATGTCATTAAAGATGACGTGCTCGAAGGCCTTACCTCAGTCGTAACTGTTCGTATGTCCGAACCACAATTTGAAGGTCAGACGAAGGAAGTTCTAGGAACTGCCGCTGCTACCAAGATCGTCGCAGCAGTTGTCGCCGCTGAGATGGAGAAGTTCTTCAACTCCACCAAGCGCATCGATAAGGCGACCGGGAAGTTGATTCTCGAGAAGATCGCAAATGCTTCTCGTACTCGTGTTTCAGCTCGCGCACACAAGGATCTCCAGCGCCGAAAGAATGCACTCGAATCTTCATCGCTTCCAACCAAGCTTTCAGATTGTCGTTCAGATGACACCGAGCGTACTGAGCTCTTCATCGTTGAGGGAGATTCTGCTCTTGGTACGACGAAGGCTGCTCGCAACTCTGAGTTCCAAGCGATCCTTCCAATTCGCGGAAAGATTCTGAACGTTCAGAAGGCTTCGCTTTCACAGATGCTTGAGAACACGGAATGTGCCTCGATCATCCAGGTGATCGGTGCCGGTTCTGGTAAATCCTTCAGTCTTGAAGATGCTCGTTACGGTCGCATCATCCTTATGTCAGATGCTGATGTCGACGGTGCGCATATTCGCTGCCTGCTCTTAACCCTGCTCTGCCGTTACATGCGCCCACTTATTGAAGATGGTCGCGTCTTTGCTGCTATCCCACCTCTGCATCGCATCGATGTCGTCGGTGGAAAGCGCGGAGAAGTTCATTACACCTACTCTGATGATGAGATGAAGCGCCTCTTGGCTGATCTCACAAAGAATGGCAAGCGTTGGAAAGAGCCAGTACAGCGCTACAAAGGACTTGGTGAGATGGATGCGGACCAGCTCCGCGAGACCACAATGGATCCTGAGAAGCGCACGCTCCGTCGGATCACCATGAAGGATGCGGACGCTGCCGAAGCGATGTTTGAATTATTGATGGGCAACGACGTTGCGCCACGCAAGGAGTTCATTGCAACTGCTGAGATCGATCGCGATCGGATCGACGCCTAACCCCTCTGGGTTCTAGAGTTGACGCTATGAAGCGCACCGATATCCAAGCGTTGCGTGGCTTCTCAGTACTTGCGGTTCTTCTTTATCACCTCCAGATTCACCAGATTAAAGGTGGATTCCTGGGCGTCGATATCTTCTTTGTGATCTCTGGTTTTGTTATTACCGAGCGCCTGGCCAGGGGAGAAGGATCGTTTCGTAAGCAGATCTCAGATTTCTACCGGCGACGTGCAAGGCGAATCCTGCCCGCATCTCTTTTCACGATCGTTCTTACCGCACTGCTCTCGCGAATATTTCTCGCCCCCATCTCGCTGGCAACCTTTAGCCGAGACGGCTTAGCCGCAACACTCTTTGCCGGAAACTTCCGCTTTGCCGCCCAAGGAAATAATTACCTCAATCAATCCATGAGCCCAACTCCGTATCTTCATTATTGGTCGTTGGGAGTGGAAGAGCAGTTCTATCTGATCTGGCCGCTTCTCTTCTTGCTCTTTCTAAAGAGCCGCAAACGTCTGGTTCTTCCACTCTTCATAGCTGCGACAGGTTTCGCCCTCTGGTACACACATATTGCTGCGGTGAACTCTTTCTACCTCCCGATCTCTCGTGCGTGGGAGTTCTTGGCTGGCATCGTCGTCGCACTTCTGATTCCACGCGCTCCACGCAAAAGTGAGTACGTAGCACTTGCGGGCTGGATCACCGTCTCGCTCTCGATTCTCTTCATCGGATCAGATCTCGCAGTTCCTGGAATAACAACATTGATTCCAGTTGCTGGTGCGATGGCGATATTGATCGCTCGATCGACCAATCCGGTTGAACGATTCCTGGCTTGGTTCGGCGACCATTCATTCTCGATCTATCTCATCCATTGGCCCTTGATCGTCTTTGCGCTTGCTCGCTACGCTGGACTAGGTCCTCTCGCCAAATTCATACTTGGGTTACTTGCTATCGGAATGGGGTATCTGATGAGCCGCTTCGTGGAGATGCCATTCCGATCCAAAAAGCGACTGACCTTTAATCTCAGAAGTTGGGCGCTCATTCTTGCCGCTGTCTCAGCACTGCTTGTAGTTGAAAGTTCTTGGGAAGCGGCATCTGCTAAGACTTCACCGATCGTCATCGATCGAGGCGAGCCCGTGATCTATCAAGATGGCTGCCATCTCGACTTTAAATACACTCAACCAACCTCTGCCTGTCTCTTTGGCGATCTCACCTCCAAGACTGAGGTCGTTCTTGCAGGTGATTCACATGCCGCGCAATGGTTCGATGCCATCGAAGCGGCAGCGGTGACACATCATTGGAAGCTACTCGTTCTCACAAAGTCTTCATGCCCGGCAAGCCTGATGCCGACGAAGCGAAATGGAGTTGCTGATGCACCTTGCGCGGCTTGGCAGAAATATGTAGCAACAAGGATTGCAGCCGAGAAGCCATCACGAGTCATCATTACGGCCTACTCGGAATACACCTATTCACTCACGACATCGGGTTCTTATCCGAATCTTTACTCTGAAGGTGAAGCGAAATTTATTCGCGCGTTAGGTTTGCCAGATTCCGCCATCTATTTTATTGAGGATACGCCACACCCCAATCGATCGATTCCAGATTGTCTCTCGAAGAACGTGGGACGAACCAGTGTGTGTAACTTCCCACTCCATCGCTCTGAGGCAACATTGACAACACGGAAGTTACTGCAGGCGAGTGGAGTTCATTACCTCAATCTCACAGGAGAGTTGTGCCCAGGTAATACCTGCACCGCTTTATACAGGGGGCGCAATACCTACCGAGATGGATCTCATATCAGCGTGAGCACCTCAAAGGCACTTGCAGGTCAGATAGCTACATTGCTGAAATAGTTCAGTTATTCACCAATACGGCTGCGACGAGGTGTTGCGAAGTTCTTCGCGACCTCAGTCAATTCAGCAGAGACTTGCTTGCGAATGGCTTCTTCAGATTCCAAGAGCGTCTTGAGAGCCTTGATCGTGGCGCTTAACTCCTTCTGTTCGGTCTCAAGCTCAAGCTTGCTCATCTTGGTCAAGCGACGAAGTGGCATATCCAGGATGTAGGTAGCCTGCTCATCTGTGAGCTTGAAGGACTTGATGAGGTCGGCCTTCGCAGTAGAGGCATCTTCTGATGCGCGAATGATCTTGATGACCTTATCGATATCGATGATTGCTCTGAGCAAGCCATCAACGAGTGTGAGGCGAGCCTGGGCCTTCTCTAACCGATAAGCAGAGCGGCGACGAACAACATCGATGCGGTGGTCGATAAATACCTGAAGGAGTTCTTTCAATCCGAGCGTCTGAGGGCGGCCATTCACGAGCGCCACGGCATTAACTGAGAATTGATCTTCCATCGGAGTGAGCTTGTAGAGCTTCTCGAGAATCTCTTCTGGTTCATACCCATTCTTAATTTCGACAACGACCTTTGTGCCTTGCTGGCCATCGGAGAGATCGACGATATCTGAGATGCCTTGAATCTTCTTCGCCTTCACCAGATCAGCGATCTTCTCAACGACCTTCTCGGGCCCGATGTTAAATGGAAATTCGGTAATGACGATGCCTTGCTTGCGCGAAGTTACCTTTTCAACAACAGCGGTTGCACGGACCTTAAAGGAGCCGCGGCCAGTTGCATATGCCTCTTCAACGCCAGAGAGGCCAACGATCTCGCCGCCGGTTGGAAAATCAGGAGCAGGGACAAACTTCATCAAGGCCTTAAGCGTCGCCTTGGGATTTTCAATGAGGTGCTTGGTCGCAGCAACTACTTCACCTAAGTTATGTGGCGCCATATTCGTTGCCATACCGACTGCAATTCCAGTTGCGCCATTGACAAGCAAGTTTGGAAAAGCAGCAGGAAGAACGAGTGGCTCAAGGAGCTGACCATCGTAGTTTCCGCCGAAGTCGACAGTGTTCTCATCTGATTCGTTCACCATTGCAAGGGCAGCTGGTGCCAGGCGAGCCTCGGTGTAACGCATCGCTGCTGGGCCGGCATCGAGTGAACCAAAGTTTCCGTGACCATCGATAAGCGGTAGGCGAGTAGTGAATGGTTGGGCGAGACGTACGGCGGCGTCATAGATTGCGCCATCGCCGTGCGGGTGCAACTTACCCATGACTTCTCCGACGACTCGAGCACACTTGACGTGGCCCTTATCTGGACGAAGACCCATATCGAACATCATGTGGAGGATGCGGCGTTGTACCGGCTTCAAACCATCGCGGGCATCAGGAAGGGCGCGTGAGTAAATGACCGAGTACGCATACTCAAGGAAGGACTCTGACATCTCTGATGAAACATCGATATCGACGATCTTTCCTGGGTTCTCACCTGGTTTTGGGAGAACGACTTTTGGGGTCTTTGTTGCCATGGTGCGTATCTTGCCAACTGCTGCTACCAAATGAGGGGAGCGACTCGTTTAGAGGTGCTTTTAACCCCGCAAACAGGGGTCAGAAGTGATCCATAACTCTCACGTGGGATGATGGGCCAATGATGGATTCGGGTTTGGCGCAGCTCTCGCAATCGATCTTTGCATCCCTCGGACTTCCTGACACCCAAAATTTCTTCGCTTTCGATGAGAGTTCAAAGGTCGCATTGGTCTTGATTGATGGCCTTGGCCACAACTCGTTGGTGCAGTATCGAAAAGATTTTCCGATCTTTGCTTCTCTCACAGAGCACGAACCGCTCCGATCACACTTCCCAACTACAACTGCGACCAATTTGGTTTCACTTGGTACGGGTGAACTTCCGGGTGCACATGGAATGTTGGGTTACACCGTTCGAGTCCCACGGTCAGGTGAACCAGGACGGCTGCTTAACGCACTGAAATGGGATGAGCGAGTTGATCCATTAATGTGGCAGCGAATTCCGACGATGTATGAGCGCGCAGTTGCACATGGATTACAGGTCTCACATATTGCCGAGAAGCGTTATGAAGGTAGCGGCTTCACTCGCGCCGGGATGCGCGGCGCAGATTATCTTGGTGCAAATTATGTTACCGATATCGTCGATAAGGCGAAGGTTGCACACGCTCGCGAGAATTCCTTCTCATATATCTATCTCAATGTGCTCGATGTGGCAGGCCACAGCAGCGGTGTGGGATCAGAGAAGTGGCTAGCTGCACTCGGAACTGTCGCACAGTTACTCACTTTGCTAATCGAGAAATTGCCAAAAGGCGTTCAGATCTATCTCACTGCAGATCACGGGATGATCAATGCTGGTGAGAAGATAATCCTTGGCGCTGATAACCCACTTCTTGAAGGTGTCACACTCATTGGCGGCGAGGCTCGTGCTCGCCATATCTATACCCGTGAAGGTGCAACCGATGATGTTGCACAGACCTGGCGCAGTTATTTTGGTGAGCGGGCAGAGATCTTCACGAAGGCAGATGCAGCAAAGCTCTTTGGCGATATGACAGCGGATGCCTTAGATCGTATGGGAGATATCGTTGCGGTTCCACGCGAGCAATTGTTGCTCTTAGACCCAGCGATTGCCGAAAAAGAAAGTCTCATGGTGGGACACCACGGCGGCTTTACTCAGGACGAGGTTCTGATCCCTCTTCTTTCTTACCGAACATGATGTCATCCCATGATGGAATGCGAATGCGCTTGGTGATGCCATCTCGCTTCGCCTCAGGTTCGACTTCTTCACGCACCTGATCTGCGGGAGGTTGTGGTGCTTCTGCAACTGGTGTTGTTGAAATTCGAATTGGTTCTTCTGGCTTTACCGCAACGAGTCGCGGTGCTGGATTATTTGCTGAACCCTCGGCCGGAAAGACCATGCCATGCGTGGGAGTAGCAGGACGAGCTGGCTTCTCTTCGCCACTGATCCAACGTGCGCCATCATCTTCACTTACCAATGTGCGGTTCTGCGGATCGAAGGTCCAGTTCGCTTCACCTGATCCAGTAGCGATTGGGTACGAGAGGATGATGTTCCAGAGACCATCTTCACGGCGCCAGGTATTCCACTCGACTAACTGCATATCGACGCCACGTGGTGAGAGTTGGGCGATCGTTGCTGCCATCAAGGTTGGGGAATGTGGATCGCGACGCAGTGCAGTTTGTAGTGCGTGACCGATAAGGAAAGCACGCTCCTGCATGATTGGTCCAGAGAACTTTTCGATCTTCTCCATTGCCCATTCGGTAGAACGCGCGATAGATTCTGCCGACTCGCCGCCACGAAGACGAGATTGAATCTCTTTGACCGATGTAAGTGTGACTTCTTCTGTGCTCTGCACTGCAACAAGTCGAGGTTGATTGATGGTGGCGCGGAGTTGATCGCTGATCCGAAGGTTGTAGGTGGCGCCATCTTGATCGGTGAGCTCGAGCTCAGTGCCATCTTCTGATCGTCCAACTAACCGCAGATCTGTCATGTCCCTAGGATAGCGATTCACCTGCGGGCAGCCCAGCACCGCTAAGATCTGTCGTATGGTTAACAATGGAGATCAGTCGGCAGATCTGTTAAAGCTGGCAGTCGATGTTGCAACTCAGGCTGCAACCCTCTTATCAACTCGGCCTTCTAACTTTGAGATTAATCAGAAGAGTTCGGCCGTTGATTTTGCAACCCAGATGGACCACGCCAGCGAGAAGTTGATCGTTGAGGCAATCTTGGCGGCCCGGCCCGGCGATGGCATCATCGGTGAAGAGGGCGCGGCTCGAGAATCCACTTCTGGGATCACATGGGTAATCGACCCACTCGACGGTACCGTCAATTATTTCTATGGCCTTCCAGCTTGGAACGTTTCAGTTGCAGCCAAGGATGAGCAGGGAGTTCTCGTTGGAGTTGTCTGTGCCCCAACCATCAACTCACTGTGGACAGCGGTCCGAGGTGGCGGTGCCACCTGGAATGGCAATCCGATTGCCTGCAATGACCCGATCACACTCGATCGGGCCCTCATCGCTACTGGATTCTCGTACTCGCTGGAGAAGCGAATCGGTCAGGCTGAGTTTGCTAAGAATTTGATTCCTCACATCCGAGATATTCGTCGGGCTGGAGCTGCGGCGGTCGACCTCTGCCAGGTAGCAATGGGTGCTGTGGATGGATACTTTGAGATTGACTTGAAGGAGTGGGACCTCGCGGCTGGAGGCCTGATCGCCCGAGAGGCAGGTGCGCTGGTGACCGGGCGCAACGGGGGAGCAGCCGGGGAGGCGATGGTGATCGCCGCTGGGCCAGCCCTGCATAGGGAGCTCACCGCCCGAATTGGGTGATCTGCCCCGCATGTGGCAGGATTGGGCCTTCGCAGGCAGACCTGCGACTTAAATATTGACGAAAACGTTAGGACCCACAGATGAACGTGTTAGACGCAGTCGATGCTGCTTCACTCCGCAAGGATGTTGTTAACTTCCGCCCAGGAGATGAGATCAAGATCCACGTTCGCGTTATTGAGGGCAACAAGAGCCGTATTCAGCTCTTCCAGGGAATCGTTATCCGCCGTCAGGGTTCTGGCGTCCGCGAGACCTTCACCATCCGCAAGCTTGCCTACGGTGTCGGTGTAGAACGTACCTTCCCAGTACACACACCTGTTATTGAAAAGTACGAGATGGTTCGCCGCGGTGATGTCCGTCGCGCAAAGCTTTACTACCTCCGCGATCTTCGCGGTAAGGCAGCAAAGATCAAAGAGAAGCGCGGTATCGGCGGCTCATTTATCGTTGAAGATGTGATCGAAGCTCCAGTGGTCGAAGCAGTTGTCGAGACTCCAGTGGTCGAGACTCCGGTCGAAGCAGTAGTTGAAGCTCCGGTTGTCGAAGCAGTAGTTGAAGCTCCGGTTGTCGAAGCAGTAGTTGAAGCTCCGGTTGTCGAAGCAGTAGTCGAGACACCAGCAGTTGAAGAAGCTCCAGTCGCTGACGTTGTTGCAGAAGCAGCACCTGAAGCATCTCCAGAAGCTTAAGAAACTTCTTCATGCGCCTTCCTAAGAAGGGCTCATTACTTCGCGAAGTCCCGATCATTATTGTTGCGGCACTTATCGTCTCAATCTTTGTAAAGACTTTTCTTGTTCATTTCTTCTATATTCCATCGGGATCCATGGAGAACACCTTGAAAGTTGGCGATCGTATCGCCGTCAATAAGTTGGCTAATTACTTCTCGGATATCAAGAGAGGCGAAGTCGTCGTCTTTAAAGATCCTGCAAATTGGCTTGGGCAAGCACCTGGTGAGACCGGCTCTAAGCCTGTTGTCGCACTGAAGAATGCGCTCGTTACCGTTGGAATTCTTCCTGATCCTGCAAAGCAGTATCTGATTAAGCGCGTAATTGGCGTCGGTGGTGACACCGTTATCTGCTGCGACAAAGTCGGCCGAATAACTGTAAATGGCACTGCAGTGACCGAGCCATATATTTTTGCTGGCAATAAGCCGAGTGATTCGACCTTTACTGTGAAAGTCCCCAAGGGCTTTATCTGGGTGATGGGCGACCATCGTGGTGCCTCAGCTGATTCACGTTTCCATACCGACGATATTCATCATGGCATGGTTCCGCTTAATGATGTTGTTGGACGAGCCTTCGCAACTGTCTGGCCACCTAAAGATGTGAAGTTCTTATCTGTAGGTCACGACCTATCTAAGGTAGCTGTAAAGAAGTAATCCCATGAGAGCGATTGAGCAGACTCTCCGCGATGCAGGGATGAGCGCAATTGCTGGTGTGGATGAGGCTGGTCGAGGGCCGTGTGCTGGTCCACTCGTAGTCGTGGCGTTAATTCTCAAAGATCCATTCTCGCCAGCTCTGGCAGAAGTGCGTGACTCTAAAGAACTCACTTCTAAGAAGCGTGAGACGCTATATGACGTCATCGTCTCTGAATCGCTAGCACTCTCTATTATTGAGATCAGCAGTGATGAGATCGATCGCGATGGACTTCATAAATCCAATCTAGAAGGTTTCCGCCGCGCAGTAAGTGCACTTGAGGTCACACCCGATTATGTCCTCACCGATGGGTATGCCATTGAAGGAATGGCGATGCCAACTCTTGGAGTCTGGAAAGGCGATCAGGTCGCAATCACCATTAGCGCCGCCTCGATCATTGCCAAGGTCTATCGAGATCGCATCATGGCAAAGATGGATCTCGTATATCCAGGTTATGGCTTCGCATCACATAAGGGCTATAGCGCTGCTACTCATATGGAAGCGATCCGTACATTGGGCGTAACTCCGATCCATCGAAAGAGTTTTGCGAATGTGGCAGATCTTCTTTCAACAGATCGGTAATTTCCACACCTATTCGCTCTCACTCCATTAATTCGCGAGGCATCTCCTACCCTCGCCACTATGAAGAATCAGGCACTTGGTGCACGTGGTGAAGATGATGTGATGAAATACCTTCAGCAAAGAGGATGCACAATCCTTGATCGAAACTGGCGAATCAAAGAGGGTGAGATTGACCTGGTAGCTCAATCACCAAATGGCGAGATCATCTTTGTTGAGGTAAAGAGCAGAAGCTCACGAAAATTTGGTGACCCGCTTGAGGCTGTCAATGCAGTGAAGGCCCAGCGGTTGCAGCGTTTAGCGTTGGCATGGCTCGTCACCCACAGCGCATTTGGCAAACCATTTCGGATCGATTGCGCAGGAGTTCTCTACTCGCTCGATGGGCGCAATGAGATTGATTATCGCGAGGGCGTCCTTTAATGACCCTAGCGAGAGTTCATACGATCGCACTAGTCGGACTCGTCGGCCATCTCATCGAAGTAGAAGTGGATATTTCGGAGGGGTTACCCGGCTACTCCTTGTTGGGCCTTCCAGATGCTGCTCTCTCAGAGTCGCGGGAGCGATTACGTTCTGCCTTTCTCAATAGTGGATTACCGTGGCCAAATAAGAAGGTGACGATCTCGTTATCACCAGCGTGGCTTCCTAAGAGCGGGTCGCATTACGACGTACCAATTGCCATTGGTTTACTTGTCGCACAAGGTGTTATTCCAAACCCACCATCGGAATCACAGGTCATACTCGGTGAATTGGGGCTCGACGGTTCGTTGAAATTTGTACGTGGTGTCTTGCCTACACTCATCGCTGCACTGTCTTTTAACGCATCCTCGGCGATTGTTCCAATGGCTAATCTCAATGAGGCGAAGGCTGTTCCTGGCTTTGAGATTATTGCGTTCAATAGCCTGCTTGAGATCGTAGAGTTCTTTACTCGCGGTCAGATTCCAGATCAGGCGGGAGTAGATGATCACATTGAGAGCAGTGACTATCTCGACTTAATCGATGTCGTGGGACAGTTGCCTGCGCGCAAGGCGTTAGAGATCTCGGCTATCGGTGGCCATCACCTTCTTCTGATTGGTCCACCAGGAACAGGCAAGACGATGCTCGCAGAGCGAATCCCAACAATCCTGCCGACTCTAAGCGCACAAGAGTCGCTCGAGGTGAGTGCAATCCACTCCGTTGCTGGCTCACTTAATCAGCGAGGAGTTCTTACGAGAACACCACCCTTCGTTGCGCCTCATCACACAACGACAACGACAGCCATGGTCGGGGGAGGTTCGCATGCGGTGAAGCCTGGTGCCGTTTCGCTTGCTCATGCAGGTGTCTTGTTTATAGATGAAGCCCCAGAATGCGCATCTGGCGTTCTTGATTCATTGCGCCAACCACTCGAATCGGGACAGGTCACAATCTCTAGGGCTGTGAATACGGTGACATACCCCGCGAATTTTCTCTTGGTCTTGGCGGCGAACCCATGTCCTTGTGGGCGATTTAATGGTCGCGGCCGAGCGTGCACGTGTTCATCGATGCAGATCCGTAATTACTTGAAGAAATTATCTGGACCGTTACTCGATCGCATCGATATCCGAGCATTTGTGGAGGCGCCTACCCGGGTAGAGATGGCATCAGAGCTACTCGGTGAATCGAGCGCTTGCGTAAAAGAGCGCGTGATAGCAGCACGAGGCGTTGCGGCAGAACGCTTCAAAGGCGAGCGGTGGTCTATTAACTCGCAGATTCCATCGAGTGAATTGCGAGGTCGCTTCAAGGCGGCGCGTGACGGGATGGCACTTCTGCATGCCGAGCTAGATTCGGAACGGCTGAGCGCTCGAGGATTTCATAAGGTCTTACGTGTTGCCTGGTCACTCGCAGATCGGACAGGTCGAACTATTCCAAGCCGCGAGGATGTCGAAGCAGCCTTCACTATGCGCGAAGGGACCTTCCTATGACAGATGATGAGCAGGCTCGATTAATTCTAATTTCAGCGATTGAAGGAAATTCAAAGTATTGGACGAACGAGGTACTGCAATACGGGGCGGAAGAAGTGGTCGAGCGACTACAAGGAAATTTTTATCAGGGCGGACGTCACTCTGGGGAGAAGATTGGCGATCGAATACGTTCTGTACATTCTGAAGAGTTGATTGACACTCTGCAAGAAGGGTTTCTCTTAACACCATCATCGGAGGATTGGCCGGTTGCGCTCAACGATTTGATTGCGCCGCCCTTTGCACTCATTGGCCTTGGCGAGCGAGAGATTCTCCCGACCTTAAATCAGAGCATCGGGATCGTAGGGACCCGCAATCCAACACATTACGGATCAAGAATCGCTAGTGAGTTCGCAGCATCACTCTGTGATCGCGGGTGGGCGATTGTTAGCGGTGGCGCCTATGGGATCGATAGTGCTGCTCATAGGGGAGCACTTGCGGTTGAAGGTGAAACCGTCGCCGTTTTAGGTGGGGGAGTGCGAAGTATCTTTCCATCGGGAAACGATCGCCTCTTCACTGAAATAGCGACCCATGGACTCCTTCTCTCAGAAGTCTTACCAACGGTGCCTGCAGTTCCTCATCGATTCCTTATTCGAAATCGGTTGATCGCAGCGCTCTCTCGTGGATTGCTCGTTGTAGAGGCAGCCCATCGAAGCGGTTCACTTCGAACCGCCCGCGATGCCGCAGAGCTCTTACGTCCAGTGATGGCGATTCCAGGGCCTATCAATACGCCTACTAGCGAGGGCTGTCATCGACTCATCAATGAACGTCGCGCTGAACTTGTCTCCTCGGTCGATGAGATTATGGAGTTGGTGTCGCCGTTATAGTGAGATGATTCTCCAATGAGTGACCATAGATCTGGATTTGTCGCTGTCATTGGGCGTCCCAATGTCGGCAAGTCCACCTTGGTCAATGCGCTCGTGGGGAAGAAGATCGTTATTACTTCTCATCACCCCAATACAACGAGGAATCCGATTCGTGGAATTATCTCCAAGCCTGATTATCAGATGATCTTGGTAGATACCCCAGGGGTCCACAAACCTAAGACTCTGCTTGGTACACGACTCAATGCAATGGTTGCCGAAAATCTTGAGTCAGTTGATGCAGCCCTCATTTGCTTGCCAGTTGATGAAGCGATTGGAGCTGGCGACGAGTTCATCGTGAAGCAATTGGGGCATATTCGCAACATCTTTATTGCGGTCACTAAAGTCGATCGAGCCACAAAGCCCGAAATATTGATCGCAAAATTAGTTGAAGTCTCAGAGTTTATTGAGCGAAATAACCTCACTATTCGAGAAGTCGTACCGGTATCAGCAAAGCGCGAAGAGCAGACCGAGCTATTGATGGAGCTGCTATCTTCTGCACTCCCAATTTCGCCATCGCTCTACCCGGAAGATATTTCGACAGATCAAGCAGCTGAACTCACGATCACCGAGTTGATTCGTGAAGCGGCGATTGAGGATCTCTACGAAGAGCTTCCGCACTCAGTGATGATCACGATCGATGAATTCTCAAAGCGGGAAGGTAAGAACTTCTTCGATATTCATGCAACGCTTCATGTAGAGCGTGATAGTCAGAAGTCGATCATTATCGGACCACAGGGTTCGCGCCTCAAGGCGATCGGAACAACCGCCCGCGGGAGCATTGAAAATTTCTTAGGTGGCAAAGCCTTCCTAGGGTTGCATGTGAAGGTATCGAAAGAGTGGCAGCGCGATCCGAAAGCCCTCGCCCGAATGGGATTTACTGAGTAACTGACTTTCGACCAGCGAAGTAAGAGCCGATTAAGACGAGCGGTAATCCAAGGACGATTCCAAGAGTAAGCGGCTCGCCTAAGACAATCACGCCCAGCACGATTGCAAATGCCGTATTGAGGTATGTAACAAGTGATGCTCGGGCCGATCCGATATCGGCTAAGAGCATAAAGAAGAGAATGAAGGCAAGGGCGGTCGGGAATAGACCAAGTGCAAATTGGGCAGCAACAACCTTTCCGCTCGGCAGATGATGGGGGAGAGCGAGGAGCGCAAATGGCAGATAGAAGAGAGCGGTAGTAGCCATCGCCACTCCGTTGATCGCGATGGGATTTACCTCTGGAATCTTCGTCGTAACGGTTGTTACAGCAGTCGCGTAAGAAAGTGATGCGAGCAGGATCATGCCGATCGCAAGTGGATTCTGGTTCGACCTTATGCTCTCAATACCAACAACTAAGAGCACTCCAATAAAGCCAACCACCATTCCGGCAAGCCGCTTTGAATGCCAAACAGTTTTATCTCCGTTGATAGAGGCGAGAATTGATGCCCAGATTGGAACCGTTGCAACAAGCAATCCTGCAAGTCCAGAGGTGACCTTTCGTTCCGCAGATGTGATCAGCAGCCATGGGAGGAACATCTCCAAGATTGCATAGAGAAGCACATAGTGGAATTTCTTGAGGGCAGGAATGAGATTCTTCTGGTAGATCGCAATGGGTAGAAGGACGAGGGCGCCGATGAAGGTTCTGCTACAGACAATCACAGGAACTGAGAGTTCTGCTACCGAGACCTTAAGAAGAAGGTATGGAACGCCCCATAGAAGGCCGATAGTGATGAAGAGAAACCAATTCTTGCGGCTCACTTCTTCCTCGACGCGATCACTCGTGAGTAGAGAGCGATAGTTTGATCAGCGATAGCGTCCCACGAGAAATCTGCGATCGCCCGCTTGCGACCTGCAATACCGAACTCCTTGAGCTTGCCCGGTTGGGCTAACAACTCGTTGGCAGCACGAGCGAAAGCTGTTTCGAAGGCGGGACCATCACCGTTGTAATCAACGAGCTGACCGGTAATTCCATCCTGAACGACTTCTGGAATTCCGCCGACGCGAGAAGCGAGCACTGCGGTCTCACATGCCATCGCCTCAAGGTTCACGATTCCTAGTGGCTCATAGATCGATGGACAGAGGAAGAGGTCGGCTCCAGTGAGAAGCACCTTCATGTGGTCAAGGCTCAGGCGCTCTTGAATCCACCAAATATTCGCGCGCTCTTTCTGTAGGCCCTCGATCAACTCTTGGATTTCGCGGCCAATACCTGGTTCATCAGCGTTTCCGGCGGCGAGAACGAGACCAACATCTGGATTTACCTCGCGCCAGGCACGAAGTAAGTGGGCCAAGCCCTTCTGACGAGTGATTCGCCCGATAAAGATCGCGTAGCGTCCGGTGATTCCATAATGGTTTGCAATTGCGGGATCTGTAGTTGGAGCGAAAGCCTCTGTATCAACGCCATTGAGAATGACATGGACCTTCGCGGGATCGAGATCGGGATAAGCCTTAAGGACATCGGTTCGCATGCCATTACTCACTGCAATGATCGCATCAGCGTTCTCATAAGCGTTCTTCTCGGCCCATGAGGAGATTGCATATCCACCGCCAAGTTGCTCAGCCTTCCATGGACGATCTGGTTCGAGTGAATGGGCTGTGATCACATGAGGGACACCGTGAAGCAGGCCACCAAGATGACCGCCCATATTGGCGTACCAGGTATGTGAATGAAGAAGATCAACCCCATCGACCGCATGAGCAATTTCAATATCGGTGCTGAGCGCTGCTAGAGCAGGATTGAGAGAAGCAAATGAATCTGAGAGTGGATGGTTGGTCGCATCAGTTGGCGCCGCATCACCGTTCTTGCCAAAGGTATGCACATCGACTTCGATCTTGGATCGGAGTGCTTGGGTGAGCTGTAAGGCATGAACACCTGCGCCACCGTAGACATGAGGTGGCCACTCTTTGGTGATCAAGCCAATCTTCACAATGCACCTTCCTGAACGTAGGCGCTAAGGGTATCGTTAAGCCATGAGCCGACGCGAAGTCCCACTAGGAATCGTGCTCGCCGGTGGTGAGGGAAAGCGGTTAATGCCTCTTACTGCAGATCGCGCAAAGCCAGCAGTTCCATTTGGCGGGGCTTATCGTCTTGTGGATTTTGTTCTTTCAAACTTAGTGAATGCAGATCTACGCAAGATCGCGGTTCTGACTCAATATAAATCTCACTCGCTCGACCGTCACATCACCACAACCTGGCGGATGTCGACCTTGCTTGGAAATTACATCACTCCTGTTCCAGCTCAGCAGCGCCTCGGTCCACGTTGGTACACCGGATCGGCTGATGCAATCTTGCAAAACTTTAATCTGATTCACGATGAAGATCCTCGCCATATCCTCGTCTTCGGTGCTGATCACGTCTATCGCATGGACCCAGAACAGATGTTTGATTTCCATCTCGAAACCGGCGCAGGCGTCACAGTCGCTGCGATTCGAGTGAAGCGATCCGAAGCGTCAGAGTTTGGTTGCATCGAGTTGGCCGATGATGGAATTACGATCAAGGCCTTCCATGAGAAGCCAGTGAATCCTCCGGCGATGCCAGGAAATCCTGATTACACCTTGGTCTCGATGGGTAACTACATCTTTAAGCGTGATGTCATGGAAGAGGCACTGCTTGCAGATGCTGACGACCTTGCAAGTCGACATGATTTAGGTGGCAACATCATTCCGATGTTAACCGCGCAAGGCCGCGCCTTTGCCTACGACTTTGCCAATAATCATGTTCCGGGAGAGACCGAACGCGATAAGGGATATTGGCGAGATGTAGGTAGCATCGATGCTTACTACGACGCACATATGGACCTGGTCTCGATCCATCCAATCTTTAATCTTTACAACCGCGAATGGCCGCTGCTCACCAATCCACCATCACTACCACCTGCAAAATTCTCCGAGAATGGCTCTGCCGTTGATTCGATCGTCGGTGCTGGATCCATTATCGCTGGCGGCCGAATGGAACGAAGCGTTGCCTCCTTTGATGTCCATGTAGGGGATCATGCAATCGTTCAAGGCGCAGTATTAATGCCATCTGTTCGAGTCGGTAAGGGCGCAATCGTTCGCAATGCGATTCTCGATAAGAATGTCGTTATCGAGCCTGGCGCACAAATCGGCGTCGATCTCGATCGTGACCGCGAGCGCTACACAATCTCGCCAAGTGGAATCGTTGTCGTCGGAAAAGGCGAAATCGTTACCAGGTAGTTGTTCGATCCTTCAGTTGGAGATATCGCACAAGAACTTCTGGTGTTGGCTTTGCACTCACACTCTTCACTTCGCCTAAATCCCAATCTGGTGCTTGTGCGCCCCCAAGTAGCGCCCACGCCGCTTGTCTAGCTGCGCCATTTGCTACATATTCACCTGCAGGTGGAATAAGAACTTCACGACCAAAGAGCGCCGCAGCAATCTCACCGATCGCTGGGTTCTTTGCTGCGCCACCGATCAAGAGAATGCGATTAACCGCGACACCCCTCTGAGCGAGTGAGTTTGTCGCATCAACCAATCCGCAGAGCATTCCTTCAATATAAGCGCGAGCAATATCGTTCCGGTTAGAATTCTCGAGCGTAATGCCAGTCAAAGTGCCGGTGGCATCTGGTCGGTTTGGCGTGCGTTCGCCTTCAAAGTAAGGAAGCAAGGTAAGCCCATGTGCACCCGCGGGCGCAGCAAGTGCGAGTTCACCAAGTTCATCATGAGTGCAACCAAGAATCTGAGTTGCCGCATCTAAAATCCGGGCGGCGTTAAGTGTGCAAACGAGCGGAAGGAAGCGACCGGTGACGTCGGCAAATCCTGCAACCTCACCACTTGCATCATGAGTGGATGTATCAGAGACTGCAAAGGCGGTGCCACTTGTGCCGAGTGAGACGATGACATCACCGGGTTCGGCTTGCAGCCCAAAGGCAGCGCCAGCATTATCACCTGCACCTGCTCCGATTTTTACGCCTGTTGAAGTTGTAGCGCCCCAGGCATTACTTGAAATGATTTTCGGCAAGATGACATTGGTATCTGATCGCAACATCGCAGCGAATAACTCGCGGTCGTACTCAGATGTCACTGAATTGAAATACCCGGTACCGGAAGCATCGCTTCGATCGGTGAAGATATCTGATAACTCTTTCTTGCCACTTAACTTCCATGAGAGCCAATCATGGGGAAGGCAGATCGCTGCAACCTTTGCGGCGTTCTCTGGTTCGGCATCTGCGAGCCATCGAACTTTGCTTCCGGTAAAGGATGCGACGAGGGCAGAGCCGGTTCGCGCTGCGATATCTGGAAATTCATTGTTGATTGCGGCCGCTGCGTCTGCTGATCGCGTGTCATTCCAGAGTAGTGCTGGACGAAATACTGAGCCAGATTGGTCGAGGGCGACCATCCCGTGCTGCTGTCCACCAATCGAGATAGCGGCTACATCATCGAGGCCGCCGGCAGCGGCGATCGCCTCCTGAAGTGCGGCCCACCATGAATCGGGGTGGACTTCGGTCCCGGCGGGGTGAGCTGCGCGACCTTCTCGAACGAGGCGCCCACTCTCTGCATCCCGAATGACAACTTTTACAGATTGAGTCGAACTATCGACACCGGCGACTAATGGCATGGGGCAAGGGTAGACTTATTTCGTCAACGTTGACCATCTTGCTCGCATCTGAGCAGACATTTATCAGACCTTATTTGGAGATTTTCATGCGTATTGGTGTTCTTACTGGTGGCGGAGACTGCCCAGGACTTAATGGCGTAATTCGTGCGGCAGTGACCAAAGGCGTTAAAGAGTACGGCTATGACTTCGTCGGATTCCGTGATGGCTGGAAGGGTCCACTCGAGGGCCTCACTATGGAGCTCAATCTTGAGACCGTCCGCGATATCTTGCCAAAGGGTGGAACCATCCTCGGTTCATCGCGCACCAACCCATTTAAAATTGATGGTGGCGTAGAGAAGATTAAAGAGAACCTTACAAAGTTTGGCATCGATGCACTTATCGCAATCGGCGGAGAGGATACCCTCGGTGTCGCAACCAAGCTTGATGCACTTGGAGTCAAGGTCATTGGCGTTCCAAAGACAATTGATAACGATCTCAATAACACCGATTACACCTTCGGATTTGATACCGCTGTAAATATCGCCGTCGAAGCGATTGACCGCCTGCACACGACTGCAGAATCCCACCATCGTCCAATCGTGGTTGAGGTCATGGGCCGACATGCTGGCTGGATTGCGCTCCACTCAGGTATTGCCAGCAGTGGTGCTGCAGTGCTCATTCCAGAAGTGAAGTTCTCGGTCGAGAAGGTCTGCGAATATGTTCACTCTTCCTTTAAGGCGAACCGCGCTCCCATCATTGTGATTGCAGAAGGTGCGATTCCGCAAGATGGCGATATGGTCATCAAGGATCAGAGCCTGGATGCATTCGGACACGTGAAGTTATCTGGTATTGGTGATTGGCTCGCAGCTGAAATCACTGAACGCACAAAATATGAGACTCGTTGCACCGTTCTGGGTCACATCCAACGTGGTGGCACACCAACTGCCTTTGACCGCGTCCTCTCAACTCGCTTTGGCCTTCAGGCGATCACTGCGATTCACGAGGGTGATTTCGGCAAGATGATGGCTCTCCATGGCACAGATATCGCTCGAGTCCCACTCGCATCAGCGACAAATGAGTTGAAGCTCGTTCAGCCTGCGCTCTACGCAGAAGCCGAGGTCTTCTTCGGATAATTGCCCGGCGCGAGCCGAGCAGAGTTCCGTACGATTACATCATGACGACATTAGATAACCTCTTCACCCCTGGGCTAGTTGCTGCTCAGCAACCACAATGGCCTGGGGGAGTAGAGGGCGATGCCGTAAAGGCAGCGGTTGCGACGCTCTCGAAGCTGCCACCACTTGTCTTCGCAGGAGAATGTGACAACCTCAAAGTTCGAATCGCTGCGGCTCAAGAGGGCAAGGCATTCTGGTTACAAGGCGGAGATTGCGCCGAGACATTTGTTGCGGCTACCGCTGATTCGATCCGAAATCGCATCAAGACGATCTTGCAGATGGCTGCCGTTCTTCAATACTTCGCAAGTCTGCCAGTCATCAAAGTTGGTCGCATGGCCGGTCAATTCGCAAAGCCACGAAGCAATAACGACGAGACGCGCGATGGCGTCACGCTCCCTGCTTATCGAGGCGATGCAGTTAACGATCTTGAATTCACACTTGAAGCACGTACGCCAAACCCCGAGCGCCTGGTTCAAGTCTACAACACATCGTCGGCCACACTCAATCTCGTTCGAGCATTTACTCAAGGTGGTTTCGCAGATCTTCGTCAGGTTCATACCTGGAATAAAGGCTTCGCAAATGATCCACGCTTTGGTGCTCGTTATGAGGAGATGGCCAATGAGATTAGTCGCGCCCTTGCATTCATGGAATCTGCTGGCGTTGATCCAGAGTCATTCAAATCTGTAGATTTCTATTCAAGTCATGAGGCACTCATTCTCGAATACGAACGCCCATTAACTCGCATCGACTCCCGCACCAACCTTCCTTACGATGTCTCTGCGCACTTCTTGTGGATTGGTGAGCGCACGCGTCAGATGGATGGCGCGCATATAGACTTCGCATCAAAGATCCAGAATCCAATCGGCATCAAGCTCGGACCTAAGACAACTCCAGAAGATGCCCTTGCGATGATTGCAAAACTCAATCCCACGAATGAACCTGGTCGACTTACCTTCATCACTCGTATGGGCGCAGGTCAGATTCGCGAGAAGTTGCCACCACTCTTGAAGGCGGTAACGGACTCCGGCGCAAAGGTCTTGTGGGTCTGCGATCCAATGCACGGAAATACCTTTGAAACATCAACCGGCTACAAGACTCGTCGTTTTGATGATGTCATGGACGAGGTCCGAGGATTCTTCGAATCCCATAAGGCGATCGGTACCCATCCAGGTGGAGTTCATATCGAGCTCACCGGCGATGATGTCACCGAATGTCTTGGCGGCGGAGAACAGATCTCCGAGGCAGATTTGGCCGATCGTTATGAATCGGCCTGCGATCCACGCCTCAATCACACGCAATCACTCGAGCTCGCCTTCTTGGTAGCCGAGATGCTCCGCGATCGTTAGGCCCTACCCCTCTCTATCTCTTCAGGTCTAAAGTATTGCCGTGCTCGCTCAATCAACTATGAAGACTCCCGCAGGGACGCTCTATCTGATCTCTAGGGAACATGTTCTCTTGGCTGCTGGGTTTCGTAACTTCGCCTCGCTGCTCGAGCGTATGGATGACACAGAGTTCTCACTCGGGTTAAAGGATGTCAAGAAGATTCCGGTCATTACGGATCTGATTACCGATTACTTTGATGGCGATCTCAATGCAATCAATGGCATCACCGTCCGCCAACCAGGCTCGGAGTTCTTACAGAGCGTCTGGAAGTCACTGCGAAAAGTTCCTGCTGGCAAGACATGGAGTTACGCGGACCTTGCAAAGAAGATTGGATCACCTGCTGCCGTTCGTGCAGTTGGAACCGCCTGCGGAAGGAACCTCATCGCCCCGATTATTCCGTGCCATCGAATTGTGAAGAGCGATGGTGCGATTGGAAATTACGGCTATGGCGTTGAGACGAAAGAGTTCTTGTTACGCCACGAGGGAGCGCTTGAGTAAATCAGGCAAGACCTTCAATACTTGTTCAAGCTGAGCATCATCAAAATCCATATGAGTGACAAGTCTTAATAGCTTTGACCCCATCGCCCCAGCGAGAATGCCGTGCTCGGCCAACTCTGCAACGAGATCGCCTGCGCTCTTTGAAGACTTGCTGACATCGATCGCAACGATATTTGTATGTGTGAAACTTGGGTCAATGAAGATCGAAGATACTTCAGCGCAAGCACTTGCGATAACTTTTGCTCGACGGTGATCTTCAGATAAGCGCTCAATATTGTGGGTGAGGGCGTAGTCGACGGCCGCGGCCAAGATACCAATCTGTCGCATTCCTGCGCCATAGCGCTTGCGCCAACGTTGTGCCTCGACGATTCGATCTTTAGTGCTGAGCATCATCGAACCAACTGGTGCGCCAAGGCCTTTCGAGAAGCAGACACTGACGGTATCGAAATGCGATGCAAACTCTGCGAATGAGGTTCCGGAAGCGATGTGGGCATTCCAAATACGAGCGCCATCGAGGTGCATGGTCAGCCCCATCTTCTGGGATTCGATGCGAAGTTTGGCAATCTCGTCGATTGGCTGAACTGTGCCACCGCCAAAATTATGGGTGTTCTCTACCGCGATGGCAGTGGTGGAAACTAAGTAGGCACCAGCATTTGGTGATGCAATCTCGAGCGGGGCAGAGGCGTCAAGAATTCCGTGAGGAGAAGGCCAGGTTCGGGTCGTAATTCCGCTGAAGACCGCACCGGCGCCAAGTTCGGCACGAACAATATGTGATTGTGTTTCAGTAAGGAGTTCTTCACCTGGCTTCACCAAGGTGCGGATCGCTAATTGATTGCTGAGAGACCCGGTTGGAGTAAAGAGTCCTGCCTCTTTTCCGAAGAGCCGGGCAACTCGCTCCTGCAGAGCATTGACAGTTGGATCATCGCCGTAGACATCATCGCCGACAGGTGCAGCAGCGATCGCTTCACGCATTCCGGTAGAAGGCCTGGTTACTGTGTCAGAGCGTAGATCGATCATGCTGGCACCTCCGTCGCTGGTTCCTCTGATCGAATAATAACTACCAAGGCGACAATCACCAGTGATCCACCAATCAGAGTGCGTAGCGCAAGGTGTTCGTGGCCGAAGATCACGCCGAAGATAGCCGCAAAGATGTACTCCATGGTGAGCAGAATTCCGATCGCGGTTGGCGCCATAAAGGATTGGGTCCAGGTCTGAATGAGGAATGCGAATGCACTTGCAAAGATCGCGGTAAAGAGGATCGCCTTCCAAACGCCAGCATCATGAGGTGCCTCGGTCTTCGTTGAAAGGCTGGCAATGAAGCTGATGGCACTTACTGTGGCCATCTGAACGACTGTGAGTGCATAGGTATCCATACCTGAACTCCACTCACCGAGTGCGATGATGTGGCCAGCGAAGAGAAGTGCGCTTACAAGGACGAGTGACTCACCGACACCGAGCGAGAGCCCTTTGAAGGAGAGCATCGCCAAACCTGCAAAAGCGAGAGCTGTTGCCACCCATTGAACCTTTGAGACCTGCTTCTTGAAGAGCCCAGCGGCAAACAGTGGAGTGAAGATTGCGTATAGACCGGTAATAAATCCAGTCTTGGCCACAGTGGTCTGCGTCAGTCCATAGGTCTGAAAAATATAGCCGCTGCCTAAAAGCGAGCCAACGACAACGCCTTTAAGTAGGAACTTCTTATTGAACTGCTTAAGAGTCTGAGGTCGCATTGCGATTAAGAGAATTGTGGCGATCATAAAGCGCCAACCAAGGAAAGAGTTCACATCAATCCGGGCGAGCGTATTTTTCATCACTACAAATGAACCACCCCAAATGGCTGTCACCATCAAGACGAGTGAGGTGATTAGATATTTATTGCGACCACCGGTCATGCGACTTTTGCTCGCATTTTTTTGAGTAGTGCTATCTCGCCACCGTGCTCAGGTTCCATGCCAGGTGTCTCTAAAATTAAGGGTGCATTCGCTACTGCAGGATGGGCAAGGAGTTCGGCAAATGGCTTCTCGCCAATTTCGCCCTTTCCAATATTTTGATGGCGATCTTTGAGAGCACCACAGATATCCATCGAGTCATTTGCGTGGATCAATTGAATCCGTTCGATGCCGACGATTTCGACGAGGAGATCTAGCGTCTTGGTCATTCCACCCTTTGTTGCAATGTCATGACCAGCAGCGAAGACGTGGCAGGTATCAAGACAAACACCGACCTTTGGATGCCACTCAAGTGCATCGAAGTACTTTGTTAGATCATCAAGTTTCTTTACCAAGGATTGTCCCTGGCCAGCTGTTGGTTCAAGAAGGAGCCAAGGATCTTCATCGGTAAGTGCGCTCAAGACCGGCATCATGCCTTCATGAATCTG
>Ga0208618_1000188_pt1 | contig 28808 bp, 30 predicted proteins | sample CryBogCBE18Jul08_FD_184585 | JGI IMG/M metagenome (GOLD analysis project Ga0208618, IMG submission 184585) | Freshwater microbial communities from Crystal Bog, Wisconsin, USA - CBE18Jul08 (SPAdes) | ecosystem: Environmental > Aquatic > Freshwater > Lake | place: Crystal Bog, Wisconsin, USA...
CTGAACCGCGTGGACCCATGATCAGGTCGATATGCGCAACTTCATTACCCTCGCCAACAAGCGACTCGCCAACAAGCATCTTATTAATCAAAGCCATTTACGTTCCCTTTCCAAAGGACCAGACAAGCTGCCATTGAGGGGCAGTTGTTACGTGATAACCGGACGACATCAACGGCCGGTCATGAGAAGCATCACAAATCACATTGCGACGCTGGCTCAACGGGTCTGCGCGATCGCGCCTACATACTCCATCTGCAGGACGGCGATGACACGCATATGTCAGACAAGCTGACGCGCTAATGCAAAAGCATGCCGGAAATCCAGGCATAGCGGCTTGTCTGCCGTCACCATCTGCTTGAATAGACCAGACTCCGTGCCATATTTCACATTACCGATCGCAAGTGCGCCAATACCCAATGCGCCATGCTCAGAAATAACGACGCCATTGTCATGGAGGCCACAACCCTCTACCCCAAGCGGCGGGACGGCGTTAACATCGGCGGCGATCAAAAGGTTCTTTGCAGTGGCAAGATCTTCTTTTGAGAGTACCTGCACCCCGGCGCGCGCAGCGCAAAGCGCGATTTCATGATCGATCAGAAGCGCCCTAACCTGTTCTGCAGAACTGCCATCAGCGGGCGTTACCTTGATATTGAAACGTTTACACATTTCTTCGGACTGTTTGGCGACACGATCCAATCCGCTGTATCCAACAGCCGTAACCTGCGCGCCTTCCAACGCGGCAATCACAGCCGAGCAATAGCCAACGACGCCAGTGGCTCCGTAAATGACGATTTTTGCGCCCTTCAAATCGCGTTGCTTTTTCTCGCGCAGAACTTTCTCGACACAGGCCACCATGGCTCCAGCCGTGGTGAAGGAACCATAGGGATCAGCAAATAGAGAAACCTCAAACGGCTTAAGCAGGGCCTTCTTGGCTTCTTCGAGCATATCAAGAGCCAAGACGGCGTCCCTGCCGGCAAAGAAGATGCCAGTACGCAGCGCAGCAGACGGCGCACGGGAGAACATTGCATCCTGCACCAAAGGCGTGACTTCATCTAGAGTGACATTGGTGTAGGGGATAGCGGCGTCAAAACCAGCGTCAATGGCCATATTCACGTCGAAGGGGCTCATGTGCTTCAACGTGCTGAGCATATGCAAAATTGCCTTGGCCATGAATTTCCTATTCCCCTCTGTCTAAGTTCTATCCTCGCGCCTCATGAGCGGGCGCTGGAGACGGCAGGACAGGCACTGCGCAGTCGATTTTTGATCCCGGCAAAGTGCGCGCGCCGTAAGGCCCATCGCCGGCCCGGAGCGACGACAGGCTTAGAACCCAGAAATGCGCTGATGTCCAGAGGCATATCTGCTGACTTTAAATAACGAGGCCACTATACAATTGGGCTATGTTAATTGATTAATATCAATTATTAAGGTTCTTGCGGTTGACGCCTGACAGGATTTCCACTTATAAGCCAGGCATCAAAGGCTCAACGCTCAGTGCGAAGGGCCTTTATTTGTCATTTTACCCCAAACTGCGGCCCCCAAAGTCACTGAACGACTTGTCCGCATGACAGGGATGAAAGATTGGATCGAAAGGAAAATTCTATGTCCCGGCGTTGCGAACTGACCGGTAAGGGCGTGCAAAGCGGCAATCTTGTCAGCCACTCTAATCGCAAAACGCGAACACGGTTTCTGCCAAATCTCGTGAATGTTACCTTGGCCTCAGAAGCACTTGCGCGCTCAGTAAGACTGCGCATTTCCGCTGCGGCTCTGCGCTCTGTTGAGCATCGCGGCGGCCTTGATGCGTTTCTGATTAAGGCTCACAATGAAGAGTTGTCGCAGAACGCTCGCGTGCTCAAGCGTGAAATTGAAAAGAAACAGCCTGTCGCGCAGGCCTGATCATTTTATACTGCTAAAATTTTTAAGCCCTGACGACCCTCAGGGCTTTTTTTATTTTGCTAGATCAGGCGGCGTCGCCTCTAACGCCAACTGAGCTAATGCGACATCGAGATCAAGTTGCGTCTGCTGCTGTGAGCCAAGTCGGCGCATTGATATGGTTCTATCGGCCGCTTCCTTCTTTCCGGCCACGAGAAGAACAGGGGCTTTAGCTAATGAGTGTTCGCGCACTTTGTAAGTTATTTTCTCGTTACGCGTGTCTATATCGACATTAAGACCAAGCTTGCGAGCAGCCGTTGCTATCTCATAAGCATACTCGTCAGCCTCTTGCGTGATGGTGCAGACCACAATCTGTAACGGAGACAGCCACAAGGGCAGATGTCCGGCATAATGCTCTATCAAAATGCCTGTAAAACGTTCTAGAGATCCAAACATAGCGCGATGGATCATTACTGGCGTTTTCTTATCGCTATCAGGTCCAATATAGGTCGCTCCAAAACGGCTAGGCAAATTAAAATCTACCTGCGTTGTGCCACACTGCCATTCACGACCAATTGCGTCACGCAGCGTATATTCAAGCTTGGGGCCATAGAACGCGCCTTCTCCTTGCTGAATACTCGTTTTCAAACCGCGTCGCGCTAATTCTTCTAGTACCCTGCCAAGGGCTAATTCAGCCTTATCCCAGGCCTCATCTGAACCCACACGCTTTTCCGGTCGTGTTGACAGCTTAACGACAACATCATCAAAACCAAAATCACGATAAATAGTCAGGATCAAATCATTGATTTTCAGCGCCTCTTCCATGATCTGGTCTTCGCTACAAAAAATATGCGCGTCATCTTGGGTAAAAGCACGCACACGCATCATGCCGTGGAGCGCGCCAGATGGCTCATAGCGGTGAACGACACCAAATTCGGCTATTTTAACAGGCAGATCACGATAAGACTTTAATCCATTCTTAAAAATCTGGACATGACCCGGACAATTCATGGGCTTGAGTGCAAAAATACGTTCATCTTCTGTTTTGGTAACAAACATATTCTCTCGGTATGTTTGCCAATGACCAGAAGTTTCCCAAAGCGCGCGGTCCAGAACTTGTGGCGTATTGACCTCGGTGTAGCCAGATACTTTCTGACGACGTCGCATGTATGAAACCAAGGTTTGGAATAATGTCCATCCTTTTGGATGCCAGAAAATTGCACCTGGACCCTCTTCTTGAAAATGGAAAAGATCCATCTCCCGACCTAGACGACGATGATCGCGCCGCTCTGCTTCCTCTAAACGATGTAGATAAGCATCCAGCTCTTCTTGCGTCGCCCAGGCTGTGCCATATATGCGGGAAAGCATTGGCTTTGTTGAGTCGCCACGCCAATAAGCGCCAGCAACTTTCATCAGCTTAATCGCTGAACCAACCTTGCCCACAGACGGAAGATGCGGACCGCGGCATAGGTCAAGCCATTGTCCCTGTTTATAAATTGAAAGAGGCTCATCCGATTTAATGCTGTCGATAAGCTCGCCCTTGAACGTTTCTCCCTTGGCGATGAACCAAGCTTTAGCGTCATCGCGGCTCCAGATCTCTCGCGTGATTTTTGCGTCCCGCAAAATAATTTCACGCATTTTTTTTTCAATTATTGGCAAATCTTCCGGCGTGAAAGGTTCTGCGCGGTGAAAGTCGTAATAAAAACCATTCTCAATGACCGGACCGATCGTTACTTGCGTATCCGGATAAAGCTCTTGCACCGCCTCAGCCAGCACATGCGCTGCATCGTGACGGATGAGCTCTAAAGCGCGCGGATCTTCCCTGGTTATAAACTCAATCTTTGCGTCTCTCTCCAGGGAGGAAGAAAGGTCGCAAACGACCCCATCAATTACCAGCGCCACGGTGCGTTTGGCCAAGGAAGGCGAGATGCTTTTAGCGATGTCTCCACCGGAGACGCCAGCGTCAAATTGACGGGAAGCCCCGTCTGGAAAACTAACCGAAATCATGTGTAGAAGCTCCTGCCACGCTCACGCGCCAATACAGATCAGCGTTGATCGTAGCGGATAAAAGAAAGCCGTTTAAACCTACAAAGCTGCTAAGGCAATTAGAGACGCGCAACAGGCGCGCTGGTAAGGCCGCTCGTACGGGTAGAGGCGTTCGATCAATAAAATGGCGCGCCCGAAAGGATTCGAACCTCTGACCCCCAGATTCGTAGTCTGGTGCTCTATCCAGCTGAGCTACGGGCGCATGCGCTGCAAATTTGGCGGCCAATCGTGGACGCAGGTGACAGTCTGGGCTCGTTTACCTACAAGCGGAGCCCTTGGCAATAGCGAAGCTTTGTTTTGCTTGCACAAATTACGACTAAAGTTCAAATTTCCCAGTCAGGCGAAACGGGCAATAGCCATGATCAATAAATTTAACGCCAATGGCGTCGAAATTTCTTATGCCGACCACAAACCAACAGCCGCAGACCGCGGTCGCACAATATTACTCATTCACGGCTTTGCCTCAAACCAATCTGTAAATTGGCAAGCCACGCAATGGCTCAAGACCCTTACCGACGATGGTCGACGCGTTGTTTTATTCGACAATCGTGGACACGGCCAATCTCAAAAGCTGTATCAGCCTACTGACTATACTCTTGAATTAATGGCGCAAGACGCGAAAGCCTTACTAGATCATCTTGCCATCCCCTGTGCGGATGTAATGGGTTATTCAATGGGCGCCCGTATCGCCATCATCTTCGCGCTGTTATATCCGCAGCAGCTGAACACGCTCATTCTTGGCGGCATTGGTCAAAATCTTTTGAAAGAACCGAGCCTCCCCAATGGCCTCGTCGAGGCAATGGAGGCTTTGGATATTGAAGCAATAAAGCATCCCATGCTCAAAATATTTCGACACTTCGCGCAGTCAACGCATAGTGATCTACGCGCCATGGCGGCTTGCGCGCGCGGTTTCCAAAAGAAAATGGACACTGCTCAATTCATGAAAATTAATCAGCCTGTTTTAATTTGCACGGGTACAAAGGATGACGTGGCTGGCGATCCCGCCCCTTTAGAACCACTATTCCAGAAAGCGCATATTGTTGCTATCCCCGATCGCGACCATAATCGCGCCGTTGGCGATCGCCTTTATCGACAAAAGGTTCTAGATTTTCTGGCGCTACAACCTTGACGGATCCTTTTTCAAAATCAAAATAATGTACAAGTTAATAATGATTTCACCCAAGTAACGCAGGAATGGATAAGAATGTTGACTGACTCCTGCGAGAAAAGCGCAAAAATTATTGATCTCGCCGCAAGAGACCCTTTGCTCGTGCGGATGCACATCGAAGCAGAAGCGATTCTGCAGCGAGAGCCAGAGCTTGGCGGCTTTATATATCCCTCGATAATGGCTCAGGACACACTCTTTGGCGTGATTACCCATCGCGTTGCGCAGCGTCTAGACCGCGCTGAAGCGCCATACGCTGCGATACGCCAAGCCTTCGATGCATGCCTGACAATTGATCCAATGCTCGTCGAGGCTTTCCGTGCCGACCTTCTCGCTGTCATCGAACGCGATCCTGCCTGCACACGCTTAATTGAGCCTGCACTCTACTTTAAAGGCTTTCATGCCTTACAAGCCTATCGTCTCAGCCATTGGGCATGGAAAAATGGTCGAAGCGATTTTGCTTTGACGTTACAAAGCCTATCTTCTCAAATTTTTCAAACCGACATTCATCCAGCAGCAAAAATCGGCAAGGGCATTTTTATTGATCATGCGACGGGCGTTGTCATCGGCGCGACATGCGTCATCGAAGATAACGTTTCGTTACTACATGGCGTTACACTCGGCGGTTCAGGCCGAACCGAAGGTGATCGTCATCCTAAAATTAGGCGAGGCGTGTTGATTGGCGCAGGCGCAAAGGTTTTAGGAAATATTGAAATTGGTCATTGCGCGATGATTGCTGCTGGATCTGTTGTGCTTGATCCGGTTCCAGCAAATAAAACAGTCGCTGGCGTGCCTGCGCGCATTGTTGGCGACGCTAAATGCGCCGAACCAGCGCTTGCCATGGATCAAATGTTGGCGGCGCTTGATGCCGGTTTGTAAAAAAGGATATTAAGGTGAAGAGCGCTTTTTACAAAATTCTCACCCTATTATTAATAAACTTCTATCCCTGGATAAATAGCGCGAACGCTGCCGGCTGGCATTACTACGATCCTGACTGCCCAATCTCGCTTAACGAAAAATCGATGAAATTCGTCGCGATGCAGCCAAAAAAAAATATTGACCGCGTCTGCGACGCCCTTTCTGATATTGGCCCAACAGTGATTGTTCTTGACGCGAGCGATAATGATCTTCGCGATATGACATGGGACATACGCATTCTAAGCCAGGACGACTCGCAGAAAGATCAAGATGTAGTCTGTCGACTACCTCCGCAAAAATATCGCAACGGCATGGTAAACTTTGATTGTGAATTCAAGAAGCCCAATAATTACGCACTACTCGCAACATTGACCAGCGATGACGGCAAAAAAACCTATATCGGCCAACATAACTTTTCAGTTGGCCTCGTCACCACGAATGAATTTTATGTTTATACGGCATTCTTCATCTGTCTGCTTGGCGCGTTGGGAATAGCCTTTTTTAGATGGCGGCAAAAGAGACGCATCTTCTAACAAACACTCCGATGATCCAGCTACACGCCAAACCTATTGTTTCGCGGGAAACCTCTAGGCGGCAGCCGCCCAGCTTCAGCACGATGGCCAATCCATTCTTTTAGATCAGTTTTATTGAGCGTAAAGACGCGACCTGCCGCATCAACCCATGACAGACCATCTTTCAGACTAAAAGTTTTTGCATCGGCGACTCCGCCATCTTTGTATCGTTGCATACGCACTCCCTTACCACGAGACATATGCGGGGCCTCATTAATTGGAAACACGAGCATTTTTCGATTCTCGCCAACAATCGCCACATGATCGCCTTTTGAAGCGACAACAATCGAGAGGCGCGCTGGCGCTTCAATAGACAAAACCGCGCGTCCCTTCCGCGTTGCAGACAAGAGATCATCTTGCGTAACGATAAATCCGCGGCCATCATTCGCGATGAGAAGAAGTTCTTCGCCGCTCACATATAACAGCACCTGCACAATCGTGGCGTCTTCATCAATGTCTAGAAAAAGCCTGATTGGCTCGCCGTGTCCACGACCGCCAGGAAGTTTTGCTGCTTCTAGAGTGAAGACCTTACCATTACTGGCGACAACAAGAATTTTTGACGTCGTCTGCGCAAAAAAAGAAGCCTCTAACGCGTCATCACCCTTGAACACTAGAGCAGAAAGATCGGACTGATGCCCTTTAAGCGTCCGAATCCATCCTTTTTTCGACACAACAATTGTAATAGGCTCGCGCTCAATCATTGCCTCTGCAAGATCAAGACTGACCGACTCTGGCGCTCGCTCAAAGGTTGTCCGACGCTTGCCTAAAGCAGTTTGAGAGCTATAGGCTTTTTTAAGTTCGCGCACCTGCCAACTAATCACTTTCCACTGCTGCGCTTCGTCAGCAAGCAAGTGATCAATCTCACTGCGCTCATCACTCAATTTTTTTAGCTCCGCGCGCAACGCCATTTCTTCAAGCTTACGTAAAGAGCGAAGCCGTGTATCCAGGACATATTCAACTTGAAGATCCGAGAGCTTGAAAACTTGTTGTAATTCTCTCTTGGCGTCATCTTCCTCGCGTATAATGCGGATGACCTCATCAAGATTAAGGAAAACAATAATCATGCCTTCCAGCTGCTCAATGCGTCTTACAATTGCAGCATGCCGATGGCGTGAGCGTCTTTGCAAAACAATACGCCGATGATCAAGCCATTGACGCAGCGCTTCATCAAGCGAGACCACCCGCGGCGTGACGCCATCCACCAAGACGTTCATATTCATCGTGAAGCGAGACTCAAGCTCAGAGAGCTTAAATAGGGTCTCCATCATAAGCTCAGGATCAATTGTGCGAGCACGCGGCTCAAATACAATACGCACATCTTCAGCAGACTCATCACGCACATCAGCAACCAAAGGTAGCTTGCGATCCGATATAAGCTCGGCTAATTTTTCGATCAGCCGTGATTTCTGAACGCCATAGGGGATTTCTGAAACGACCGCGACCCAACCGCCACGCGGCAATTCCTCTTTGAACCAGCGTGAGCGAACCCTAAAAGAGCCTCGACCAGTACGGTAGGCCTCTGCAATATCCTCTCTCGAGTCTATGACCACGCCGCCAGTTGGAAAATCTGGACCCTGCACAAATCTCAACAAATCGTCAGCGGATCCTTTCCGATGCGACACAAGATACAACGCGGCGTCACAAAGCTCTGAAAGGTTATGAGGCGGAATAGATGTCGCCATGCCGACGGCAATACCCTGTGCGCCATTGGCAAGAAGATTAGGCAATGCTGAAGGAAGAACGACAGGCTCTTTTTCTTCACCGGAATAGTTTGGGGTGAAATCAATTGAGTCCTCGTCAATGCCTTCAAGCAACAATCGACTAACTGCCGTCATTCTTGCTTCAGTATAACGGTATGCTGCAGCTGAATCGCCATCAACATTACCGAAATTCCCTTGGCCATCGACAAGAGGAAAACGTGAGGAAAAGTCCTGAGCGAGACGAACAAGAGCGTCATAAATTGCCTGATCGCCATGGGGATGGAAAGAACCCATGACATCACCAACTATTTTAGCGCATTTCTTAAATGGCGCTCCAGGATCAAGCCTGAGTATATGCATCCCGTAAAGAATGCGTCGATGCACAGGCTTCAAACCATCACGCGCATCAGGAAGCGCACGGCCGGTAATCGTCGACAGGGCATAACGTAAATAGCGCTCCTCAAGCGCTTCGCGCAGATCAATCGGCGTCGGCGTCGTTTCGATCCCGCCAGTCTTGCCCCTACCTGCTGAACCACCTTTTTGAGCCATTAAGATTGCCTCATCCTGATCACTTTAAAATCGCTCACGTCGAATTTTCGCGCGGGAATCTTTCCCTTTAAAGAGGCCGCGCTCTCTTTGGAAATTCACCCCAAACCTTTGATGCTAGTTGACTTTCTATAGCTTTCCCAGCGCCAGTCGGCAGGAAAAGGCTCTATTGCCCTTCGGCGATGGATGCAAGCGGCTGAGACCCAAGCTCGATTTCTATTTTTATTTTTTTATCACGCAGCCCATTAACGCGCTTGCTAGCGTGCAACAAAATCCTTAGAACCACGCCATCTCCGACGATAAAACAATCGGGAAAAATGAAACAATTCCTAACAATTCTGCCACTTATGGCCTGCATGCTGACGATGGCCGACGCTGCTGAACCGATCCTCGTCACAACGTCTCAAACGCCAAATTTCCCTCAATCGGCAGCCCCGCTGATTGATCAGTCTCGTGCTGAAAATCCTCTGCAGGCTCTATGCCGAGAGATATTTGTTGATGTAGACGAGGGCTATGGCGTTACCAGCAAACAGCCGCGCACTGTCTGCGAAGAAAGCAGATAACAGCGCCAAACTAAGACTTAAGCCGCCAACCGGCTCAACGCATCGATGTAAAGCGCTCTGGACGTAGGAAGACTAACAAAACGCGGTGCGAACACATCTCGCATCAAAAAATAACCAGTTAAGCGAAAAGCGCCAATCAGATCTTCTCTTGTCGCGACATGTCGCAAATCCTGCAAGAAAACAGGATACGGCAATAAACGCTCCCTCCAGGGCTCTCCAGCGTTGCGACTAACAACCCGCCCTGATCTCGGCGAAACATACGCTAAATCCTCCTGATCCCCGGTTAAAGCGCATGCCTGTAAATCTAACCCAAAGCCCAAAGCGCTTAATAAGGCTAGCTCAAAACGCGCCATCGCCATTGCACCATTATTATCCAAGCAAAAGCCGCTAATAATTGCTTCCGCAAGCTCATAGAGCTCTGAATGCGGGTCTCGCTCAGGCAAAAGCCGCAAAAAAGAAATTAAGGTCGCAAGCCCATGCAGCGCTGCGCCATTGTTTAAAAAACGCGCTGTGCGCAATTCTATGGGATCAACAATGAAGGCCCCAAGATGCTCTTCTAGCCGCGCGCGCCAAGAAATGAGCACGCGGTTGCCTGCTTGCAAAACCGGTCTCTGGTCGCGAGAGCGGCCACCCCGCACAACGCCAAGACACCGACCGCGCTCGCGCGTCATAACCTCTAGAATGACTGATGTTTCTCCGTGCTTGCGTGCGCCGATGACAAGCCCAGCATCCTGCCACTGCATCTTGAGCCTCTCCGACTGAGCTTAAAGCCAGACTACACTTCTGAAAGTTTTTTCTGTGGCGAATAATCAAAATCTTCAGCTTGCTTGATAATCGCCTGTCCGCAGGTCAGGCGATTCTGACTAGGATCAAACGTCAGCGTTGGCGAGCCGTAGAGAGTCCAACCATTACTGAGGGCTTCGGTGACCCGATGGCAAAACGTCGCGTCGTCTGGCCCGGTCAGATAACGATATACGATTGTGAGTTTTTTTTTCTTCGACATGAGAGACCCTCATCACGAATCGATCAGACCTGAGGTGTATTATGTATCTTTAGGGAACTCCAAGCGCATTTCGCGATAACGCTCGGGGTCATCCTCCCAGTTTTCTCGAACCTTGACGAATAAGAAAAGATGAACAGGCTGTTCGGCGGCTTCGGCAATCTCACGGCGCGCCGCCTGACCAATCGCTTTAATTGTTCGCCCACCTTCGCCGATAACAATGCGCTTTTGGCCATCGCGCGCAACATAAATTGTCTGTTCAATACGCGCCGAGCCATCTTTTTGATGCTTCCAAATATCAGTTTCGACAGTTGACTGATACGGGATTTCATCGTGCAGCCGGTGATAAATCTGTTCACGTGTTATTTCTGCGGCGAGAATACGCAACGGCGCGTCAGACAGTTGATCTTCTGGATAAAGCCAAGGCGATGGCTTCATATAACGCCCAATGGCCTGACGTAAGGAACCCACGCCATCACCTGTGAGAGCTGAAATCATAAAAGTATCATTAAATTTCACGCACTCATTAAGCTTCGCTGCCAATGCCAGCAACGCCTCACGCGCAATGACGTCTATTTTATTAATGACAAGAATTTTTGGCGCCGCACTTTCCTGCATCTGAGCTAGAATTGCGTCAACTTCTTCATCAACGCCTCGACGGGCGTCAATCAGCACCACAATAACATCAGCATCCGCCACGCCGGAAAGGGCACTTGACACCATTGCGCGATCTAGACGGCGTTTAGGTTTGAAAATTCCAGGCGTATCGATGAGGATAATTTGCGCTGCATCTTCAATCGCGATCCCACGCACAAGCGCTCGCGTTGTTTGCGCTTTTCGTGAGACAATTGATACTTTTGCGCCAACAAGCTGGTTAAGGAGGGTCGATTTTCCAGCATTAGGCGCCCCCACAAGCGCGGCAAAACCACATCGCGGATCAGCCGACTGATCTGAATGATCGTTCACGCACCTCCCCTTTCGTTTGGATGCGTTTCTATTTGTTCACGCGCCATAAAAGCTGTTGCGGCTGCCTGCTCTGCCGCCCGTTTCGACCCACCAAGGCCGATGATTTGCTCAAAACCTGGAAGCTCAACGGCAATTTCGAAACACGGCGCATGATCGGGTCCTCCCCGCGAAATTAACAGATAGCGCGGCGGCGCCAAATGGCGCGCCTGAGCCCATTCTTGCAGAGCGGTTTTGGCGTCTCTCAAATCTGGGGCCGCCGCATGCATCTTAGGCCCAAAAGCCAAACTGACGACCTGCTTTGCTGCTCCTAGGCCAGCGTCCATATAAACAGCGCCAATAATCGCCTCGCAGCTATCGCCAAGAATTGCCTGCTTTTTACGCCCGCCTGTTTGCGCTTCACCGTCACCCAATCGAATAAAAGGACCAACACCCCATGCTTCAGCAACCTCAGCACAGGTCTCCTTACGCACTAATGCGGCCAATCGACGAGAAAGCTCGCCTTCACTTTGATCTGGGTAAGTTTCAAATAACATATGGGCAATAATTAACCCAAGAACCCGATCGCCAAGAAACTCAAGCCGCTCATAAGATGCAGCGCGCTTTGGGGCTGCGCTCACATGGGTTAACGCCCAACGCAACAGCATAGGGTCAGAAAAAGAATGGCCGACCCGAGCTTCTAATGCGCTGAGATCAATTTTCATTCGCGCCATAGCGCTATCAATGCGCCGAATGAAACAGTCTGCCCCAGCGAACTGACATTGGCCAACGCCAGAAAGCGAGTGGAGACTCATCTCGTTTAACTGAGAAGAAAACAATTTCTGCACGGCCAACAAGATTTATAAAAGGCACATATCCAACACCGCCAAGCTCTGGGGCAATTCGCGAGTCTGTAGAATTATCGCGATTATCTCCCATCATGAAATAATGTCCTTGAGGAACAACATAGAGCTCAGTATTATCATTAATGCCATGATCGCCTTCAATTTCGATAATCCTGTGCTCAACGCCCGGATGATCAGCGTCGCCTGGCAGGGTTTCATTATAAGTTGAGACAGCAACTTCACGGCCTTCGCGATTTTCTGTTATGGCCTTTTCAACTGGTTCGCGCGGCACAATAACGCCATTAATATATAAACGCCCGTCGATCATCTGAATGCGATCTCCCGGCAATCCGATAACGCGCTTAATATAATCTGTCTCGTTATCTCGCGGCAGCTTAAAGACAACGACGTCGCCACGCTTTGGCGACGCGCCTAAAATACGCCCAGAAAAAATATTAGGACCAAAAGGCATTGAGTAATTTGAATAACCATAGGCATATTTTGAAACGAACACGTAGTCGCCAATTAATAGAGTTGGGATCATCGATCCCGACGGAATATTAAATGGCTGAAAGAAAAGAGTGCGAATAACCAAAGCAATCGCCAGGGCCTGGATGATCACCTTGACCGTTTCCAGAATGCCGCCCTCTTCTTGCTTTTTGACTTTGGAGGAATTCCTGCTCAACCCACGCTCTCCTACATTCCATGCGCTGCATTGACACGCAGAACTAAATCATCATCCCGCTTAGCACGGCAAAGCCTCGATGAGAACCTGCGCTTGGGCAAGCGGATATTCATCTGTAAGCGTGAGATGGATGGCGACTCTCATCCCCACAGGGGTCATGAGCTTTAATTTTTTTTCAGCGCCCCCCGTCAAGGCCATCGTTGGCCGGCCGGAAGGAAGATTAACGACACCCATATCTTTCCAAAAAACCCCTTCGCCGATCCCAGTGCCAAGGGCTTTTGCGCAAGCCTCCTTAGCGGCAAAACGTTTTGCGTATGAAGCGGCGCGGGCGGATCGTTGATCAGACTTAGCCCGCTCAATATCTGTAAAAAGCCTATGGGTGAAACGCACATCATAGCGCAAAAGAGCGCGCTCTATACGCCGAATATCACATAGGTCATTACCCGAACCAAGTATCACGATAAGCTTGCCCGTCCTTCTCTTATCGCACAGCGCATCTGATGCACTGCCTGCGAAAGACCAACAAATACGGCTTCGCCAATCAAAAAATGCCCAATATTCAATTCAGCTATTTTTCCTAAAGCTGAAATCTGACGCGCGGTATCATAGTCCAGCCCATGACCCGCATGAACCTCAATACCCTTTTTAGCTGCATATTCGACAGCCTGGGCAATTCGCTCAAATTCGTGATCAGCGCGATTAAAATCACCAACTTCTCTAGCATGACACCAAGCCCCAGTATGTAACTCAATGACTGGCGCCTGGATTGAGGCAGCAGCATCAATTGCATCGCGGGAAGGTTCAATAAAAAGGGAGACGCGCACGCCGCCACGGTTGAGCTGATCAACATATGGGACGAGATAGTCGTGCGTGCGAACGACATCTAGACCGCCTTCAGTTGTTCGTTCAGTGCGCTTTTCAGGCACGAGACAGGCGGCATGCGGACATATTAACAGGGCAATATCCAACATTTGCTCCGTTGCAGCCATTTCAAAATTCAGTGGCTTTGATATCGCGGCCTTAAGACGCGTCATATCTAAATCTGTAATGTGCCGACGATCTTCGCGCAGATGAGCGGTGACGCCATCTGCGCCTGCGTCAATAGCCATAAGCGCCGCACGAATGGGGTCAGGACGCGGCCCGCCACGCGCATTACGTAACGTTGCGACATGGTCGATGTTTACGCCAAGACGTGGAGCTAAAACTTCCGTCATTTATCCAATGAACCGTTCTACCTTGCTTACAAGCGGACTTTCTCTTAACCGAGATATCACATTTGTAAGGTGCTTAAGATCGGCTACCTCTAGATCAAAAATCATTTCTCGAAAGTCAGGAGAATGTACTTTAAAACGAATATTATCAATATTCGCACCTGTCTCGCCGATCAAGGTCGCGAGCGCCCCCAAGGCGCCAGGCTCATTTAAGGCTGTTGTAATGACGCGCGCGGGAAAAAGCTCTTTCCTCTCCGCATCAACATCCCAACGAACGTCCAGCCAACGCTCTGGTTGATCGTCATATGCGGTCAAAGATGGCGATTGGATGGGATAAATCGTTACACCTTCTCCTGGCGTCAGAATGCCTACAATGCGATCTCCTGGCACAGCCCCACCGTTTGGCGCAAAACTGACAGGCGCATCGCCTCTCAAGCCCCTAATTGGGATCGCAGCCTTATTAGCATCAGGAGACTTAAAAACGACATTGGCATTTGTTTTCACTCCAAACCAACCAGGCTCTCCTGGACCAATCTGAGTTTGGACAATCTTACGTTCTTCTGTGAAGTCAGGGTAGACCGCCTTGATCACGTCGCCAGAGTAAATTTCACCCCTGCCAACAGACGCTAAGACATCTTCCACTGAGTGACGCGCCAATCGGTTGAGCGCCGCCTTGAGTTTGTCATCAGAAATGTTTCTATTAGCGCGCTCAAAAGCGCGTTCTACAATCTGACGACCCAAACCCGCATATTGACGACGCACCGCCTCGCGCGTTGCACGCCGGATTGCGGCGCGCGCCTTACCAGTCGCCACTGCCGCCTCCCATGCCGTAGGGGGGATATGGCCTTCGGCGCGAACAATTTCGACTTCATCTCCATTCTTAAGATGCGATAAAACAGGCGCGACGCGACCATTGATTTTTGCGCCAACTGCAGAATTGCCGAGCTTGGTGTGTACGGCATAAGCAAAGTCTATTGGCGTTGCGCCACGCGGCAAAGCGATCAAACCACCCTTTGGCGTAAAACAGAAAACCTGATCTTGAAATAGCTCGAGCCGCGTGTGTTCAAGAAATTCTTCAGGGCTATCGCCATGAGCAAGGAGGTCAAGTGTTTCCTGCAACCAGCGAAAAGCGCGACTTTCTTTCGCCAATTCTTCTCGGCCCTCCTCTCCAGTTGCATCTTTGTACAAGGCATGCGCAGCAATGCCAAAACGCGCGATCTCGTGCATTTCGGCTGTACGAATTTGTAATTCGACACGCTGATGACCGGGTCCGATTACTGTCGTATGAATTGACCGATAATCATTTTGCTTAGGCGTCGATATATAATCTTTAAAACGCCCAGGAACACTTGGCCATTTGGTATGAACAACGCCTAACGCGCGATAACAATCTTCAATTGGACCAACAATAATACGAAAACCAAAAATATCGGATAGCTGCTCAAAGGAAATAGATTTTCTTTCCATCTTACGCCACACAGAATAAGGCGTCTTCTGACGGCCTGTCACTCCTGCTTCTATGCCGCGCGTTGAGAACTCTTGCGTTAATTCTTCTTCAACACGCTTAATTGCACGCCCATTTTTAGCGCGTAAGTCATGCAGTCTTTCCGCAATAGCATCAAATGCCTCAGGCGAGAGATGTCGGAAAGCAAGCTCTTCAAGCTCCTCGCGTAGCCGCTGCATACCAATTCGTCCAGCAAGCGGCGCATAGATATCCAATGTTTCTTGAGAAATTCTGGCGCGTTTCTCTAATGGAACATGATGTAGCGTACGCATATTATGCAAACGATCAGCAAGTTTAATGAGAAGAACACGCACATCTTCGGCAACGGCGAGCAATAGTTTACGAAAATTCTCTCCCTGCCGCGCCTGCTTAGAAACAAGATCCAACTTCTCTATTTTTGTCAGACCATCAACTAGCTTGCCGATCTGGCGACCAAACAAGCGATCAATCTCTTCTCTAGTAGCGTCGGTATCTTCTATTGTGTCATGTAGAACCGCCGCAACAATCGTCGCATCATCAAGCTTCAGGTCGGTAAGAATTGCAGCGACTTCAAGTGGATGAGAAAAATAAGGATCGCCAGAAGCGCGTGTCTGCGCTCCATGCGCCTTCATGGCGTACACATAGGCTCGATTAAGAAGATCCTCATCGACGCGCGGATTATACTTCCGCACTCTTTCAACGAGCTCATATTGACGCATCATGCGGGCTAGCTGAGCCTCATATGTAACGGCTGTAGAGCGGCGCGATGCATATGAGCACGCTCACAAACATAAGAACCGCGCCTACAGATCGCACAGACTAATGCGGACCAGTCTAGACGAGGGCCTGCCTTAACGCCAAACAGCTGGAAATTACGATCGCCAAAGCCCGGAGGGACGGCTCACTCGCCTTCTTCTTCAACTTCAGCCGGCGGAACAAGACCCTCAAGCCCACGCAGAAGATCTTCCTCTGTCATGCGGTCAAACTGAGCCTCACCGTCAAAATCGACGCCTGTTGCAGGCGTCAAAGCCGGAGCCGCCTCTGTCTCAGGCTCATCAACCTCAACATGACGCTGAAGAGAATGGATAAAATCCTCTGACAGATCCTCAGGGGACAAGGCCGTTTCGGCAATCTCACGAAGCGCAACAACAGGATTTTTATCCCTGTCACGATCAACAAGTATCTGCTGGCCTGAGGAAATCAGCCGCGCTCGATGGGCCGCAAGAAGCACAAGATCAAACCGATTTTCGATCTTATCAATACAATCTTCTACGGTGACGCGCGCCATTGCTTTTAGGCTCCAAGATCAAGGGATGTTGGCTGATACGCTAGATTGCGCCAATAGGCAAGAATTGAGCGCCAGTCAGGCAAGATCACAAAAAATGCTGGCTAGATAAATGTGCGCGAATAATAGGCGCCAATGCGAAGAACGCCCAAAATGGGCGCGCCGCATCCCCACACCTTACAAATGAGTCATGAATCCTATGTCCTTTTCTGCACTTGGATCAATGAAAACCCTTGACCTAACGGCTCATCAGCGCGAATTAACCCGGTAAGCGCTGGCGCAATTGCCTTCGACCAATAAGCGGTTTTTCGCTCAGTTACGGAAAATTGTCTATTATTTCCAATGGATAAGCCTTTTAAGAACGACTTCTTTTGGAACAGGAAGACAGCCAGACGACTAAAGAGTGACGCCCCAATCGCCAGTAAGGGTTGCCGGCGAAGAGGTTAAGGCGTTGTTTCTTAATTGATGATGAAACCCAATTGCGAGAATAAAATGGCCAACGGCGAACGCATTGCACTATTTATAGATGGCGCTAATTTATATGCCACAGCAAAGTCTTTAGGTTTTGACATCGACTACAAACGCCTTCTGCGTGAATTTCAAAATAAAGGTAGATTGATCCGAGCGTTTTATTACACTGCACTCATTGAAGATCAGGAATATTCATCCATCCGCCCTCTGATCGATTGGCTTGACTACAATGGCTATGCTGTCGTTACAAAGCCGACAAAAGAATTCGTCGACTCTCTTGGACGGCGCAAAGTTAAAGGCAATATGGACATTGAACTCGCGGTCAATGCGATGGAGATGGCTGAACATCTTGACCACATCGTGCTTTTTTCTGGTGACGGCGATTTTCGTTCGCTTGTCGAAGCCATTCAACGCAAAGGCGTGCGTGTCTCGGTGATTTCAACAATCACAACCCAGCCGCCGATGATCGCAGATGAGTTGCGACGCCAAGCCGATGAGTTCATTGATCTCATCCATCTTGCAAATAGGATTGGTCGTGATCCAGGCGAGCGCACCGATCGTCCGCCGCAGCAGCCGCCGCGCCAACAAGAACGCCGTCCTGTCACGCCAGGAAGCGTTCCAAGCGACGTTGAGCTGGAAGATGACGACGAAGAATAGTTATATTCTGTCGCCTCTCTAGAGATCAGGCAACCGTGCCCCGGCTATCTAAACAGCCGGGGTTAGCCCTTTTCGCGCAATAGCCGTCCTTTTTCCCGACTCCAATCGCGCTTTTTTTCAACTTCACGTTTGTCGTGGAGTTTTTTGCCGCGGGCGAGCGCTAATTCTAATTTTGCCCGCCCCTTTTCGTTAAAATAGAGCTTAAGCGGCACCATTGTCATCCCCTCACGCTCTATCGCCTGGGATAGCTTTGCCAGCTCTCGCTTCTTGAGTAACAATTTTCGCGGACGCTTGGGTGGATGATTAAATCGATTGCCCGCTAAATATTCAGGAATATTAGCATTGACTAACCAGGCTTCTCCAAGACGATCAACATGCGCATAACTCTCAGCAATCGTCGCCTTACCTGAACGCAAAGACTTTACTTCCGTGCCCATCAACGCCAATCCAGCGTCAAAAGTCTCGCCAATCTCATAATTATATCTCGCCTTACGATTATCGGCGACGATCTTAAAACTGGGCTCCTTTTTAGCGGCCACGAAACACTCTCATTCAGAAACATCCTTTAGTCTCTAGCCCCAAACTAAGACTAACGCAGGGTCATTGTCAGATTAAAGTATACCAGCATGCGTCATGGCCGCGCGTATGCGGTCTTTAGTGAGCTGCGTCGACGCGACTAAAGGAAGCCGCACCTCTTCCTTTACCTTTCCAAGAAGAGATAGTCCAAATTTAGCCCCGGTAACACCGGCTTCCAAAAAGGTGGCAACATGCAGCGGCGTCAAAAGATCCTGAATCTCAAGAGCCTTGGCGTAATCTCCATCAAGGCAGGCGTTCTGAAGGTCAGCACACAAGCGTGGGGCGATGTTTGACACAACAGAGATACAGCCGTGCGCGCCTGCGGCCATACAAGCAAGAGCGGTAAGATCATCTCCAGAGAGCTGAATAAACTCTGGGCCCATTGCCGCACGCTGAAGAGAAATCCGACCAATATTTCCTGTCGCATCCTTCACGCCAATAATATTTTTTAATTCCGACAATCGTCGCATAGTATCAACGCTCATATCGACGACGGAGCGCGGCGGTATATTATAAATTACAATTGGAAGAGAAACGGCGTCATTAATCGCTTTGAAATGAAGGTAAAGCCCCTCTTGATTTGGCTTGTTATAATAAGGCGTGACAATGAGCAAGCCGTCTGCGCCAGCACGCTCTGCATGGCCAGCTATTGCAATTGCTTCACGTGTATTATTTGACCCAGCCCCGGCAATGACTGGCACGCGACCACGGGCAGCGCGAATCGTTTCCGTAATAACGCGCCCATGTTCCTCATGACTTAGCGTCGGGCTTTCACCTGTTGTTCCAACCGGAACAAGGCCATGGGTCCCATTCTCAATCTGCCAATCTACAAGCGCTCGAAGCGCTTCAAAATCAATCTCGCCGTTAGAAAAGGGCGTGACCAGCGCCGTGATAGATCCGTGAAAAATTGGTTTTTTGCTCATAGAATCAAACAATCTCCTAACGCCTCACCACCGCCGCATTCCCAATGCTAGATAGCGGGCAATTCTAACTCTTAAACGTTGGGGGCAATAGAGAAAAGCCCCGAGAGCGCCATCCACAGAGAGATGGCGACGAACCCAAGAGGATTTAGGATTTCCTAAGGATTTACGCGCAAGTTTGCGCGACACCAGGAACAAACCGCCTATGATGTTGCCCATACGCATTAGTATCCGTCTTAGGATTCTCCTCGCTGCAACAATCATTGCGCTCGTGATTCCTGCCTTTGACGGCTTCAAGGGATCAGTTGAGACTGACGACGTCCAAAACAACGTCTTTCGCTGGTTTCCTTTCAGCGCAGCTGCATGGCGAAAACATCTGGGTTTTCTGGAGGAAAGCGTTCGCAGTAATACGGGTGGCACGCCAGTCAAAGAAGAAGCTGCACACCCAGCCCAGGCGCCGCTGGTTACCGCGGATGAGGGCGCGCCAACATCAAAAGTCACGCCAAGATCACCTGATGATTGGACCAATGAACCTATATCGCCAGTGTCCAAAGATGCCATAGACGTATTGGGCTCCGACTGGAACGCGTTTTCACAAACGGTTCAGGCCTATAAGGTTGGCGACTTTAATGCGGCCGAGACAGCCGCTGAAATGTTGCAAACCAATGCTCACGACACAGCGGCGCGTTGGATCGGAATAAAGCTCCATCCCAAGGAAGCTGGCTTCAAGCGATTATCCAGTTTTCTCTTGCTGCACCCTAAATGGCCGTCATCGGATTGGTTAAAAAAACGCACTGAAGAGGCGCTATTTTCCGAGCATCATCATGATCGTATCGTCAAATCATGGTTTGAAAAGAACCGCCCGATAACTGGATATGGAAAATTTCTGATGGCGCGCGCATTCGCGCGAGATGGTAAGTTCGAGGCGGCGATGGCACTCGCGCGAGACGCATGGCGCAATGATGATGTCGGTCAAGGCTTCGACGCAATGTTTGTCAAAGAACTTGGGCCATTGCTGAGTGTTGAGGACCATAAGTATCGCGCCGATCGCCTCGCATACAGCGGCAAGAATACGCTCGCACTTCGCGCAGCAGAGCTTGCTGGTAAAGATGTCGTCCTTCTTATCCGCGTGCGCGCAGCGACAAATAATGGCAACAGCGGCGAAAAGATTTATAGTTCCGTGCCCGCAAGCTTACAAAATGACCCAGGCCTTTTATACTCCCGGGTACGCGGGCTAAACAACGCCAAAAAATTTATTGAAGCAGGCGAACTCTTACGTCGCGCTCCGCAAGATCCTGCATTACTGATTGATGGCGATGCTTGGTGGGCAGAGCAAAAGCAAACAGCTCGCAAGCTTCTTGACAGCGGCGATAGTCAGACCGCCTATGTTATCGCATCAAGACACAGCGCGCGTTCAACAAGCAATAGGGTAGAAGCAGAGTTTATGGCGGGCTGGATCGCCTTGCGCTTTCTTCATGACGCCACGCTTGCCACGCAACATTTTGCGTCTCTTGAAGCAGCTGCTGAGACCCCCCTCCAGAAATCACGCGCATTATACTGGCGGGGTCGTGCGGCTGAAGCGAGACGAACAAAGGAAGATCAGGAAGCTGCCTGGGAATTTTACAAGAAAGCCGCAGCCCATTCGACAAGCTTCTATGGTCAACTCGCAAGCGCCAAGCTCGGTTTACCAGAACAGCCGCTCAGACAACCTCCGCCGGCAGCCTCAAGGACAGAGTTTAATGAGACAGTGCGTTCAATTGAGACGCTGCTCGCCAGCGGCGAAAGACAGGTGGCGGCGCCTCTAGCTTTAGACGCGGCCAAAAACCTTGAAGATGAAAAGCAAGTCGTTGCTCTAGGTGATATTATTGCACAACACCAAGACGCAAAGCTATCGCTCGTCTTTGGCAAAAGCGCTTCTTACCGCGGCGTTGCGCTCGATCACATTGCCTTTCCCGCATATGGCATACCAGATTTCAGCGCTTTGCCCGGCTCCGCAACACGCGCTGTTGTTTATGCTGTCGCGCGACAAGAAAGCGCCTTTGATCCAAAAGCAGTTTCTTCAGCTGGCGCCATGGGGCTGATGCAAATGATTGCCTCAACCGCGCGCCATACCGCTTTCATGCGCGGCGTTAGTTTTGACATCTCACGCATGCTGAAAGAGCCTGCATTCAACGCCCAACTTGGCGCAGCGCATTTGGGCATTCTATTGGGAGAATATCGCGGAGCCTATCTACTGACATTTGCGGCTTATAATGCCGGTGGGGGGCGGGTAAAGCAATGGATTGACGCCTATGGCGATCCAAGAAAAGCGATGGTTGATCCAATAGATTGGATTGAGCGTATACCAATTACAGAAACGCGTAATTATGTTCAACGCGTGATGGAAAATTTCATCGTCTATCGTTCAAAATTTGGTGAAAATTCAACACGCGCGCCACAGCAGGAACTCGCGCGAATGAGCGATATGCCCTAATTATCAATAATAGCTTCACATGGATCATGCGCCGAAAAATATGGCGGCATTGCCGTATTGGCTATATTTATTACGATTATTTTAAGAAACTAAAACACCCATATTGAAATATTTACTATAAACGGCAAGCAAGCATAAAGTCACGGCTAAGGCGATTTTAATGAAAACGATCGATCTCAATGCAGATCTTGGGGAAGGTTTCGGTCATTGGCGTATGGGCGACGACGACGCCATGCTCGACTTTGTAACAAGCGCCAATATCGCCTGCGGCTTTCATGCTGGCGACCCGGATATAATGTCGCGATGCTTCGCTCTTGCGAAAGAAAAAAATGTTGCAATCGGCGCGCATGTTGCATTCCAAGATCTGATCGGCTTTGGACGACGGCTCATCCCCCTTTCGCCAACTGAAATTACGCATGCCGTCTGTTATCAAATCGGCGCAGCTCAAGCGCTCGCAAGACTTCATGGCGCGCGCGTCAGCTACGTAAAAGCCCATGGAGCGCTCGCCAATAGCGCAGAAATAAACTCATCAGTTGCAGAGGCGATCGCACAAGCGATAAAATTGTCCGACGCCTCCCTCTCTCTCCTGTCAATTGCTCGCTCAGAACAAACCCATGCTGGCTATCGCGCAGGCCTTCAAATAGCGCATGAAATATTTGCAGATCGCGCCTATAGCGATGATGGGCGCTTACTTCCGCGTGAACACCCTGATGCGATTATTTCTGATATCAACCAAATTATCGATCGCATGAGCATCATGCTTGAATGTCAGTCTCTTCTGACAATCGGAGGAAAAAAACTACCAACAAAAATTGACTCAATATGCGTTCATGGCGATACGCCGCAAGCTATCAATATAGCTCAATGTCTACGCGCAAGCCTGCTAGGCAACGGCTATAGTCTTCGCGCTTTCTCACAGCCGGCATCATAAATGAAATATTTGAAGCCTCGTTTTCTTAATCAAGGAGAAGGAGCTCTAGTCGTTGAGTTTGGAGACGAGGTTGATCCGGCTATTAACGCGCGCGTGATTTCTCTTGATACAATACTACGAGAGCTGGCTCTTCCAGGTTTGCGAGAAACAACACCAAGCTTCCGGTCGCTTCTCGTTTATTATGAGCCAATCGACATTAATCGCCGGGAATTAATAAAAAAAATAGAAGAAATAATTGATTCCCAAAAAATAATTTCTACGCCATCAGAACGTCGCTGTTTGACGATTCCGTGCTGTTATGATCCCATGCTTGCTGAAGACATCAACGAAGCAGCAGCGCGTCTAAATATATCCTCGCAAACATTAGCCAATACTCATGTGAGCGTAACTTACCAAGCTTATATGTATGGGTTTTCGCCAGGATGGTGCTATTTGGGAGGAACGGCGCCAGCTTTGTCACTTCCCCGACGAAACACACCACGCAGCCCGACGCCAACAGGCGCAATCTTGATCGCCGCAGGGCTCTCATTAATCGCAACAAACCCAATGCCAACAGGCTGGTATGTCATTGGCCGCACGCCTGAGCGTCTTTTTCTTCTTAATCGCAACCCGCCCTTTCTTATTTCTCCTGGTGACAACATAAAGTTTGAAGCCATTGACGCTGTAACTTTTGCAGACCTTGAGGCGCGTGCAACGCTAGGAGAGATCGTCACGCAAGTAACAACAACACAATGAACCCACAGCTTCTCGTTATAGCAGCGGGCCCCGCTGTTACGCTCCAAGACGCTGGTCGATTTGGCTTTGCGCGTTTTGGCGTAACCCCAGCTGGTCCAATGGACAGAGGCGCATTTCTGGCGGCGACCACAGCGGTGAACGCCTCAAGCGCAATTGAAATATCACTTGCGGGCGCGACATTCTGCTGTGTGGAGGCGCCGTTAACCGTCGCTTTAGCCGGCGGAGCTTTTGATTGCCATGTTAATGGCGCTAGCATACCATCGGCATGTATCCTGACGCTTCAGCCAGGGACAACACTCAACATCAAAGCAGGATATAGCGGGGCATGGTGTTATTTGGCGCTTGGCGGCAGCCTTGATCATGCGCATACGCTAGGATCCATTGCCTGTCATACACGCTCAGGTTTAGGTGGACGCGCCCTTACCCCAGGCGACAGACTGCGCCTTGCAGAGCCTCTCTTTCCTCAATGCGCCACCCAGGCTCTTCATGCTCCCTGGTTGATGACGCACCATGAACCGATCCGCATTCTGCCTGGTCCACAAGATGACTATTTTTCCCAAGAAACCCTTGATCTGCTCATCTCAAGCAAATGGCGACTGACGACCCGCTCTGATCGTATGGCGTATGAATTAGCAGGGCCAAAACTCCGTCATTTATGCGGACACGATATTGTCTCAGACGGAATTGTAATGGGCGCAATACAGATCACTGGCTCAGGGGCGCCATTTATTCTTATGGCGGATTATCAGCCAACTGGCGGCTATCCAAAAATTGCTACTGTGATCAGTTCAGACCTTGGTCGACTTGCGCAATATCGCGCTGACGATACGATTGAGTTTACCTTCATCGACCATGAAGAAGCTGTCGAGGCAAGGCGATTGATGCAAAATATGATTGCTTTAAAGGCAACATTATTGCCCCTCAGGGGCAGTTTATCTCAAGAACTTCTGTTCAATGAAAATCTCGTTGACGGCGTCGTCAGCGCTTATGAGGAGCCATGAAGTTAACTAGACAGAGCTACACTGCGCTTGCGCCACCACTTGTAGATCATCATCCACCATGGATCGCTGACGTGTAAATGGTATCGTAATGGCGTTTTGATGATTGCGAGCACAAGACCAATACTGAACAAACACCAAACAGCTGGCCATTCATTAATATTGCTCGTTGTCAGACCAGCCAGAAACGGCCCTGCAAGATAGGAAAAAAGCGTGAAGCGCCAACTGCCAATCAAGCTTGGCAAAAGAAAGGCGGTTAACGGATAGCTAACATAACCACGACCTAAATAAGCGTTGTCGACAAGACTATTGCCAATGCCATTTGTGGGGAGCAACCAAGCGATGTGCCATTCTCCCCGCACGGTGCATAAAACATCGCCGCATAGTGGACGACCCAGCGCGCAATGTCCTGCCCAATTGAAAGGATAGAGCTGAATCAGCATAGCGATGGCAGAAACAAAACAAGCTCCATAAACCCAGGGAGCGATAATTTTAGCACTCTGTTTTGGCATAAAGTAAAGCGCGACAGCATTAATAAAGAATGGCTGAAAAGTGATGTGAAGATAACCAAACATGGTCATCATCTGATTGAGCGGCGAGTCGCATTGATTCAGCACGGAATAAGCGACGGCCTGTAGCGCCTCCATGCTTGCAAAATATAGCAGACAAACCCACAGCGCGAGTGGCTCTGGGTTCTTTTTAAGAGCCGAATAGGCGGCTCCGGCAATGCCTGTTGCCGCAAGTACGGTGGATGCTTCGCCGCTCCAACACATTGGGTGTTGTTTCCTCTGTTTTCTCCCCGCCCCGATACACTATTAGATGGCCAGGGCAAACCCCGCATCATCAGCTTTGTTAAAAGAGCACTGTAAACGCCTCATAGGACCTTTAGAATTTTCCTGGCGCGGCAATCTCGAAACAAGAAAAGACAAATCCTGGAGCCACAGTGCAGCCAACTAGTGTCCAGTCGCCAAGGCTGCGCGCAGACTGCCAAGCATGCGCCGGCACGACAGCTTGCGGACGCTCTCCTTCCGACAGCGCGCACCCTAAGCGATGGATGGTTCGATCTGCGCTTTGGTCAACGGCTATCTCCAATTCAAGCGGGGCGCCTGCGTAATAATGCCAGACCTCAGTAGCATCAACACGATGCCAAGCTGATATTTGGCCTGCTGGCAGTAAATAATAAATTGCTGTGGACGCCGCCCGCCCATTAATCAAACTCTCATCACGAAAAGTTTCGCAGTAAAAACCGCCCTCAGGATGCGGCAAAAGATGAAGAAAGCGCGTGATATCCTCAACCTTCAAACCATCAAAGACCTTCATGCGACAAACCTATTTTTACGTTCACGCATCTCAGTAAAAACACTTGTTGGATTTTTATCGACTAGTCCCATAGCTTTCATCACACCAGCATCGCCAGCCCTTAAAAAAGGATTTGTCGCACTTTCAAGCATTACCGTCGTTGGCAATGTAAATTCCCCTGCTGCGCGCAAGATGTCTACTTGATTTATACGTTGCCGTAACAACACATTCTCTGGATCAACCGTCAAAGCGAACTTTGCATTAGCTTGGGTATATTCGTGCCCGCAATAGATCTGGGTCTCCCCTGGCAGAGCCGCAATCTTCTCAAGAGACAAGCGCATCATTTCCATGGTGCCTTCAAATACACGGCCGCACCCAAGCGAGAATAGAGTGTCTCCAACGAATACCGTATCATCAGCCTCAAAATAATAGGCTAAATGCCCTAATGTATGTCCTGGCGTTTCCATGACGAGTATCCGTGACGCCCCAATCATAAGCGCATCGCCATCGACAACCGCCTCATCAAGCAATGGCAATCTAATGGCATCTTTTTTAGCGCCGATAACACGCATATTTGGAAACGCATGTTTAAGGCTTGCTGTCCCTTGAATGTGATCCTGGTGATGATGCGTAAGAAGGAGATGTGTTAACAGCCACCCGCGGCGCGCAGTCTCTGCTAAGATTGCCGCCCCATCAGGCGCATCAACGCATGCTGTAGCTCCCGAAGTCGCGTCATGAACCAAAAGGCCAAAATTATCGGCCAGACATTGAAACTGAACAACTTCGATCGACATCTTGCTCTCCTGGCGCACAAAGGCAAGTTGTGCGTTAAAAAGGGCAAAAAATGGGCCCGCTTGCCCGCTTGCGTCAACGCACGATTATGATGATGATTATCCTATGGCGATTGATGTTGTAGACCTACGCTCATTCTATGAAACCGCCCTTGGTGAGGTGGCCCGGCGGCTTGTCTCTCGGCAGCTCCGCCAGCGTTGGGAGGATCATGCCGGACTTCGAATTCTCGGCCTTGGCTACGCAACGCCATACTTAAGCGAATTTCAGGAAAAAGCGCAGCGAGTATTAGCGTTCATGCCTGCCACTCAAGGCGTTGTGCATTGGCCTCTCAACGGCCGTTCCGCCACCGCTCTGGTCGAGGCGTCGATGACGCCACTTCCTGACTCTAGCATGGATCGCATTCTCCTGGTGCACGCCTTAGAGGTCGACGAGCATCCTCAAGATCTATTGGACGAGATCTGGCGGATCCTTGCTCCAGGCGGAAAAGTTCTTATCATCGCTCCAAGCCGAACAGGGCTTTGGGCCCGCGTTGACGCGACGCCTTTTGGCTTCGGTCACCCTTATTCTCGCGGCCAATTACAGGCCTTACTGCAAGAGGCGCAATTTTTACCGGTTTTCTGGGGTGAGGCGCTTTATGTTCCGCCATTCCAACGCACGTCGCTACTGAGTTCCGCGCCAGCATTTGAACGAATTGCCGGACGTTTTTCATTGCCCGGTGGCGGCGTGCACTTAGTTGAAGCAACAAAACAACTTTTTAGGCCTGTCATGCGCCGCGCTATTCGCAAGGCCATTTCCCCGCAGCTCGAGGAAGCCTTGGAGGCTGCTGGCGCTGAAGCTGGCTTGGAAGGCGCTTAAAACGACGACCCTATTTGGAACCAAATTCGACCTTGATCCCGAAGGATTGCGCTAAAAACAGCCCCCCATGAACAAGCCCGGCATTATCGATACCGTGACCCAGTCCCGCAGACAAATGCCATTGCGCCGGCACGTTCATATCCGCGAGTGCGTTTGCTGACATCATCAAGGCCTCTGGCGGTATCAGCTCATCTTCGTCACCATGCACCAACAAAACAGACGGCGGTTTCTGCTGTCGCTGTAACGGCATATTATCGACATCTTGGTCGCCACTCACCAATACGCCTGAATAACCGAGTATCGCGCAAGGAGCTGTCAAGCGCCTCAAACCAACGTGCAAAGCCATCATCGTGCCTTGACTAAAACCTACCAGCGCTAAGGACTGCTCGCTAAGCCCACGCTTTTCCAACTCTTTGTCCAGGAAACTATCCAAGATAGGCCGCGCCGCAACGACGCCTCGCCATCTTTCATGGGGATCACGCATTGTGAGCGGAAACCACTGACGCCCCATTGGAGACATAGAGCATCTCTCGGGAGCATTGGGCGCGACAAAATCAGCGTCTGGCAGGAATCCACGCCATTGGCGACCGATCTCAATCAGATCCGCTCCATCTGCGCCATAACCATGAAGAAAAACGATCAGTTGTCGACACTGACCAGAATGCGCTTGAACCCTTGGACCATCGATCTGCGCCGCCATCTCTGCCCTCACTCATGATGTGCAGAACTTGTCGGAGGTTCACAGCAGAAGGTCAAGAGCCATAAAAGATCGAAATCATATGATCTATTTTACCGTCGGATGACGCAGAGGTTCACAAACTCTTCACGGCAAAAGCAACGAGCTTAAAGCCAAAAATGAATGCCCCGGCTAGCGTGCCATGCTTAATCATCGTCATCGCCAGAAAAATATGATCAGGTCGCATCATCTTGAAAGGATCCTTATCAAAAGCTGCATGTAGGTCACGAGTAACTGAAATTATCTTTACGCCCTTTGGGACGCAGGCTATTGCTCGACATCTCTCATGAGACACTGCCTAGGAGACGACAATCGAGCAGATCACATCGTTGCATTTCAAATTTATTTGTCCCACTAATGCGGATAACTTCGAATGCCTTCCAGCTCGCGACGGCGCAGGTAGCTTTGACTTAATCTTTGGTCAAGTAGACTTCGCGACCATTTGTGATGATCGCGACAATATGTCACTTAAAAGCATGCGCATATGAGGGTGCTGCGACCTTTTGTCCGATCATCTGAAACGCCTCATTGGCGT